>Ga0208299_1003014_pt1 | contig 10879 bp, 8 predicted proteins | sample 15_taG_FD_184089 | JGI IMG/M metagenome (GOLD analysis project Ga0208299, IMG submission 184089) | Marine viral communities from the Subarctic Pacific Ocean - 15_ETSP_OMZ_AT15312 metaG (SPAdes) (version 2) | ecosystem: Environmental > Aquatic > Marine > Oceanic | place: Pacific Ocean | collected...
ATTAATTTTGATTTTCAACATTTTTTTATTATATTGTACTTTAACAAAAATTTTTAATATTTATAACCATGGAAAAAACAGTTTTATCAAAAGAAGAAATAGATAATCTTTCTTCGTTACAACAACAACAAGACAATTTTGTAGTTCAATTAGGTCAAATTGAATATCAAAAAAATTTATTAGACCAACAAAAAGAAAATATTTACACAAATATAAAGTCTTTTGAAGATAATCAAATTCAACTTGCTCAACAACTTGAAAAAAAATACGGTAAAGGAACTGTAAATTTAGAAAGTGGTGAATTTGTTAAAGCTTAATTGCATTTTCAAGGGGTTTTATAATATTTATAAACAAAATTAACTCATAAACAATGGCAGAAGTATTATTATCCCCTGGTGTATTAGCTCAAGAAAATGATCAATCATTCTTACAAGCACAACCAGTACAAGCTGGAGCAGCTATAGTAGGTCCTACAGTAAAAGGACCCGTAGGTATTCCAACAATAGTTACTACATATAGTCAATATCAAAATAAATTTGGTGCAGTAGTAGAAAGTGGAAGTGCAGAATACACTTATTTCACTTCAATAGCAGCTTACAATTATTTCCAACAAGGTGGAGATTCATTATTAGTAACTAGAGTAGTTAGTGGTTCTTATACTAGCGCTACTAGTTCGACAATCCCCGCTGAAGAAAGTGGAGTAGTTTCAACGGACGCAGATGCATTGTTAACTTCATTAGCAAATGCTACGGGTTCAGCAGGATCTTATACAATATCAGGATCAGGAGGTACAGGAACAAATTTTACAGCAAGTATAACATTATCTAATGGAAACACAGTTTCTACTATAACAGCCACAAGTGGTTTAGGATATACGATAGGGGATGTACTTACAATCCCATCAGCATCTTTAGGATACTCAGGAGGAGTTGTAGGAACTGATATGACTATAACTTTAGATGCCGATGATATAGTAAATACAGACTCAGGGATAGTATTAGAAACTTTATCTGAAGGGGTAATTCAAAACAGTACTTCAACTCTGGGTTCTAAAGGACAATTAGCTAGTGGTTCAAAAGATAATGTTAGATGGGAAATTGTTTCTCCTAACACATCTTCTGGTACATTTAGTTTATTAATCAGAAGAGGTGATGATATTACTACTTCTAAAAAAATATTAGAAACTTGGGCAAACTTATCATTAGATCCTAATGCCACAAATTATATTGAAAAAGTAATAGGTAATTCTAAACAAACAGTAGAACAAGATGCAGGAACAGGTGAATATTACATTAAAAATGATGGTACCTACAATACATTAAGTAATTATGTAAGGGTAAAATCAGTAGCAACAAAAACATTAAATTATTTTGATAATGCAGGTAACGCTAAAGATGCTTATACAGGATCTATTCCAGTTGCTTCTGCAGGAACATTTGGAGCTGCTACAGGAACTGCATTTGCAACTATTACAGGTACATTTTATGAAAATATAGGCACAAACACTCAAGGATTAGTAGCAGATAACTATACAGTATCACTTAACCTATTATCTAATAGAGACCTATTTAGATATAATTTAATAGCAGCACCTGGTTTAACAAAACAAAGCCATTCTTCACCATTAACAACTATGGTTGATACTTCTCAAACAAGAGGAGATAATCTATCAGTAATAGATTTAAGAAATTATAATTCTGGGATTAACTCAGTAACGGGGGGAGCATCAGCAATTGATTCTTCATATGCTGCTACGTATTGGCCTTGGTTACAAACAATTGATCCTGATTTAGGGGGTCAAGTTTGGGTACCAGCTTCAACAATGATGTTAGGAGTTTATGCCTTTAATGATAAAGCAGGAGAGCCATGGTTTGCACCAGCAGGTTTAAGTAGAGGTGGATTATCAACAGTAATCAGAGCTGAAAGAAACCTAACAAACGGGAATAGAAATACTTTATATGAAGCAAATATTAACCCAATAGCTACTTTCCCAAATACAGGAGTGGTAGTATTCGGACAAAAAACACTACAGAAAAAAGCAAGTGCCTTAGATAGAGTTAATGTTAGAAGATTATTAATAGCACTTAAAAATTACATTTCACAAATAGCGGATAACTTGGTATTTGAACAAAATACAATAGCAACAAGAAATAACTTCTTAGGTCAAGTTAACCCATATTTGGAAAGTGTGCAACAAAGAAACGGATTATATGCTTTTAAAGTAGTAATGGATGAATCTAATAACACACCAGATGTTATAGATAGAAATCAGTTAGTAGGTCAGATTTATTTACAACCAACTAAAACAGCTGAATTTATATACCTAGATTTCAACATATTACCAACAGGAGCAACTTTTCCAGTATAAAAATTAAAAGATTAAATATTTATAATAAACAATAAAAAATGGGAGTAATAAATTCAAACGAGATATTTTTCACCGCCTTTGAACCAAAACAGGCAAACAGGTTTATCCTTTATATGGATGGGATGCCTAGTTACATGATTAAAAAGGTAGGTGCTGTAACTTTGACACAGGGAGTAGTAATTCTTGATCATATTAACATTGAAAGAAAAGTCAAAGGTAAATCAAAATGGGGTGATATTGCTTTATCATTATATGACCCTATAACTCCATCAGGTGCCCAAGCCATGATAGAATGGGTAAGACTACACCATGAATCAGTAACAGGTAGAGATGGTTATTCTGATTTTTATAAAAAAGATTTAACAGTAAATGTTTTAGGTCCTGTAGGAGACATAGTTTCAGAATGGGTATTAAAAGGAGCATTCATCATAGATGCCAATTTTGGTGATTATGATTGGACTTCAGCTGATACAGCTGTTGAACTTACTATGACAGTAGCTATAGATTACGCAGTATTGAATTTTTAAAAATAAACATATATTTTTTAAAGAGGAGCTTGATAAACCAAGCTCTTTTTTTGTCTAAATGTAAAAGAAAAAACAAAGATAATTTGGAGTAGTAATACTCCTTTTTTACATTGATATTTATAATTAACAAAAAACAAGTTTTAACTAAAGAAAAATTATGAGCGAATTAAAATTCCCAACCGAAGAGGTTGAGTTACCATCTAAGGGTTTAGTTTATCCTAAAGACAACCCATTATCAAGCGGAAAAGTAGAAATAAAATATATGACTGCTAAAGAAGAGGATATATTAACAAACCAAAACTATATCAAACAAGGAACAGTAGTAGATAAATTACTAAAATCATTAGTTGTTACCAAAATAAACCATGATGATTTAGTAGTAGGAGATAAAAATGCCATACTTATAGCTTCTCGTATTTTAGGTTATGGTAAAGATTATAATTTCCAATACAATGGAGAATCAGTAACTATTGATTTAACTGAATTAGAAACTAAGTATTTAGATGAATCTACAATGATAGATGGGAAAAATGAATTTCCATTTACTTTACCTCACACAGATACACTCATTACATATAAGTTATTAAATGGTAGAGATGAAAAGAAAATAATAGCTGAATTAAAAGGTCTTAAAAAAATCAATAAACAAGCTTCTCCTGAATTATCCACAAGATTAAAATTTATGATTACATCCGTTGGAGGTGATTCAGAAAACAAGACAATAAGAGAATTTGTGGATAACTACATGCTAGCTAGAGACTCCAGATCTTTTAGAGAACATATTAAATTAACACAACCCGATATTATAATGAAATTTGATTTTATTGGGAATAGTGGCGAGGAGGAGGATGCTGTAGTTCCTATGACTGCCGGGTTTCTTTGGCCTGACTACTGAATATAGGGTATCCATATTTAAAGTAATTCATGATATAATTTTCCACGGGGGTGGTGGATACGATTATTATACATTATATAATATGCCTATATGGTTAAGAAATTTTACCTTTAATCAAATATCCGAACATAATCGAAAAGAACAAGAAAAAATGGATGAGGCTTCCTCTAAGAATTCCAACAAACAAACAGCAATAGGATCAGATGGAAAAATAAACCCATCAGTTTTCAAAAAACCTACGAAATCCAACTATAAGTAGTATTTATAACAAACATTACTAATGGCTAACAATAAAAAGAACCTAGACGATTTAAATAAGGGAGTAAAAAAACTTAACCAAAGTTCTAAGGAAAGAAAAAAATCCCTAGAAGAGGAAAATTATCTCTTAAAAAAACAGCTAGAATACCAATCTGAATCTTTTAGTTTATCATCTCAATATGTTGATTCTTTAAAAGAAACCTTGGGTCTCCAATCAAAATCTTCAACTTTCCAACAAGGTTTTTTAAAAGTTAATAAGGAGATTAATAAAGCCATATTAGACCAAAAAGCAGGAATAACTGGTGTAAAATCCTTAGAAAAGCAAATTTTAAAAAACAAAAACTTAATTCAAAAAAGCCAAGTAGCCCAAATAGATTTACAAAAAAAATTAATGGATGGTGAGGGAAAAAAAATAGGTTATGCCAAAGCTAGTTTAACTAGTATCGAAAAACTCCATAATAAACTTGAACATAGTGTAGATCTTACGGATGAAGAAGCAGCTAGTATTATTAACCAAATAGCAAAAAGGGAAAAAACATTATCACAACAAATTAATGGTTTATCCAACTCTGGTAAACAGTTATTGTTTGCTCAAAAGAATACCAAAGAATTAGAAAAACAAAATGCTAAACGACAAAAAGAACTAAAATTAGCTAAAGAAATAGAAGGAAAATTAGGAGTAGCTGGTAAATTATCTAAAGTATTAGGATCAATCCCAGGACTAGGGGGGGCCGCCGCTAGTGCATTGAAAGAAGTTACGGAAGAAATGGAAGCTGCTGTAGAAGCAGGAGAAAAACTTCCAACCAAGGGCCAAGTAGCTATAAAAATGTTTAAGAAAATGGGGAAAAGCGCTATGAAAGGTTTAGTGGACCCCACAACATTAGCAATTGCTGCTATTGCCCAGTTTGTTAAGGCTTTCAAAGCAGTTGATGCTGAAGCTGGGAAATTAGCTAAAAATATGGGTATTTCCTATCAAGAAGCCTTAAAATTTGGTGGGGAAATGAATTCCATAGCCGCAACATCTTCAGATATGGCAGTTACCCAACAGAGTTTAATGAAAGCCCAAAGCTCCTTAAATGAATATTTTGGAGTAGGAGCTAAATTTTCAGGAGAAATTGCAGAAGAATTTGCCTCAATCCAAAAACGAACAGGTCTTTCAGAAAAGGCAATGGGATTTTTTACAAAATATGCAATGAAAGGTGGTAAAGATACAAAAGCTGTTTTATTGAACGTTCATAAGACAACTTTAGAAATGAACCGACAGAATAAAATGTCTTTAAGTAATAAACAAGTTCAAGAGGATATAGCTAAACTTTCAAGTAGTATCGAACTTTATGCTAAAGGAAATGTAGGTGAATTAACCAAAGCTGTTTTTACATCTAAAAAATTAGGAGCCTCAATGGCAACAATTGAAAGTATAGCAAGTGGTTTATTAGACTTTGAAAGTTCAATTCAAGCAGAACTTGAAGCGGAATTATTATTGGGTAAAGATATTAATTTAGAAAAAGCAAGACAATTCGCCTTAGAGGGGGATATGGTAGGGGTAGGTGAGGAAGTTTTAAAGAATAAGGCTATTATGAATGCTTTTGAAACTAAAAATGTTATAGCACAAGAAGCAGCAGCTAAAGCTTTAAATATGAGTAGGGGTGATTTAGCCAATATGGTTAAAGAACAACAAAACTTAGCAACTTTACAAAAAGCTTATGGTGATGGTGTTACAGACATGGCAAGTGCCCAAAAAGAATATAATGACCTAAGAGCAGGTGGAATGTCAGCTGAAGAAGCAGGTGCTAAAGTTGGTGATGAATCTCTAGCAAACCAACTAGAATCAGTTTCAGCAGCGGAAAAAATGGAAAATGTAATGGCTAGGATCCAACAAATTTTTATGGCAATAGTTGAACCTGTTATGGCTATAGTTACACCTATAATAGAACTGCTTGCACCCGCACTACAACTTATAGGTGGTATAGTAACAGGTATATTGGATGGTTTTACATGGATAAATGAAGCACTAGGTACATCAATTCCCTTAATGGTTACACTTGGAACCCTAGCATATGCGATTTGGGCACATAATAATAAAACATTAGTACTAAGAACTGCTATAATTGCAAAACAAAAAGCTTTAAATTTTTTAGAATTTTTGGGATTTGGAACTCAAAAGAAGAAAAACAAATCAGAAAAAAAAGGATTACTAGCTGGGATTGCAGATATGGCTATGACAGCTTTTGAGTCTGTAGCTAAAATCCCATTTATAGGTCCTATACTAGGTATAGCAGCAGCAGCATCCGCTTTAGCCTTAGGATATTCATATTATAATAAAGTAGGTGATATGATGTCTCCCGCAGACGGTAAAACTCAAGTATCTACCAAAGAAGGAGGATTATTTGAATTATCCCCAAATGATGATTTAATTGCAGCTCCTGGAGCCGCTGGAAGAATGAATCAAAAAGGTGAAAGAGGTGGAGGAGCCAGAAGAGATGCAGCCTTAATAGCAAAAATAGAACAACTAATCTCAGTAAACAAAGCTATCCTAGCTAAATCCCCAGTAATAGAAATGAGTGGAAACGAAGTAGGACAAGGCATTAACCAAGCAGAACGTGAAATTCAATAAAATTAAATATTTATAACAAACCAAAAACATAAATTATGGGACTATTAAATAAACTAACAGTAAACCCGGGATCACCTTTATCCCAAGGAAATGGATCAACTCCTCCTACACCTGTAGGTGCAACAAATCAATCAAAATTACAGGATACATATTCTATAAATGGAATACCAAATGTACCTAATAAACCATCTCCATCAACATTGGATTTAGATGGGGTTGTACCTGCAAATAATTACAGAGATAACACACCTGAGGGAGCTTCATTTTAATGGGATTATTAGATCTAAAAACTGACCTAAAATCATTAAAGTTTGGGATGGCTCCTGCTACTGATACCCCTGGAGGGGGAAATAGTGGGCAACCTTATATTAAAAAACCTATTGATAGGAATATAATACCCCAATCTGAAGATTTTCTATTAAGAGGTGGATTAAATGCCCCTCTTGATGCGGCTACCGATGTAGTTAGGTTAACTAAGTTTTTTGGAGATCTAAAATCACCAAGAGGTGTTTTATTTGTTGCAAAACAAAACATACTATCAAGAATTGGAGTTGCTACACAAGCAAGTGGAAACCAATCAACAACAGATAAATGGAAATCCTCAGCTTTAAATGAAGGACTTTATACTCCTTTATCCACAATAGCTCAAGCAGGAGTAGGATTCACAGGAGCACATTTATTCAAACAAGGTCTAAACCCATTAAAAGGAGTTAATACTTATACCGATTCAAAAACATTAGTGGTAGGTGAGGATGATGGAACAAATAACAGATTAGTAGACCTATATAAAACTAAACAAGCAGGAATATCACAATTCCCAGAAGCAAATATTTTGGAATACCTAGGGGGACCTGGATCAAAACTAGGTGTAGGAAAAACCAATATAAAATTTGCTACTGATTATAAAGGTTCTCCTTTAAGAACAGGTGTTAACTCTGGATTACCATTTAAAACTTACCAAAAAGGAACAAACCTTGAAAGACAACAAAGTCAAAGAGATTTTCAATTTACAATTGGAAATCCCTTTTATAGTCCTTTAACTAGTAATGGAATCACTAAAACTTTTAACACTACTAGTTACCCCCAATTTACGGGTATAACCGATGGTTTAAATGATGGAAATAATGGGGGATTTGGAAGAACTTTTAAAATTGGTGTATATGAAAGTGGAAGTTTAACCCCCCTCCCAAATGAATTACAATATCAAAAAGGAAAAGGTGGAATTGAAAACTCTGGAACTGGTAGAAGCACTTTACCTACATTCTATACCCCTCTAACTGGTAGTGGTGTTACTACTATTTTTAAAAATGAAACTGGATTTGTTACAACCGGTATAGAAAATGGGTTAAATGATAAAAATGATGGGAAATTTGGAAGAACATTTGAAACTAGCGTTTACAGTAGATTTAATGTTAACGATGATAAAACCGTTGCATTACAATCAACTGATAGAATAAATGATAATGGAGCCCTAACATGGAACCAAGAAAAAATAGAAGAACAAACAAGTTTAAATAATTCTACAAATGTAGCAGATCCTACTCTCCAAGATTTTAGAGCTCCTTTATTAGAAGATAAAAAATCTTCTACTATAATATCTTTATCCCCCTCATATAAACCAAAAGACAATAAAACAATTGATGGCCCCTCAACATCCAGAATTAAACAAGAATCTCCGGGACAAAAAGGAAATGTTATAAATTATTCTAAAGGTAAAATCATTGGGGGTAATAATGGTACTGGTGGAAGAGTATCTGTAGTTGACCATATTAATTTCCAACCCCTATATAAATCATCAGATGTAAGAACAGATGATTTTGTAGCTAAAAATGATTTAATTAAATTTAGAATAGGAGCAATATTAAGGGATAGTGAAAAAATTTATATGCATTTTAGAGCTTTTATAAATAATTTTTCAGATAAATATGGTGCTAAGTGGAATGGAACAAAATATATGGGGAGGGGTGAAGAATTTTATAAATATGATGGGTTTAGTAGACAAATTTCATTAGCTTATACGGTAGCAGCCCAATCCAAACCTGAATTAATGGCCCAATATAAAAAACTTAACTTTTTAGCATCAACTTTAGCTCCAGATTATGGTGGTAGTGGTTATATGGGTGGTGTCCTAACAACCTTAACCCTAGGAGGGTGGTGTTATGAACTTCCAGGTGTTATAAATAGTTTAGATTTATCAATCCCTGCAGAATCACCTTGGGAAATTGCAATTCCTGCTACTGAAGGGGATGCAGATAAAGGAAACCCAATTTACTCAGATAAAACTGTTAAAGAAATGCCTCACATATGTAATGTTAGTATGGACTTTACACCGATCCATACCTTCAGACCAGAATTACAAAAGAATAAATATGATGATGGGTCCTATAATGAAGTTAGTGAATATGGTAAACAGCAATATATAGAACTTACTAATGCATATAATAATAATTATGTTCCTGTTAGTTTAGAAAACGCTCAAACCCCAAATACTAAACAATCAACCTAAGTATGAACAGATATAATATTATACCTAAAACCTTATCTCCAGATGGTGAACGAATATATAAAACTGTTCGTTACCCTGAAATCCCCAGATCATTTAATGATACATATGTTTACACAACTGTTGGGGATAGATTTGATACTTTAGCCCAACAATATTATGGGGATTCATCTTTATGGTGGGTTATCTCTAACGCTAATAGTAAATTACTTCAAAACTCTTTAACACCCCCCATTGGAACACAACTAAGAATACCTGCAAATCCCAATCCAATTTTAGCAGAGTATGAAGAAATAAATCAATAAGTTATGGCAAATCTTTTAGGAGAACCTTTTAAAGAATATGTAAATAGTCAGATAAACCTTAGGCAAAAAGTCCATGGTAAATCAAACAGGGACATTAAAGATATCCAATATTTAAATTCAAAAAATGCTTGGATAAAACTAGCTTCTGGAACTTCTTTTGGAGAGGATAGATTATTTCTTTTAGCTAAAAATGGTAATCCCCTTTTACAAGGAGTAATCCCGGGTCATGATCTAGCTATCAAGAATGTGTTATTTAATGGTTTAACCAGTTTTGGGGATGTAAAACATAATATAAAAGATACAAAAATATCAGGTGGTGGGATATCTAGGACTGAATCATGGGATACAAATACTAATCAAATCCAAAGGGCAGGAATAAGTGGGGCAAATAGAGCTTATGGTGTAGGTGGAACTCAACAATATGGTTATTCCCCTATGCCCGGGATATTAGATGCTGATGTAAAAGATTTAAATAGAGGTTCAATCAAAAAAGCTACCATTAATATTAAAGCCCATAATAGAAACCAATTTGATGTTATAGATGCTTTATATTTAAGGTTGGGTTATACTATATTGTTAGAGTGGGGGGTAGATAAATATCTTTCAACATCTGAAGATGGTATAAATTATACTCTTGAAGATATGGGAACTACTTTAGCAGATGGACAGTTTTTTAAGTGGAATGATTCTTCATATAGGGAAGTTCTTCCTACTATTGAAAATTTAAGAAAAAAATATAAAGGAAATTATGATGGGATGTTTGGAGTTATTTCAAACTTTTCATGGACTTTTGAAGCAGATGGAAGTTATAATATCAAATTAGAAATAATTAGCCAAGGAGATGTAATTGAATCTTTAAAAGCCGACCTCCCACCATCAGAAAATAGTGGTGAGGATCCTGAAAACACAAACACAACTTCAGTTAATGAATATTCAAAAGCTAGCTTGGCTAGTATAGCTACTGAAGCATTAACAAATGAAGACACATTCTATTTGGAATTATATCCTGGATTAAAAGAAATTATAGAAGCTTGGTATAAAATAGCTATAGAGGGTAAGGCTCAATTTGATACTACTACCCGTGGTTATGCCATGCCAAGAATTGGTATTTCATTTGATTCTCAAACAGGAAGAAATTTTCCAAAATTAGACGTTTCAAGTTATAGAACTCAAAATAAAGATGCTTCTGAAATAAATATACAACAAGCAGAATATTTAGATAATGCTTTTGATAATATTATGAATAATGCTTTAGTTAAATGGACAAGGGATCAGTATAGTAGTACAAGTAAATATTTTACATCCGTTAATTACCTGGGAGATAAAGAATTATTAAAACATTGGCCACAATGGAAAGGAGGAATTAAAACCGAATGGGGTGGTTGGTCATTATCTGGTTTTAATTTGAG
>Ga0208299_1003016_pt1 | contig 10877 bp, 14 predicted proteins | sample 15_taG_FD_184089 | JGI IMG/M metagenome (GOLD analysis project Ga0208299, IMG submission 184089) | Marine viral communities from the Subarctic Pacific Ocean - 15_ETSP_OMZ_AT15312 metaG (SPAdes) (version 2) | ecosystem: Environmental > Aquatic > Marine > Oceanic | place: Pacific Ocean | collected...
CGAGAACCGCCTTCAAAGCCTTATTATTATCGTGTCACGAAACGAATCATGGTATGCTCCATATGATAGGTACAACCTGCCTTATAGGGAAGCATCAATTTACAACCGGCCCAGGACAGACATGGTGGGAAACAGTGGTTGAAAGTGGGTTATCGTGGGAAGAAGGAAAGGATAGGTGGAACGTCAATAATGGGGGAGCTTCATGATGGAGTTTATACCTTATCTTTTCTTCTCGCTCATATCACAGGTATCTCGCCCATTTTCGCCCTTCGCGCAACATTTTTTTTCATTCACCCATAAAGGAGTTTAACCCTTGACAATCAACCTACCCGATAACACCGATGCAAACGGCAATTTGCCCTTCGCTCATAACATGCTTATAACCTGCTCTATCCAGGAGATGATAAAAGGTATGTCCAAACTAGACAATGAGCTAGACGCCATATTGGAGTCCGAAGCTCTATTATCGCAATGCGAGCAAATGGAAGCTATAACCTACAATATCACGGACCACGATTTCCTGCTTGATACCTTGCTTTCGAGGCCGCTTGAGAGTGACGTTTGAACCTTTAATATAATCCTATCCCCGAGAGCCCGCCTTTGAGCGGGCTTTTTTTGTGCTCGCTCAAAGTGAAATGCACGTCGTGATAAGCCAGTTTCTAACTGGCTTTTTCTTTGTCAAGTTTTCTTTACAAGGTTTACAAACGCTTGACAATCTTTCCCTTGACAGGCATTAGTAAGTTTAAAACTATCTTATCCGTGACCGCGATAACACAATGCAGGGTCGTGATAAGCAAGGTTGTAACTGCCTTATGGCGATGTCAAGCTTTTTAATTAAGGTTCACACACTCTTGACAATTATTTGCTTGACAAGCGATAAGGCAGTTACAACCTTCACTATAACGAATTAACAATCTTTTAACAAAGCTTTAAGGCATGCGCGCATATAGGAGTTTATAACTATGTTATTGCGATTTGACACACTCTTGACATCTTTTTGGGCGTTAAAGTCTTTACACAATCTTTACAGGGCCATAACAAAGTTTTAAACTTCATTTTGCCACAGACGTTTTGTCAGGGTTAAAGCTTCGCTATCATCACACCAAGCGAAAAGGTAGGGGGGACCCCCCCTCTCGGGGGGTGTCTATCGGCCGGAAAGTACCTTACAACCTGGGTTATCGGCCGGCGCGGCCAGATACATGCTCGTTCTCGACACGGATGCCATTTTTTGAGATTCCGAAAAAGGGTTTGCAAAAAAACCACAGAAAAAAATTTGACATATAAGCGTTTCTGTGTTATAATGTATACATGAATTCGATACACACAAAGCATGCAAAACTATTGGCAGAAGAAGCAAAAAATGCGCGCCTCAAACAACCATGGGGGCAAACTAGGCAAACTAGGCAAACTAGAAGTTTAGTGTCCTATATGGGAACAGCCGCTTATATAGGAGCGCTGCTGTTCATATTCGCGAATATATACATATACGTCTTTTCGGGGGAGACCGCTGCAGAAAGCGCAGAAAGGGAATCCGAATTCGAGTTTGTACCCAGAAAAATAATGCCAAAATAATGCCAAAATACAGGTCTAACAGGTCTAATGGTTATAACAATTTATTGTCATCCGTAATCAATAAGACTATTTATAAATGTCATAAGTCATAAGGAAACAAAAAACATGAAAGTTTTAAAACAGATTTTAGCCAAGACTAAAGATCTCGTTATCGCAGCAAAAAATATTTTGACAGGGCCAGTTACATGGCTTTGTGCAAAGCATAAAGAATTGACATTAAAATTCCTCGATTTTTTCGGGGTTTCGACCTATACTGCCCTTTGGATTGCTTTTGCAAAAGGCCTTCTCATCGGTGGCGCTATTGTCAAGTATCTCTGTTAATCATATGATCATATAAGAGGATGAAAGTGAAAATGAACATTACCAGAAGCGCATTAAAGCGAATCATTTTGGAAGAAGTTCATGACCTTCTGAAAATGCAAGGGGCCATGGAACCTTCCCGACCCGACGTGCGCGGGGAATATACAGCCGCTGGAGATTGTGATGATAATTTCTTTGGAATTCTTTTAGGTTACCTTGGGGGAGTTGAAGAATCTTGTCAAGAATTTTGCTCTATTGCAAGAAGCGATCGACCTGGAGATACTCTTAGTATGGCCATGAGGGAATTTAATATCTCTCCAGATGCCGAATGGGAGATTCGCCAAGCTTATGAGCACATCTACGGTCAAGAGGATCCAGAATATGGAGCCGATCCAGAACAGGAACAAGGGATGAACGAGGAGGCAAGCACCATGTCTCGTATGCCTTCTGACCCTGGCGAAGTTAAAAAATGCAAAGCTGGCCAACATCGATGTACCTCCGGAGGAAAATGCACCAAGAAAGCATGTAATCACCCAGTTAAGGGTATCGGGGCTGTTGACATTCATGAGGGCCATGATAAAAATCATAAAAATCATAAAAGGAAAAAAACAATGAAAATCACTAAGAATCGTCTCAAGCGAATCATTCTCGAAGAATATAAAAAAATAGAAGAAGCTAGGGGAGGACGAACTGCTCATGTCGATTACGACGAAGGAGGAATTCGCGTCTCCGACGGCTGGAGTCCCGCTCAAGAAATTGCCTTCCTTTCGTTCGAAGATATCGAAGGGACGAAAGATGATCCAAAGAGTGGTCCTGAAATCGAAGGAATCGTTTTGGAATTCTTCGATGAAAATGGAGTTGGATCGATCCGAGACATTGAGCAGGATGTTTCCGATATCGACCCTCGTGAATGGCTGGACACAATGTTAATGAATCATCCCGCCGGCTCATCGATGAGACCACCCAAAGGTTCGTCTGATGGTCATAGCGTTAGAGATCTAGATTTTATTAATGATTTAGAGGGACGGTAGACGGTAGGGTAGACGGCAGGGTCGACGGTAAATGGTAGACGGTAGCTCATAAGGAATGATGTTCTTTTATCATCTATTCGAGGCAATGTTATTCATGGCCTTTGTTGTTCCTTATACGGCATTCCTTATTTTCCTTTGCATTAAGATCATGGACATTTCGATGTTCATAGGCGATAAAGTTGTTAACTTTGGGTTAAAAATTTTGGGTTTAAAAGTCCCCCGGGAAAAATAAAAATTCGCGCGCGGAAGGGCACGGTGCGGACTAGTTAGCATCAAAAGGGGGGCATTTCATCATGGCCATGCAAAAAGGAAGCGGTATCGCAACAGGAAGGATTATCAAAGAGATCCTTAACGCAGTCGAGGTAAAACTCAAAGGAACTTTAACGGCTGCAGGACTTCGGGAGGACCGCGCCGGCGATTCTGATCCGGTTCCTGCTTATAGTTTTGGATCCCGGGATTCCGATCCGGTTAACAATTTGGATCCGGTCTATACCCAAAATTTCGACACCACAGCAACGGGAACTCTTCCGGACGGTTGGACCTCTTATGGTCCCACGGGAAGTCTTTCCTGGGTCGTCAGCGCAAGCAATCCCCAGACTGGATCCAATTGTTGCATATGCGGACCGATAGGTCACGGACAAGCAGCAGGGCTCGTCTATACATCAAGTCTGGATACAAACGCCGAAGTTAGTTTTTGGTGGGACGTTGCATCCGAAGCTGGCTGGGACGAGCTTTCATTTCTTATAAATGACGTTACTGCATCTACCATTTCTGGGACACCCGGATATGCACAATTCACTGCAGTTGTCCCTCCCGGCGCAGTATTAAAATGGGAATATCTCAAAGATGGTTCGGGTACCGACTTGCCAGACCAAGGATATGTGGATGGTTTCGAAATTGCTCCCATACCATGGAATGAAGGGGATATGTATTACAATACGATTCTTTCGATGTCGCTTCATTATGATCTAGGTCGCGACAAGTGGCTGTCAGCTGAAAGTTGTGAAATAGTTTTCGGTTCCAGCGTTAATGAGGCGGATATGACGCCCATGGGATCATATTTTACAGCTTCGAACGGATTACCCTTCGCCATTAATCAGGGGAGAGTCGCGGAATATAATGGGACCGTTGTTTCTTTATCCTATTCGCGGATTGTCGATGCAGGGATAGTCCCCTCATTTGAGGTTGTCGCCGGTGGCGCCTTGGTGACCGATCTTCCCGTGGTTGCCTGGAATCAACAAGGGGTGCAAGTTGATTTAAACGGGGATTTCGATCAAGGCCAGGTACTCGCAGTGAGAAATAGTAATGTTTTTCCACAGAGGAATCATATGTCGGGAACTGCGAATGGCGTAGTCCGAATAAAATGGAGAAGTTAATAAGACTTCGTAATAAGACTTCGTAATTAAAAGAGTTTTTTTCACAAAATGCTTGACAAAGTTCTTCATATATGTTATATTTATAACAGAAAGATGGAGTGTAGATGAAAAAAATACTAATACCTAGTCTGAGCCTAAGACGCGTTGTCTTTTACATTATGGGGCTCACGATCTTTGTGTTTTCTATGGTTAGTGTGTCGCTTATCACCAGCGGAGATTTAAGTCCTTTCGGGGTTGCTGAAAATAACTCTCTTATTATTGTTCCGGAGGAAAATCCAATTTCGGATCCCATCCTTGTGGCCAATATAGAAGCAGGCGAAAGAATTTATAAACAATATTGCGTAGCTTGTCATCAGGCAGACGGAAAGGGATTCGAAGGCAAATTAGCCGCTGATTTTACTAATCCAGAACGTATGAAAAAAACCGACGAAGAGCTTCTCAAATCTATTCGAGAGGGAACCAAAGGCGAGGCGGGCGCAATGCCACCGTGGGGAGGAACCCTCACAGAAGAAGAAATGAAAAATGTTCTCTACTATATTCGGACTAATTTTCAAAAGGTTACTCGATTTCACGAAATTCCCCACGAAGCCTATGAAGAATTCGAACACAATAAGGCTCGTCCTTTTTATGTAAAAGAGAGGGATAAAATTGATGAACATTAATCCGGGTCTCTTGACCCTCTTTGTTATCCTTGGTTTTAGTCTATCGGGACTGGTGGCTATCTTATCTCTTATTGGAGCAATGTTGCCATGAGCGAAGAGACAGAAGACGGATGGGAAGAAGATGATACTGAATATATCGATGTTTTTGTTTATGGTACATTGATGAAGGGTTATGGAAATCACTTCTTTTTGCAAAACGAAGTTTTCCTTGGTTATGGCGAAACTCAACCTGAATATACTTTTTATAATCTCGGGCACTTTCCAGCTATGGTTGAAGGTGGAGATACGTCAGTTAGAGGTGAGATTTACGAAGTCCACCCCCAAACTATCGAATGGCTTGATAAACTCGAAGGAGTCGCAGAGGGTTTGTACGAACGCAAAGAAATTACTCTCGCGGGGTCCTCTCCTCGTGGTTTGACCAAAGTTTCAACTTATATTTTTCCCCGGGCAAATTTAGAGCCAACGCGTGATAGGCCAATTAAAAGTGGGGATTGGCGTAAGAAATAAACTATTTATAGTATGGCCGGTACTATAAAGAAAGGCGACAAAGGTGCAGATGTCGTCTTGTGTCAGCAAGCTCTCAACCGCAAGGGATACTCCTTAGCTGTTGATGGATCCTTTGGTTCTGGAACTGAAGCTAGAGTCAAGCGCTTTCAGGAAGCCAGCAGTCTTGAAAGCGATGGTATTGTTGGACCTAAAACTTGGGAATTTCTTTTGCGAGAATATAATTCTTGCGATGCAGACAAGAAGTATATTATTCATAATGGGAAACCTCACCGGATTGCGTGGGATAAAGTTGTTCTCTGGAACGAGCCGGGAGGATTAAAAATAGAGCCAGGAAGATATTATGATAACACAGGGAAAAAAGAAAGAGTTCCTATTATGTTTGTTAATCATTGGGATGTCTGTCTCTCTGCGGAGTCGTGTACCAAAATTTTAAATGATCGCAAGGTATCCGTTCATTTTTGTTTGGATAATGACGGAACAATTTATCAGATTTTAGATACCCAACATGGCGCTTGGCATTGCGGCAAATATGGCGGCAATAAAAAAGGAATTGGTATTGAAATCAGCAATGGCTATTACTTAAAATACCAAAATCACTATATCAAGCAAGGATTTGGAGAAAGACCGGTCAAAACAGGCGCCAAAGTCCATGGGCGCACCTTAGATCCCTTCTTAGACTTCTATCCAATCCAATTACAGGCTCTAAAGGCTTTATGGCTAGCTACAAGCGATGCGCATAACATTCCCTTAACCTACCCCCAAAATGATGATGGAAGCCTCTGTACGACCGTTCACGAGGCGTGTTTGCGGGGAAATTTCAAAGGTTTCTGTAATCACTACAATTTCACCGATCGGAAGATAGATTGCGCCGGATTAGACATTCCAGGCCTTCTAAAAGAAGTCACAGCCTTTCTCCCAGATGAAAACTAATTAATAATATGAAACTCCTACTTGAAAATTGGCGAAGATATCTGGATGAAGGCATCATGGATAAATTTTATAAAAAGAAACAAGAAGCAGATATTAATCTCCAGCATGTGCGCGATATGTATGATATAATAAATAAATATTATGAGATTTTTTATGCAGATAAATCTCGCCTGAGATATCCCCGGCGGCACCACTATAAAACACTTAGACGCAAACACCATCTGATCGGCCGAGCTAAAGAAATCATAAGACTTCTCGAACCTTTTGAGTCCGGATCATCACTCACAATGGAATCTACCGATGGGCTGGATGGGCTCTTATCCCGCATGCTTGTCGTTCAAAAGCAAATGGAAAGTGGTGACTACCGGTGGCCAAAAGAATTTTCAAATCCTCCGCGTGATCGTATTCAGAAGCTTGGCCCTGACTGGCGCAAGTTTCAAGATCCTGAAAAATTTATTCCTTTCGCTATTAAAAAGTTACAAACCGCTCGCGAGCATTTATTAGAGGCTCTTGAGTGGATTCGGAGCCGAACCGATATGGAGGAATACACCCCTCCGGAAACTATGGCTGATCTCCAAAGGCTGATGGACTATGGATCTTATTGGGGCCCTGAAGAGGGAGAAAAATAATTTAGTATTTAACTTTTTCTCGGCATAGTTAAAAGTGTGAGTATATTTCGTTGGTTGTCTTTATTTATAGTTTTTCTCCTTGCGTGTTCAAGTGAGCCAGAACTGACGGGATATAAACATGGCGGCGGCGGCACCACTCCCGATGATATTGTTATTACTTGCAACGAAGATGATTTCTATGACCAATGGTGGGAGTTTAGAACATCAAATGTCGTCGCGAATACGTTGGTACCCAGTTACGAAGACTGGTGTATTATGCCCCAAGAGGACCGCGTGATTATGTGGAATACCGATTGGGGATATGGTCTTTATGATTATGATTACAATTGGTATTGTGAAAAAGAGAATACCATGGTCATAAAAGATTTTTATTCTAATAATGTTTACCGCGTCAATATTTTAGGGAGGATTACTCCCGAGTGTCACGAAGTAAAAATCAACGCTGTTGGTGTTAGCGTCAAGGGGCAAATATGTTCTTGTCCGGATCCTACAATTAATCATGACGAAGACGAATAGAAGAACTATTTATTGATAACCATGAGGAATTGATATGTCTTTTAAATATGGCAAACCCTATAAGAATAAACAAAAGCGACGAGATCCTCGCTATCATTCGCAGGATCCCGACGAGGAGGATCATGGTCAGATTGATTATGGATCAAATCAAGAAAATATTAAGAAGTTAAAAAGCTTCGATCTTCGCAAGGCTCTTGAAAATCCAGATTCTATTTTTGAAAACTTCTTAGAAGAACCAAAAAAAAAATCTAAAATCATAAAAGAAGTCCAATCAAGGACATCTTATAGCGACGAAGAAACCCTGGCTGGTGTTGACGACGGTCGTGATGATAGCTTTGCAGAAACGCTTTCCAACGCCATCATGGATGGGTGGGAAGATACTCTTACTGAGGTTATCAAAGAACATCTTCCCGAGGAAGAAATGAAGCTTTTGGATGACCGAGGCGGTTGGATTAATCTTGCGAGCTATGACGAAGAGATGCTGGAACTCGCTATGAAGATCCGAGATGATCTTCTTCGAGAAGAAGATAGTGATTATGAATTCACTCAAGGTTTTGAAGAAAATCGTAGCCGCAATCGAGCAGAAATCGATGAATGAATGAAGAGAAATGATCTGGAGGATCATTAAATGAAATTAACAAAAACATACTTAAGAAAAATAATCCAAGAAGAAACTGATAGAGTTATCTTTGAGGAGGGGGGTGGACAGGTCGCGGCGGTTGCCGAAAAGATCCTCGCATCAGATGATTTCGCGGCACAGGCCGAGAAGGCTTTGCAAGATCCGGAAGTCATGAAAATAATTCAGGCTGCAGCCGCAAAAGTAGGAAAAACTGAAGCAGTCCAAGAAGCTGCAGGATCACAGATGGATCTGGGCGACGTTGCATCCGTGACCGCTGGGGGCGCCGGGGTTGCTACACTGCCGGCCGTTATCGCCGCGCTTCCGGGAGCCGGAGGCATGCTTGGATCAGCGCTGGGTACTACCTCTTTGGGAGTTTTTGCTTCGGTTACGGGGATTGGCGCTTTGGCCGGCCTCGGCTTGGCTTTGACTGCTTATTACCTCCAAAAGAATGATCCCTCGTTTTAAGGGAATAATAAAATGAAATTAACAAAAACACACTTAAGAAAAATTATTAAGGAAGAAGTTGCTCGTGTATGTCGCGAAGACGCTCTTTTGGCGGAGGGCCATGGCATTTCTGCTGATCGCTGGGACGATCGCAGTGACACGGGGTATGCTCGAAAGACCCATGTTAGCGATGAGAATGTGTTTACTGTTCTTGCACAATATCTTTTTGATATTGGTAAGCATGTCCACCCAGCCATGGAAGAGTTTCACACGATTGAAGGATTTAAAAATTTTAAAGAAGAACTTATAAATGGCCTTGAAACGAGAGAAATGGAGGACACCATCGAGGATATTTCCAGTCTTTTCGGAGAAGTCACCAAAGAAGATGTTAGACAGGCCATTGAGTCCCTATGAAAATAACAAAATCATATTTGAGAAAAATAATTAAGGAAGAACTCATCACAATCGCTGCAGCGGTCGTAGGAGCAAAAATATAATGAAAATTACAACACAACAACTAAGAAAGATCATTAAAGAAGAATTAGAATCGCGGAAAGCGGAATTTGAGCCGCACCGAAGTTCTTCACCCAGAGATTCACTAGCCGCGATGAATGCGGCTGATGATGAGAGGGAGGTCGACCAAGCAATCGCTCTGTCCGCCGAAGAGGAGGCTATCTTGGCTAAGTTGCTTCCGAAACTTAATATCACGACGAATACAGAAGGCGATATAATCATTCCTGCGGAAAAGGTAGGGCCTCTTAAAAGAGCACTGGCCATGGGGCCCGGACGTGGAGAGGGGCCCCGCGATGGATATGATGATGTTCTCGGAAAATTAAAAGAAAACCATCAAAGAGATCGAGTCCCTATGAAAATAACAAAATCATATTTGAGAAATATTATCAAAGAGGAACTAGACCAAGTCGTAGCAGGCGACCCGGCTTATGAGACCGAGCCAGCCCACGGGCCCATAGGTGCAAGGTGGTCCGGTACTCCCGAGGAAGGGATTATTGAATTAGAAGATGGCACAACGATTACTGTGTATGGCGGGCCTGATAGGGCTAGCCTGGAAAAAGTGGCAGCGGGGCTTGCTGCTATGGGAGTCGAAAGTATTGCTGATTCAGTCAACAGGGGCGCCCCAGAAAAAGTCTTGGATTTTCTTATAACCAAGCATCTCGCTGGTAACATGGTAGATATACCATAAGGAATGAGAGATAAAAAAATAAAGAAAATGCTTGACATTAAGAAGATTTCATGTTATATTATAGAAGAATATAAAAGAATTCGAAGAGTTCCCACAAAGGATCTACTTCTTTTTGGCGCCTGTCTTATATTAGCAGCCGCAACATTAACAGGAATATGTTTTTTAACAGCATCTAGTAACGGATGTTTAGGATAATTTAGGGGGGTGTCAAGGCTTCGACGTGGTAAAATAAATGGATAGTGCAGGTAGCCGACTTTAACAATTGGCTTAAAACTTGTTAAAACTTTGATAATTGCCAATAACAATAATCATTTTCAAGCTGTCGCTTTAGCGGCTTAGTTTGCTGGGCTTTTGCTGGCCTCGTTACCCAACAGCGAATAACAGGGATGACAACCCTGTGAAAATAAAAAATCAAATGGTTACCCGGTTTGTTACCGGTGGATCCCATTGTGGCCAGGGACGGTTGGAAAAGCGCAAGCTAGCCTAAGATTTTTGCTGATTTTAAATCTAAACCCCAAAATCAGATAAACCCTGTGAATGACTTGAAGTGGCCCTTATTGCGGACGCGGGTTCGATTCCCGCCGCCTCCACCATTTGAGACAATGAAAATTTTAACAACAACAATTAACAAAAGGAGTTAAATATGAGCAATCAAAAAGAGCAAGTGCAACGTTTACAGTCGCGACTAGTCCAACTATCCGATCGGGTTTCGTCATTAGAGGTCGAACTCAAAGACACCCAGACACGCGTTCAGCATGATGTTAAGCGGCTAGCCGATCTCTTAGTTCAGACACTTGAATCGAGCAATAAAACCTTAATTCCTCCCGTTCGTTAGTATTTACGGGAGTACTTAATCATGTACTTAAATGTAAAAGGGGTTAAAAAAATGATTGTCTACGATAGTGAGGAAAATATTTTAAATACTTTGCGAAAATGGAAATTAGAAATGAATAGTCCCTATAATGATGGTTGGGTTCAACAGGGATTTAAAGAAAAACTTTTAAAAGTAAAAGATTTCTTTAGGGACAAACACTTAGATTCTGCACTTGAGGATCTCGGTTGCGGAAGTAAGGTGGGTGAATTTGAGGAT
>Ga0208299_1003020_pt1 | contig 10869 bp, 10 predicted proteins | sample 15_taG_FD_184089 | JGI IMG/M metagenome (GOLD analysis project Ga0208299, IMG submission 184089) | Marine viral communities from the Subarctic Pacific Ocean - 15_ETSP_OMZ_AT15312 metaG (SPAdes) (version 2) | ecosystem: Environmental > Aquatic > Marine > Oceanic | place: Pacific Ocean | collected...
GGCTAAAAGTGTTTTAGATGTTAATGATGGAAGCTGGCATCATGCAGTCATGATATATACTCCATCGACATCAGTTGAATTATGGGTAGATGGTGATTTAGTGGATACAGGAACATCGAATGTAGAAGCAACTATTAATAATGGAAATATAAAAACGGCAATTGGGGAATGGGGAGTTTATCATGGGGAAAAATTTATTGGTGAAATAAGTAATGTGAATATTTGGGATTCATCTTTAAGTGGTACAGATGTAACTACTCTTTACAACAACGGTACTCCATTATTAACTGGCGCACAACCACAAGCTGCTAATTTGCAGGGGTGGTGGAAATTAGATAATACAGCTACTTGGACAGGTTCTGCTTTTAGCGTACCAGATGCTTCAGAAAATAACAACACTGGGACCAGTTCAGGAATGACTGAATCTAACTTAGTGAACGCTAGTGTATCTACACTAAACGGCGTTAGCTCAGGTATGACTACAGCAAATTTAGTAACATCTGATTTAACTCGTAGTATTCCGTATAGTAGTTATAGTATGGAATTTGATGGAACAAGTGATTATATAAATTGTGGTAATAATAGTTCATTACAGCCCGCCTCTGCTTATAGTTATTCAGCTTGGTTTAAGGCTAGTGATATAATAGGTACGGAAGCTATCATATCTAATACTACCAGAGGTTTTCTGACTTGGTTAGAAGCCGCTAAATTAAAAGTGTGGCATTATAATAACGGTTCGGGTTGGGTTAATTTTCTTTCAAGTGCTACTATTGTAGCTGATACTTGGTATCATATTGTAGTTACTTGGGATTTAGCAACTACAACTTTAAAACTTTATGTAAATGGAGTTCTTGATAATAATATAACAACAGCTACTGCAATTCAATATTGGTCAGACGATTTTAATATTGGTGCTTACGCTGGGGCTAATCCTTTTAATGGCAAAATCTCAAACGCTTCAATTTGGGACACAGCGTTGAGTGAAGATCAAATAATTACAATTTATAACGGTGGTGTTCCAAATGATATTTCTAGTTTATCTCCAGTATCTTGGTGGAGTTTAGCAGGTGATAGCTATTATAATGGAAGCGATTGGATATGCCCAGACTTGGGTAGTGGTGGTAACAATGGAACTAGCGCTAACATGGCTGGAACTGAACTAGTAGGTGATGGCCCAGGTTCTACAGCAAATGGTATAGCGACAAGTATGGATATCCCAACTAACTTAAAAGGTGAAGCACCTAATTCCACTAGTAATGCTATTTCAATAAACATGACAGCTGTAGATAGAGTTACGAGTGTTCCAGGATAGTAAAAAGAAATTCAAACAAGTAAATATATAAATAACAAATATTAATTAAAAAATGGCAACAACTTATGCAGTAATAAACTTAACTGATACAAACGCGATTTTGTTCAGTCAAGTAAATCAAAGTTCTGCTCAAACAATGAGAAGAAATATCGCTAACACGCAAGGGTTGTTATCTTACCAAGTTGAACCTAGTTTTATAACTAATGGTTCATTAACTCCGGTAGAGACAATGGATCATGCAGCGGTATTAGTATTGATGGCAACACCAGAGTGGACGCCACCAGAACCACCACCAGTAGAGTAAAAAAAAACAAACAATCAAATTTAATTAAATGGAAAAAATCAAAGACGAGCAATTAGAGAAAATTCAACAACAGCAAAAAGATTTAAACGCTATACTACATGAAGTAGGGGTGCTAGAAACAAGGAAGCATGGATTAATGCACCAGTTTGCTGGAATAAATCAAGAAGTTGAAGAACTTAAAGCAGAACTTGAGCAGCAGTATGGCGCTGTTAATATTAACGTAGAAGACGGTACATACACAGAGATAGAAAAGGAAGAAGTAAAAGCAGGGGAAGAAGCTATAAGTCATGTCTAGTGTAATAAGGAAAATCAGTATAGGTAGTGATTACAAGAATGAAGCAATGCATTATTCTGTAGGTCAATCAGTATATGGTGGTCATAATATATCAAACATCTTATTTGATAAAGAAGACAACTCATATAACATATTTATAACTAAAAACAAAGAAGTACTTCCTTGGAAAAAGTTTAATTCAAACATGGCTATTTCTGTAGAGTATGATTTAGAATACTCATGAAAAGCTTATATAGGTTTGTTGTAGAACCTAAGGAAGAAAGATATAACAACAAAAAGAAACTTGACGGTGGTAAAGAATTAATTACCAATACTAAGTTAGAAACTTTCCAGTCTGTAAGTAAAAAAGCAATAGTGGTGGTAGTACCTGAAGCTTATAAAACAGACATTAAAGTTGGGGATGAAGTTGTTATACATCATAATGTATTTCGCAGATTTTATGATATGAAAGGAAGAGAGAAGAATAGCTCTTCTTTCTTTAAAGATAATTTATTCTTTTGTGATATTGAGCAAATCTATTTATATAATAGGGACGATAATTGGATTTGTAACTTAAACTATTGCTTTGTGCATCCAGTGTTATCTACGGATAGCTTTAGCACACTGAAGGAGGAACCTCTCGCTGGAATCATAAAATATAGTAATAAGTCCTTAGAAGCTAAGGGAATCATTCCTGGATCGCTTGTGACATTCACCCCTAACTCTGAATTTGAGTTTGTTATAGAAGGTGAACGTCTTTATTGTATGAAATCAAATAACATTGCTTTAACTCATGAGTACGAAGAAAATAAAGTTAAGTATAATCCAAGCTGGGCACAAGGCGGTTGAAGAATTAATTAAGATAGCAAAAGAACCTATTGTAGATTCTGAAGATGATATATCTGCTGATAGATTAAAAAATGCTGCTGCCACTAAGAAATTAGCCATCTTTGATGCTTTTGAGATATTAACTCGCATTGAAGTTGAGAAAGAAATGTTAGATAATAAACCTAAAGAAGAGAAGAAAGAGGAAAAAACTTTTAAAGGTTTTGCTGAAGGGAGGAGTAGGTGATGTACGAACAAACGCTATGGAAAGAGCTTAAAGACGTTGTTAACCCCAAGATTCTTAAAAAACAGAACAGATATAAGAAGTGGGAGTATGGATACAATAAAGAATATGATTTTATAGTAATAAGTAAAAGTGGACAAATTGGAACAATCGTTGAGATACAGAATCTCAAAATTGCTTTACCAGCAGAATATGAATGCTATAAACGCAATGAAAAACCAAAGGGACAATTCTGGGAACAATTTGAATACCCCAAAGAATTAAAAAGAATTAAAAGTACTTTTGATTGGGACCAATATCCATTAGATTTTAAAGAGAAGTGGTATGACTATATTAACGAAGAGTTTAGAAGACGTGAAGAAGGTTTTTGGTATTATAATAATGGCGTCCCTAATTACATCACTGGTACTCATTACATGTATTTGCAATGGTCAAAAATTGATGTTGGAGCACCAGACTATAGAGAATCCAATAAGTTATTCTTCTATTTCTGGGAAGCATGTAAAGCTGATAAAAGATGTTACGGAATATGCTACCTTAAGAACAGACGTTCTGGATTTTCGTTTATGGCATCCGCAGAATTGGTTAACTCCGCTACAATCTCAAGTGATGCAAGGTTTGGTATATTATCCAAAACAGGAGCCGATGCTAAAAAGATGTTCACAGATAAAGTTGTACCGATCTCTGTTAACTATCCGTTTTTCTTCAAGCCGATCCAAGATGGTATGGATCGTCCTAAAACCGAACTGGCATACAGAGTCCCAGCTTCAAAACTTACACGAAGAAAACTTGAAGCAAATGAACAGTTACAAGATATAGTAGGATTAGATACTACCATAGATTGGAAAAACACTGGAGACAACTCTTATGATGGTGAGAAATTAAAGATATTAGCTCACGACGAAAGTGGTAAGTGGGAGAGACCAGATAACATCCTTAATAACTGGAGAGTTACTAAAACCACATTAAGATTAGGTAGTAGAGTGGTTGGTAAATGTATGATGGGTAGCACATCTAACGCTTTAGATAAAGGAGGGAATAATTTCAAGAAACTTTATTATAACTCAGATGTCACAAAACGAAATAGAAATGGCCAAACAAGCTCGGGATTATATTCTTTATTCATACCTATGGAGTGGTCCTACGAGGGATACATTGACACTTTTGGATTACCTGTATTCACTACTCCAAAAACACCCGTGTTTGGAGTCGATGGAAGTGAAATCGAAGTTGGAGTTGTAGAGCATTGGGAGAATGAAGTAGAGGGATTAAAGCAAGACAAAGACGGATTAAACGAATTTTACAGACAGTTTCCTAGAACAGAGAAACATGCCTTTAGAGATGAAACTAAAGAGAGCTTGTTTAACTTAGTTAAGATTTACGAGCAAATTGATTTTAATGAAGAATTAAATAACAGAGCAAACGTAACCCAAGGGAGTTTCCAATGGGAGAGAGGGATAAAAGATACAAAAGTCATATTCTATCCCAATAAAGATGGTAGATTCAAGATTAGTTGGATTCCACCTAAAAACTTACAAAATCAGGTGATAGTAAAAAATGGGGTCAAATATCCTGGAAATGAACATCTTGGAGCATTTGGATGCGATAGTTATGACATCAGTGGTACTGTGGACGGTAAAGGATCTAATGGATCGCTTCATGGACTAACTAAATTTTCGATGGAAGACGCACCACCAAATCATTTCTTTTTAGAATACATAGCTAGACCGCAGACAGCGGAGACTTTTTTTGAAGATGTACTTATGGCTTGTGTGTTTTATGGGATGCCTATATTAGCAGAGAATAATAAACCAAGGTTATTGTATCATTTCAAAAGAAGAGGTTATAGAGGTTTCAGTATGAACAGACCAGACAAAGTGTGGAATAAGTTGTCTGTAACAGAAAGAGAGATTGGTGGAATACCTAACTCTAGCGAAGACATTAAACAAGCTCATGCAGCGGCAATTGAAACTTATATAGAAACACACGTTGGTTTTAAAGGAGAAGAGTTCGGAGATATGTATCACCAAGGGACTTTAGAAGATTGGGCACGATTTAATATAAATAACAGGACTAAGCATGATGCTTCAATTAGCTCTGGATTAGCTATAATGGCTTGTAATAAAAATAGATATAGACCTAAGCCAGAAACTATAAGACAACCTGTGAACATGGGTTTCAAAAGATATAACAATGAAGGATCAATTTCAAAAATAATAAAATAAATGCAGATTTATACTAATAGTAATAGCACTTTTCCTGATCAGGTGGTACCTGACGCTGAGAAAGCTACAAGAGAATATGGATTAGCAGTGGGAAGAGCTATAGAAGGTGAATGGTTTAGTGGGTCTAGAACCTCTGGTTATAGGTTTAACACCAATTGGAATAACTTTAATAACCTACGTTTATACGCAAGAGGAGAGCAATCTGTACAAAAATACAAAGATGAATTAGCTATAGATGGAGATTTATCTTATTTAAATTTAGATTGGAAACCAGTACCTATTATACCTAAGTTTGTAGATATTGTTGTGAATGGAATGTCACAAAGAACTTATGATATAAAAGCGTATGCTCAAGATCCTGAGTCTATTGCTAAAAGAACTCTATACGCAGAAGGTCTTTATAGAGATATGATCCAAAAAGATCTTATAGCTGAGGTTCAAGCTACTACAGGGTTAGATATTTCAAAAAGCAATGGCAAAGGTTTAGAACTAGAAGATGACGATGATTTATCTCTACATATGCAAATGGATTATAAACAGTCTGTTGAAGTTGCTGAAGAAGAAGTTATTAACTTGGTTTTAGATAAAAACAAATATGACTTAACTAGAAGAAGAGTTAATTATGATTTAACTGTTCTAGGGATTGGAGCTGTAAAAACATCTTTTAATAGATCTGAAGGGGTTGTTGTAGATTATGTTGATCCATCAAGATTAGTTTATTCTTATACTGAAGATCCAAACTTTGAAGATTTATATTACGTAGGAGAAGTTAAAAATATTAGTTTACCTGAGTTAAAAAAACAATTCCCTTATTTAACTGCTAGTGAATTGGAAGAAATTCAAAAGTATAAAGGCAACTCCGAATACGATAGAACTTGGAATGGTAGGACAGATGATAATACAATACAGGTAGTATACTTCGAATATAAAACATATGCTAATCAAGTTTTTAAAATTAAACAAACTGCGACTGGTTTAGAAAAAGTTATTGAAAAAACGGATACGTTTGATCCACCTGAAACAGATAACTTTAAAAAAGCTTTTAGATCAATAGAGGTATTATATTCAGGAGCAAAAATATTAGGAGCTCCAATAATGTTAAAATGGGAGTTAGCAGAGAATATGACAAGACCATATGCTGACACTGTAAAAGTTAATATGAATTACAACATCTGTGCTCCTAGAATGTATAGGGGAAGGATAGAATCTTTAGTGAGTAGAGTTACAGGTTTTGCTGATATGATTCAATTAACTCATTTAAAATTACAACAAGTATTATCTAGAATGGTACCTGATGGTGTTTATTTAGATGTAGATGGTTTAGCTGAGGTAGATTTAGGTAACGGAACAAACTACAATCCTAAAGAAGCATTAAATATGTACTTCCAGACTGGTAGTATTGTTGGTAGATCTCTAACACAAGACGGAGATTTAAACCATGGTAAAGTACCTATACAAGAATTACAATCTTCTAGTGGTGGTGCTAAAATTCAATCATTAATAGGTACATATCAATACTACCTACAAATGGTTAGAGATGTTACTGGATTAAACGAAGCTAGAGATGGAAGTAGCCCAGATAAAGATGCATTGGTAGGTTTGCAGAAATTAGCTGCGGCTAATTCTAACACTGCTACTAGACACATATTACAAGCTAGTTTATTCTTAACTTTAAGAACATGTGAAAATATTGGACTAAAGATATCTGATTCTTTAATGTTTCCATTGACTAGAAACTCTTTACAGCATAGTATATCTAAATACAACGTAGGAACTTTAGATGAACTAACTAACTTAAACATACACGACTTTGGGATATTTTTATCTTTAGAGCCAGATGAGGAAGAGAAATCATCACTAGAACAAAACATTCAAATAGCTTTACAAACTCAATCTATTGATCTAGAAGACGCTATAGATATAAGAGAGGTTAATAATTTAAAATTAGCTAATCAATTATTAAAAAAGCGTAGAAAGCAAAAGGAAGCTAAAGATCAAGAAATGAAACAAGCTAATATCCAAGCTCAAGCTCAAGCAAATGCACAAGCAGCAGAGCAAGCGGTTTTAGCAGAACTTCAAAAACAACAAGCTTTAGCTGAGACTGAAATTCAAATTGAACAAGCCAAATCTCAATTCGCTGTTGAAAAAATGCAACAGGAAGCAGAGATTAAAAAACAGTTGATGGAGCAAGAATTCCGATACAACATGCAGCTTGCTCAAGCTAGTATCCAGAAAGAAGTTGATAGAGAGGAAATGATTGAAGATCGTAAAGATAAAAGAACAAGAATTCAGGCGACTCAACAAAGTCAAATGATTGATCAAAGACAAAACGACTTATTACCCACTGATTTTGAATCGCAGGGTAATGATAATTTAGGAGGATTTGGATTAGACCAATTCGGCCCTAAATAAGGATTATTAACTATTATATTATATTATGTCAAAAGAAGAAGTAAAGGAAGCTCCAGATGGGACTTTAGAGCAAGGGGATTTTAAGATAAAAAAGAAACCTAAGAAACTTGCTAACAAAAAGAAAGAAACCCCGGTTAAAATAGATTTATCTAAAAAACCAGAGGTAAAAGAACCAACAATAGCTAAATTAGATTTAACTAAAAAAGAAGAAAATGCCGATAAGGAGTCAAGCACAGTGGAAGTATCTAGCAGCGAACCTACCGGGGGTATTCAAGAAATTAAGGATACCGGGGCAGAGGTTCAGCAAGTTAAAGAAGAAAGCAAAGAAGAAATAACTCAATCTCCTATTATAGAAGTTGTAAATGAAAAAGAAACTGAAAACACAGCTACAGTTCAAGAAGAAAGATCCACTAAGGAATATGAAGAAGAAAGACAACCGAAAAATGCTTTACCAGAGAATGTAGAAAAACTAGTTACATTCATGCAGGAAACTGGTGGTTCTGTAGAAGACTATGTTAGATTAAGTAAAGATTATTCATCAGTTGATGATGAAGCGTTATTAAAAGAATATTATAAAAATACTAAACCACATCTAAATCAAGATGAAATAGACTTCATTATGGAAGATAATTTCTCATACGATGAAGATATGGATGAAGAGCGAGACATAAGAAAGAAAAAACTCGCTCATAAAGAAGAAATTGCAAAAGCCAAAAACTTTTTGGAGGAAACGAAAAAGAAGTATTACGACGAGATCAAGTTGAGACCGGGCGCTACTCAAGAACAACAAAAAGCAATGGAATTTTTCAATAGATATAACAAAGAACAAGAAATGGTTCAACAGCAACATAACCAATTTAAGCAAAGTACTAAAACTTTCTTTAACGATGAATTCAAAGGTTTTGATTTTAATGTCGGAGAAAAAAGATTTAGATATAATGTAAATAATATTGGGGAAGTTGCAGAAAATCAATCTAATCTTACAAACTTTGTCGGGAGGTTCTTAGACGAAAAAGGAAATGTTACAGATTACAAAGGTTATCATAAAGCCATCTATGCAGCTAAAAACGCAGACACTATAGCGAATCATTTTTATGAGCAAGGCAAAGCCGATGCTACTAAAAATATTATAGCTAAATCTAAAAATATAAATAATGAACCAAGAGCAACTGCTTCTGGTGATGTATTTATAAATGGATTAAAGGTGAAAGCAATAAATGGTATAGATAGTTCTAAGTTAAAAATTAAAAAACGAAAATAAAAATTAAAAACAAAAAATTATGAGTTTTGCAACAAGTGGGAGTTTTCCCGCAAGCTTAGTTCCTTCTCAAAGACAACAAGCGTTATCATCGAATTATTTAAATTTTGCTGATGGCACTGATGGTTGGGCACAACAATATTTGCCTGAGATATATGAGCAGGAAGTAGAGAGATATGGTAATAGAACATTATCAGGTTTCTTAAGAATGGTTGGCGCTGAAATGCCAATGACATCTGATCAAATTATTTGGTCTGAACAAAATAGATTACACGTAGCTTATAATCAAGTTGCTTGTACTGGAGCTAACCAATTAACAATCACGTTAACTGCACCAGCTACTTCAGCTGCTATCAAACTAAATCAAACGATTCTAGTTTCTGATAATGCTACAGGATTAATCACTCAAAAAGCAATCGTAACAGGTGTTGCTCTTGGTGTGATAACTGCTACTCCATATGATACAGCTGCATTTAGTGCTGCTATTCAAGCATTAGCTGGAGCAAGCGATCTATCTGTATTCGTTTACGGATCAGAATGGGAAAAAGGTTCTGATGATGCAGGAGCAATTTCAATTACTCCTGGTTTTCGAGAGTATAGTAATTCTCCAATTATAATTAGAGATAATTACCAAGTAAGTGGTTCTGACGCTTCACAAATTGGATGGGTTGAAGTTGCTACTGAAGATGGAACATCAGGTTTCCTATGGTATCTAAAAGCTGAATCTGAAACAAGATTAAGGTTTGAAGATTACATGGAAATGGCTATGGTTGAAGGTGAACTTGCTGGACATGTATTCCAAGGGGTTAACCCTGCTGGCGGTGGTACAGCTTGGACTGCTGACGTAAAAGGTACACAAGGTTTATTCGCTGCTATTGAAGATAGAGGTAATATATACCAAGGTTTTGCAGGTGCTGCTGCTCCAGGTTCTGGCGCAATGGCTGATTTCGATGAAATCCTTAAAAACTTAGATAAGCAAGGTGCTATTGAAGAAAACATGTTATTCCTACAGAGACAAACTGCTCTTGATTTTGATGATATGATCGCAGCTATGGCTGGTGGAGGTTATGCTTCTACAGCTTCAGCTTCTTACGGTTTATTTGACAATGAAGAAGAAATGGCGTTGAATTTTGGATTTTCAGGGTTTAGAAGAGGTTCTTATGACTTCTACAAAACTGATTGGAAATATCTAAATGATGCTTCAACTAGAGGTATGTCTCAAGCAATTGATGGTGTTTTAGTTCCTGCTGGAACTTCTACAGTTTACGATCAAATGTTAGGGTCAAACATCAGACGTCCATTCTTACACGTAAGATATAGAGCTTCTGAAACTGAAGATAGAAGATACAAAAACTGGATCACTGGTTCTGTTGGTGGTGCTGCTACTTCAGGTGTTGATGCAATGAACGTACATTTCTTAACTGAGAGATGTTTAGTAACTCAAGCAGCTAATAACTTCGTGTTATTTAAAGCAGTTTAATTTATTAACATTAAAAAAATATAGAAATTATGGCTTTAATAAAAATCAAAACAAATGACATAGCGGAATCAGACATTATTTGTGATGTTGACTTTCCGTTAGTACTAACTGCAGTAGCTGTAGATAGATTCACAATGGCAATTACCCACCCAAGTTTAAGTACTGTGTTGGTGCAATGGCAAACGAATCTAGCTAGTGTAGCTACTACTACTTTAGTAGCGAACCAAGAACTGAATGCTGCTTATGAAGCTGGCATTGCAGATCCTTATCACGTTCCTGTATTTTCAGGTATGGATGATGATGGTACGCCACATCCGCTAATTAGTTATACATTAGCATAAAATAATAAGATCCCGCTTCGGCGGGGTCTTTTTTAATTATTATATTATATTATATCATGGAAGAAGCAAAAGAAAAGAAATCTCCACAAGTTAAAGATACTTGGGAGTATAAAGATAGACATTATTATTTATCTAATAATAAAGAACCATTAAGTTATACTATACCTAGTAGACATACACGTAAATATCCTTTA
>Ga0208299_1003024_pt1 | contig 10856 bp, 18 predicted proteins | sample 15_taG_FD_184089 | JGI IMG/M metagenome (GOLD analysis project Ga0208299, IMG submission 184089) | Marine viral communities from the Subarctic Pacific Ocean - 15_ETSP_OMZ_AT15312 metaG (SPAdes) (version 2) | ecosystem: Environmental > Aquatic > Marine > Oceanic | place: Pacific Ocean | collected...
TGTTTATTATACTACAAAATTGTCAATGGGAAAAGAATAACTTTCAAAATAGATTTAACAATGAGTATGGGTGGAATACGATGCCAACCAGTAAGGGGTTAGATCCAATAATAGAAAAGAGTTACATTGATCCAGTGAAAAATTGGAGAAAGATAAAGGACAAGAACAAGAAGTACAAATCTATACTCTCCGAGTTCGATGATTGCATACAAGAGTCCCTCGCAGAAACAAACGTGAATATAATCAAAAAGATATGTCAGTTGTTAGATATTCAAACGCATATAGTGCTAGACGACCCTACAACTTTAACATCGACAGAGAGACTGGTATCCCTTTGTAATAGGGAAAAAGCAACGATATACCTAGCTGGAACTTCTGGAAGAAATTATATGGATCTGTCTTTATTTAATAAACAGAATATAGATGTTCGATTTCAAGATGAGGATTCTATGATAAAGAAGCCTATATTGGAGGTGCTAAATGAAACTTGCGTGTGATAGAATTATTCTGAGTACAGATGATAACGAAAATTATTTGAACTTTTGGCCCATCGTGGCTAAAGCATGGAAGAAGTTATTTGATGTGGAAGTTTCTTTAGCGTATATCACTTTATCCCCAGACCAAGAGCTACTAAATAAAATGCAAGATTACGGGGAAGTAGTAGTCTATAAACCAGTTGAGGGAGTTCCCGTAGGTAATCAAGCAAAGATGGCGAGATTCTTTTTAGCTTCTGAAAGGTATCCTGATGAAGTTTGTATGGTAAATGATATTGATACTGCTCCTCTTAGCCCCGAATACTTTATAAGAGTTTTAGAAGATAGAAAAAAAGATCAATTGCTTGCAGTAGGGGCTGAGTTGTATGTAGGAACTCCTCATGAAGGAAAATTCCCTATTGGAGAGATTACAGCCGAAGGTAGGGTATTTAAATCTATAGTAAACCCCGAGTCCTTATCCTTTAGTAATTACATTAACTCCTTTATAGGAATTAAACAGTTTGATAATAAGGAAGATATATCTGTGTCCCCTTATGTTTTTTCTGATGAGTCTTTGTTTAGGGTTTTAATCACTAATCAAAACCCAGAAGTAGTCTATGTTTCTAGAAATGTTGATATTCAAAAATACTGGATTGATCGGAGTTGGTGGGCAATAGATGAAGATAGGTTAGCAACCAATAAATATGTATTAGTAAATTTTCTTCGACCCCTGAATTCTTATTTTGATTATATAAAACCCATCATCTCCCATATTTACGGTGACGAATCTTACGAGAATATTTTTGAATGAAAATATTATTAACAGGAGCTAAGGGGCTTGTGGGTTCAACTATTAATGCTGATATTAGGATTATGGGTAGAGATATAGTAGATCTTAGAGATTGGAACAGTACCTATTGTTACTTCAAAGACTCTAAACCAGACGCTGTTGTTCATACGGCTGCAAGAGTAGGGGGTTTGGGGTCAAACTTAAATTATATGGGGGAGTTCTTTTATGATAATATGCTTATCAATCTCAATGTGCTAGAAGCCGCTAGAAGAACAAATGTAAATAAAGTACTCTCCTTTATGTCTACTTGCATCTTCCCTGACAATGTAAATTATCCTATTACTGAGGATATGCTTCACAACGGAGAACCTCATTATTCTAATTATGGTTACGCTTATGCAAAGAGAATGCTGGATGTCCAAAGCAGAGCTTACAACCAGCAATATGGTGTGCAAGCTAAGGGCAATAACGTGGTGTTTGGAACAAAGTATATCTCAGTAATTCCTACCAATATTTATGGGCCTAATGATAACTTTGAATTAGAGAACAGCCATGTGGTTCCTGCGCTTATTCATAAATGTTATATTGCTAATCGGGACAAAACTCCCTTCGTTATTTGGGGAAGTGGAAAGCCGTTAAGAGAGTTTATTTACTCAGAAGATGTGGGGCGCATTAGTAAGTATCTTTTGGAGCATTACGATAGTCCTGAGCCCCTGATTATTTCCACAGGACAAGAGCATTCCATTAGGGACTTAGTTATTGCAGTTGCTGATTGTATGGATTTTCAAGGATCAATCATCTATGATGATAACAGACCCGATGGTCAGTATAAGAAGACTACTTCTAATGAGAATCTTATGAGGGTACTTCCTTCCAGTTTTGAGTTCACCCCTCTTATAGAGGGAATTAAACAAACTGTTGATTGGTTTGTCGAAAATTACGAGACATGCAGAAAATGAGAAGAGCATTTATTACGGGGATAAGCGGACAAGACGGTTCGTATCTTGCTGAACTATTATTGGAAAAGGATTACGAGGTATGGGGGATGCTGAGAAGGCACTCGATCCCCGAGAACCAGACCAGTAGATTAAATGATATAGGTATCTTTACTAACCCTAATCTCCATTTAGTGTATGGCGATCTAACTGATCTACCTTCGTTGCTTCATTTATTTAGAGAAGTAAATCCCCATGAGATTTACAATTTAGCCGCACAGTCTCATGTGCGTATTAGTTTTGATCAACCTGCGTTCACCACTAATACTGATGCCAATGGAGTTTTAAATGTTTTAGAAGCGGCGAGACTCATGTGCCCAGATTCCCGTATTTATCAGGCAGGATCTTCTGAGATGTTTGGCAACGAGGAAGATGATGATGGGTTTAGAAGAGAAACCACTAAAATGCTTCCTGTTAGCCCCTATGCCTGTGCTAAGTTGTATTCTTATAACCTTTGTAGAACTTATAGATCTTCTTATAATATGTTTATCTCCAATGGAATTTTGTTTAATCATGAGTCTCCTCGCCGTGGTTTAAATTTTGTTACTAATAAGGTGGTAGACGGGGCTGTTAATATTTACAAAGGAAAACAAACTCAATTAGCTTTAGGTAATTTAGATGCTACGAGAGATTGGGGCCATGCTAAGGATTACGTCAGAGCTATGTGGATGATGCTACAATACATTGAGCCTGATGATTTTGTTTGTGCTATGGGAGAATCTCACTCTATAAGAGAGTTGTGTGATATGGTTTTTTCCAAGCTTGGTATGAATTATAAAGATTATGTTACTATTGATTCTAAATATTTTAGACCTACAGAGCTTCACGACCTTAAAGGCGATCCCTCTAAGATAAAGGAAACTCTTGGGTGGGAACCAACTTATAATTTTAAAAGTATGATTGAAGAAATGATAGAAGCCCGTCTATAATAAACCATGATAGCACTCATATTTACAATTTGGCTCCTGACGATGGAGAAGCTTGGCTACGAGGTGACGTATGTGGATTACATATTCATGGCATTCATCTATCTTATTAATTTGGCATCCTTCGCAGTAAAGGTATCACTACTCAATGAAACCCCCACAAGTAAAAATCAAACTTTTAACACATTCGGCCTTAGTTCCCGTAAAAAAGTCAAGTGATGCTGCGGCATATGACCTCTTCTCAATTGAGACTATTGGCCTACCTCCCAACAAGGTTACAGCAGTTAAGACAGGAGTAGCTCTGGAGATCCCAAAGGGATGGAAGGGTGAGATATACTCAAGAAGCGGATTAGCCCTCAAGGGGTTAGTTGTAGCTAACCAACCTGGAAAAATTGATAGTGATTACCGTGGTCCCATACAGATCCTTTTGCATAATTGGACCTCTTCTTATATAGCTCTAACAAGAGGTGATCGCATCGCACAGTTAGAGATCAATCCTGTTTATGATGTAGACTTTGTAGAGGTAGACGAGTTATCAAAAACAGATAGAGGGGATGGGGGCTTAGGCTCAACAGGAAAATGAAAACAAAGGAGAAACTAATTGGATTCAACAGTAAAAAAGAATAGAACGAGAATTGAATATATATGGCTTGATGGTAGGGAATCTCTGCCCAAGCTTAGAAGTAAGACACGTTTTGTAGACTCAGAAGATTGTAAGGACAAAATCCCTGATTGGAATTTTGATGGAGGCTCAACAGAGCAGGGTTCATTAAAAAATTCAGATCGTTGTTTAAGGGGTGTAAGAGCATATAAAGATCCTTTCGTAGAGGGAGGGTTTCTTGCTTTTTGTGAGGTGCTGTATCATAATGGCACCCATCACGAAACTAATACAAGATATCACCTGTCTGAGTTAGTAGAAGAGGTAGGTGGGGACATCCTTGTAGGCTTCGAGCAAGAGTTTACTTTCGTTAATACGGCAGACTTACAACCACTCGGACTGCTGTTGTCCCCAGAGAAGCAGGGACAGTATTATTGTGGTGTTGGATGTATGAATGCTATTGGACGTTTTATTGTAGATGAGTTTGAACACGCCTGTAGTAAAGCTGGGTTAGAGTTGGACGGTTTAAACGCAGAAGTAATGCCTGGACAGTGGGAATTCCAAACCAAGGCTCAAGATCCCCTGAAGTCTTCTGATGATCTTTGGGTAGCTCGATACATTATGGAACGAGTGGCAGAGGCCAAACCTGTTATTGTATCTTACGATCCAAAACCTCACCCAGACTTTAATGGGGCTGCATGTCATACTAACATATCGACAGAAAGCATGAGGACTAAGTTTGAAGACTCCGATATTTCTGATTTGATGGCGCATATTAAGATGGACCATGAAGAGCATATGAAGGTTTGTGGGGAAGGTTATGAACTAAGAATGACAGGAGAATGTGAGGCTCCAGACCACTCTAAGTTTACTTGGGGATACTCAGATAGAGGTGCTTCCATTCGTATTCCCGAAAAGGTGAAACGAGATGGAGCAGGATATATTGAAGACAGACGACCATGTGCTAACATAGATCCATATAAAGTTTTGTACTCCTTAGTGTCGTCTATAAAAGAGTCAAACGAGCTATGAATAAGGACGTACTAAAGAGGCTAAAGAATGCTGGACTACTCTCAGAGCAGGTTTCTGATTTAGGGTTTGTAGGCACTGGGAACTATGCCCTAAACAAAATAATTTCTGGGAGGTACACAGAGGGAATTCCTATTGGAATGATCAGCCAATTTCATGGTGAGGCGAGTACCGCAAAAACAGTATTCGGAACCCACATACTGAAGGAAGCACAATCTAAGGGCTACTACTCTATGATGGTGGATTCGGAAAATGCGTACAATCCTGAATTTGCTGCACATCTTGGAATTGATCCCAAGAAACTTATATATGCTGCTCCTGAAACTTTGGAGGAGTGCTTCCAAGTTATTGAGGATACCATTTTTGCGATTAGGGAGAGCGATAAGGATACTCCTATTGTTGTGGTGTATGATAGTATTGCTGTCTCCCCCTCAAAAGCAGAGTACGATGCAGAGGGATACGAGGGAAATAATATGCAGGGAGCTATCAGGGCAAAATCTACGGGAGCATGTTTGCGTAAGATAAATCCATTGATGCGAAAACATAAAGTTGCCCTCGTTATCGTTAACCAGATCAGAAATAAAGTAGGGGTCATGTACGGCAGTCCTGACACTATGGCAGCGGGAGGGAAATCATTAGAGTATTACCTTGGCGTTAATTTGAAATGTATTTCTAATAAAACAAGTGATTTGATCAGGGACGAGTTCAAAAACGTGATAGGGATTAAGGGTAAGGTACGCAATACTAAGAATAAAGTTTCTATACCTTTCCGAGAGTGTGAGTTTGAGTTATTGTTTAATGAAGGACTGAACCCCTACACAGGACTCCTAAGCCAGTTCATGGAAGATGGGCATATCGAACGGGGAGGTTCTTGGTATACGGTAGTTGCTTCGGGCAAGAAATTTTTATCTAAAGATTTCTCTAAGAGCCTCTCTGAGCCTGTAGCAGAGGGATTCGAGACACTCGCGAAAATTTTAGAGAATTAACCTTGTAAATATTCTCCAAACTTGCTATAATAGGGCAGAAAGGCAGGAACAAAAAATGGCAAACAATAACGGAAAAGAGGCTGCTGCCTTTGAGTTTTTATCTAAAATGATTGATGAAGTTTTTTCCAAGCATTACACTAAGGAGACCGAGACTATGCAACAAGAACTACAAGAAACCTCCCAAGAGGATAACCCAAGTACCTTGGACTACGAGTCCATTGAACAGTTTACAGAATTGACAGGTAAACGCTACCGTATGCTCAAGGAGCAAAAAGAGCGAGGACTTACACGAGAGGGCGCATTTAATGAGACATACGGAAAGGGAGACCAATCAAATGATCGCTAACGAAGAAATGCTCAGAGCCCATGCTCCCGCTGCGTTTGCACGAGAGCCAGAAGAAGGTAGGGTATCAGGAAGGTATGCTTTCCTTCCCACCACAGAGATCCTAAGCATTCTTCAGGATGAAGGGTGGACCGCATGGAAGGCGCAGCAGGTAAACTCCAGAACTTGGAGTAAGGGTCATGCAAAGCACATTATTAGGCTTCGCCATGAAGATATGGGCTTGAATAGTTTTGATGCGGGAGACTCCTTCCCAGAGCTTCTTCTGATTAATGCTCATAATGGGTGTGGGGGATATACTCTCCAAGGTGGAGTGTTTAGGATGATATGTTCAAACGGAATGGTAATTTCTGAGAACGACTTTGGTAAGGTTAATATTAGACACATTGGGTTTGAGCCAGAGCAAGTTATTTCTGCATCTAAAGACCTTATCGCACACTCCACAAAGGTTTCCGATAAGATAAACTCTTGGCAAGCTATAGACTTGGATCAGGATGTACGTTCTGCGTTCTTCAGAGAAGCAGCAGAAGTTCGTTTTGGGGATAATCCAGACGGTAGCCTCGTAACTTCTGTTTCAACTTTCCGAAGGGAAGCTGATAATAATACAGATCTATGGAGTTCTTTTAATATCGCACAGGAAAACCTTATTAGAGGTGGATATAGGAATGCAAGTACCCGTAGAATGGTGCGACCTATTACAAATATCCAAAAAGATATTAATTTAAATTCCCAACTGTGGGATTTGGCGAGTAAATATAGTGAGGAGTTTTCCCTTAACTAATTAGCTTAGAGGGAACTTGGGAACAGGTTCCCTCTACAAATCTCGTACTATGAATAAAGAATTCTCATTTGGAGAGCCACTTAACGAAGAGCCTGACGGTACATACATTACGGTAGGCCAGATGAAATTCTTCCTTCTACGCAAAAACGGACAAAGACATTTACAGTTAGGGTCTCCTCAATTTTTAGAATATTATAATACTTGCAGAATCTATAACTTAATTTCAGATATTATGGAGGAAGATGAGGATGCTGCAATGATGTATTGGGATCACGAAAAGGGTAGAGTCTCGATGGGATACCCTGCAATAGGAAAAGTATCAGATGCTCTTGCCCATGTTAGGCTTGATGAAATGTTTACAGATGATAAGAATGATGGAAATGATTACGACTATTAAGAGACCAGCCAGTGGGTAGGACACATAGAAAAGAAGCATCTTTGGAGAGACGGGCTAATAAGAGGGTATATAAAGTAAAACGTAATAGGAAGTTTTATCAAAATACTTATTACTCTGATGAAGAGAAAATAATAGAAAAAGAAGAAATTCTTTTAACAGCTAAGAGGAACGAAGATGCCAAGGACATATAATTTAAAAAAACCACCGATTGATAAGAATCGTTTGCAGAAGATATGTAAAAAGGTTATTGATGAATCTAATGAGGATAGAAGTTTAGCTTTAGAGGCTCATAGATTTTTTAGACAAATGTTGGACGAAAACCCACAAGATGCTTCTGCTAAAAGCTTAATGGTGGAGTGTTTAAAAGTAGCCCAAACTTCAAAGAGAAGTATTACTAAGATTGTAGAGCTTCTCATTAAGTTGGATGTTGCACAGAACGCTTCAAGTGTTGATACTAATTCTTTATATTCGCAACTGGACAATTTGACAAACTGAGGGATAAATGTCGAAAAATAAGTACTATAAGGTGATCTGTGACGAGATTAACCTTGTTCTTCTAATTAGGAAACTTTCTGCCAAGCAGGAGCAAGATAATTATGATGCCATTAAGAAAAAGATTAATGGGTTAAAAGCCTCGTTGTCTATTGAGAGTTATATGGCTCATATAATTAAGAGCTTCTTACATAACTCCGATCAATTTTTTAATAACCTTCCTGAAGAGGAGGAAGAACACCTCGCTATCCTAAAGGCTGTTTATCAGTCCATCATAGAAGCTTATCCTCCTTTTGATCTAAACTTTATTTGTGCGGACATCAATAACGGCACATTCTTAGAGGATCTTCAAAAGGTATTGGGTACATTTAGCCCAGAAGGGGCTTTTGAGGAGGCTTCTAATCTTAAAAACTCAATCAAATCTATAAACAACTTGAACGACATTCAGGGTTTAGATAAGTTTCTAAAGAGAAAGCTAATTGGTCAAGACCAAGCCATTAGTAGCGTTGTGGAAAGTATTAAGTTAATAGCCAGCGGACTTTATGATAATGCTTCTTTCTTCTTTATCGGACCGACAGGAGTAGGCAAGACAGAATTAGCCAGACTCTTAGGTAAGAGGTATAGTAATAATTTCTGGAAGATTAACTGTGCTGAATACTCTGCATCCCATGAGTATTCAAAGCTAATTGGATCACCCCCAGGGTATGTAGGACATTCAGAGAAGAGTTTAATGGCGGAAAAGGCGCAGCAGTCTAACAGGTGGGTTATCCTGTTTGATGAGATTGAAAAAGCCCATAGTAAGTTCTATGATTTCTTGCTCTCTTTGTTAGATGATGGTACTTGCACTGACAATATGGGAAGGGTTTTGGATTTCTCAGAGTCTATCTTTATCTTTACGTCCAATCAAGGTATTTCAGATGTTAAGGTAGGTAAGAAGCTTGGGTTTAGTAGTGACTATGTATCTGTATCTTCCTCTAAAGAAGAAGTAACTGCGTCTGTTAAGGATAATTTCCCTGTAGAGTTTATGAATCGCATAGACAACTACATCTTTTTCAATACGTTATCTCAGGATGACTTGAGGAAGATTGCAACCTTGTCTTTATCTAACGTACCTATTAAGAGACATAAGGCTCTTCTTGATTATGTGGTTAAGAATGGTTACTCTGAAGAATATGGTGCGAGAAACATTAAAAGATTCATTAAAAACAAAGTAGCACCTGTTGTAGCACAATCGTTGCTTGAAAGAAGATTGCCCAAAAAGAAGGGCGATCTTTATACTCCAAAGATTAAAGATAATAAGCTTTTTTTAACAAACTTAGAAAGCCCTACCGACCAAGCCGCTGGGTAGTAAAACCATTTATGTGGGTTGGAATTTCGCTACCTACTCCCCTTAAAATTAATTAAGGGGAGTTTTTTTGTAAATTCGATTGATGCAACTATTATAAGGTAGCGGCCCTTAGCTCAGATGGTTAGAGCTGTCCGCTCATAACGGATAGGTGGCTGGTTCGAGTCCAGCAGGGCCGACCAAATAAATTATAGGAGAAAAATATGATTCATGCAAAAGTTAGTTTTAATGGTACAGAATGCAGAGAAGAGACATACGAAATCTTAACCTACCTGAGAGGTGAAGGATACTGGCAGTTTCTTTGTTTGAATGGAACACTTAAGATTATTCCCGAAACATCAATTGCTATGGTAGAGATTATCAACGTAGCAGAAAACAAGTCCAACCCAGATGAAGAATAGAAAAGTAAACAAGTCTACGAGAATTAAGTTTGGTACGTTCAGGACTGAGCTTTTGGCTTGGGAAGAAGTAGAGCGTAGAAAGCCTTCTTTGGCTAATCATCCATATGGGGTTAGCTATTATGTTGTAAAGATGAATAAAACAAAGGAAGGTAAAAGACTTTGGTTGGCTTATTGCCTGAAGCGAAAGAAGAACTTTAAGTAAGGATGGGTCGGGTATTCCAATCGGCAGAGAAATCAGACTTAAAATCTGAACAGTGTGGGTTCGAGTCCCACCCCGACTATTATGATTGATCAACTAATACTAATACATAAATACGTCAAACAGATGAAGTACAAGCCCCAGTTTGGTAAACCTTATGATAGTTATCTTTACGATATGGTTCAAAATCTTCTCAAAGAAAGTATGGGACAGATTGTTAATGACGAGGGTAGGGTATGGCAACTCGCGTCTTTTATTACTGAGAAGGTAGAATCTAAACTCCTGTAGCTCAGTTAGATAGAGCAATTGCCTTCTAAGCAATAGGTCATAGGTGCAAATCCTATCAGGAGTGCTATGTGTAATTGTAATGAAAATATTATAGAATACGTTGACCAAGAACTTGAAGAAGCTAAGTATGGTCTAAATAACGCTTACGCTTCTGAGGGAGGTCTTCTAACGAAGAAGAATGTTGAGAACTTTTTTAAGGGTAAGATTGAAGCATTAGCTTCCGTTAGGAGAATGTTAGAGGCTAAAAAGAAATCTAAAAATAAAAATAAAAAACACTTGAAGTCCTCAATGTCTTAGTTATACTGGGCCAACCAAAAAGGAGGTTTTATGATTGAAGTAGATGAAATTGCGAATGACCTGAACGAGGTTTCTGTTGAGATTTTTAGTATACGGAATAGTCTCTATAGGTTGGCCGACTCTATCCATGAGACAAATGGTTTCTCTGCGTATGTATCCGCTAATGAGGCAAGGAGCCGTCTGTCTGAGGCTGTTATGTTGATTGATGATGTAATTGCCATCATGGTAGAAGAACTTGAAGCGAAGTTGGAGAATGACTATGACCTATAAAGAAGCGGTAAGTATTGTACTGGAAGAGTTGAAGTGTAGGCTACCTGAAAGTGCCAAGATAGGCTTCATGCCAACGAAAGAAGTTGTAGATGCTATGAAGTTTATAGAGGATAAACTAACGAATGGAAAGAAGAATAAATAAGATTACTGGACCCAATGCTCGTAGACTTTATGAGTTAGGGTTTGAGGTGGGCAAAAATCTTATTTTTGTACGGGAGTTTAAATATGCAGCACAGGTCAGAACAAGAG
>Ga0208299_1003026_pt1 | contig 10854 bp, 13 predicted proteins | sample 15_taG_FD_184089 | JGI IMG/M metagenome (GOLD analysis project Ga0208299, IMG submission 184089) | Marine viral communities from the Subarctic Pacific Ocean - 15_ETSP_OMZ_AT15312 metaG (SPAdes) (version 2) | ecosystem: Environmental > Aquatic > Marine > Oceanic | place: Pacific Ocean | collected...
TCCCACCAACCCGTTTTACAATTAGTCGTGCCGCACTCCCCGTCTTCGGTCCAAACTGTTGTGCATTTTCTTGTGTAATCCTCATATCTAAAATGTGGAATATCAGGTGGGATTATAGGATTTGGGACATCATCGTCGCCCAACTCCCCGCATAGATCTTTGGTTTCGATGTAACACTTCCCATGATGTATTGTGTTAAATTCTTTACCATATAAATCTGGATATTCAATTGACCAAGGAGCATTTGGTTTTCTTGTGTATGTACATTTGATGCAACAAGCACCACTTATTGTTGGTGGTGGTGGTGGTTCGCCAGCACACGCACAACGAGTAGAAAGATCTCCACAAGAACACCCGATTTTAAATTCTGTTCTAAAACATTCTTTTAACTCTGGTAGTATCGTATACGGGTAGTAAACACAATCATCTTGTGTTGTTGGCCAACAGAACATATATGGGTTCGTCGAGTCTTGCCTGCACATATTATACATGCAACACTTTCCCGGTGAAGAAGCCGTACCTTGACAATATCTTTCTTCTATCAGTTCGTGGTCCATCTCACCAACAATGTCGTCGTAATACCGTCCATCTACACATACACACTCTCCATGTGGACAACAATACCACCTCGAGTTATGGCTTTGACCTTCTTTGACACAATATGATCCCACCCCCCATTCATTCACAGGACAACAAGATGGATCCTCTTGGCAATTGCAATCTTCGTCGGGTGGGATCCCACGTTGATCTCCTGCTTTGGGAATGTCACCCAAATTCACAAACATATCCCGTACTTTTTCGTATCGCTGGGAATCAAAAATATTTTGGATCTGCGTTTCATGTTGTGGACATACAGCAGGATCACCACCCCAGAAACAGCAATCACCATCCTCTCCCCCCCAGGCAGCAGGATCGCAACATCTAACAGTATTGTCGTTAGGAAAAGGACAATCCCAAAGATCATTATCATTAAAATCTTTTTTATCTGTTGTTGGGTTTCCATACGGCCCAAATCTATACAACATGTTAACATAATGTGGTATTCTACCACCGCCGCCCCTACAATTAGCACAACCGCCCATTCCCGGCACCGGGGCCGACCAACCACCTCCATGTGTACAATCGTCTACATAAAATTTCGGCGGAGGCATAACAGGGTAATTGACCATATCTGGACAAGCATCAGGATGACCTGGCGGGCAACTGCAATTTATACACGCATTGTTTATGCTGGACAAACCACCACAACAACGCTTCGGCTTCTCCCAGGTCTCGTTGCCCCAAGCACTGGACCGACCCCATGTGTGTGGTCCTCCGTATCTGAGTGGAAGTCCCCCCACTCCGTCGCTCCGAGAAGTCCGCCATTCCATAACATTGAAGGGCTCGTTATGAGACAGATCATGGGTTGTACCATCATAGAATGTCACTTCTTCGCTCTGCGCCCCGGGTTGCATTGAAGTGCAGTTGTGATTGCAACATCCTGCGCCGTGAAACCTGATCGGATTATGACAACAATCTATGGCGTGTCCCCACATATGATGCTCAAAATCTATTTCGAAAATAAGTTCATCATGAGGTCGTTTCAGAGGAATACCGTTAAATGCTTGACCAAGACCTCCTCGCCAGTGGCTTGGTCTGAATCCAGGTCCAATAACAACATCAAACCATCCGTTCGTGCCAGTTTCTTCGCCAGTAACTGGGTCTATGAACTCATGCGAGCAAGACCCACGAAGAAGACCAGAATTACAAGACGCTTGATATGTTTCTTCTCTCTCATTTCCTCGGTAAGCATAGGCATACCCAATATAGTCCCATTCCATAGGTGGTTCACCACCAAGCAAGGCGTAATTTCTTCGGTAAATATTAACGACGAAATGTGGACCGTCGAAAATGCTTTTCATATGATCCACCGAACCACCTTCGGTCCAGTCGGGGAATGAGCATGGTATTTTCATTTTAGCCCATTGCCAAATGAATGCGGCACTCTCAATGTCTTCGCCTTCACCACCGCCGTCAATTCCGCCCGGGCCACTTGGCACTACATAATTTCCATAACATTTTACCTGTGCCCTCATGAATGCTATATGAGGTTTTGTTGAGCAGTTACAAGTGCAAGGATAGGGGGTACTTGGGTCAGTACAACTACGGTGTGGGGCTGGTGGAGTATCAGACTGTGTTATATTATAATTGAGAGCCTTGCTTCCACTAATGTCTTTGTGGTTGTACTCTTCCCAAGCAAATTGTTTTTTTCTATTTGTCCGATTGGATGACATAACGAATTATCTTGTGATGTTTAATACTTTTTGAATTTGAAGATCACATTTTGCTTCTCTCTGTCCCCCAGGCCAATAGAGATAGTCTTTTTGTTTGTTCTTTTTTAAGTTTAATAATAAAGGAAGAACAATCTTTTCAATCTCTAGCATTTTAGCAGCAAGAAGATCATCATATTGTTGTTTCACTGCACCGGCACCCTCACATGTGGAATTCATTTGCAGAATTAGATCTAATTTTTCTTGCATATCTTTAATTTCATCCGGTGTTGTTTGATCATCTAGTTGAACTAGTGCATTTAGTTCATCTTCATCAGCAGCAGTGAAACCAAAGTCAAAATCTTCATTTAAATATTCTTCTAGGTTATCTTGATTATCAGACATTTGTTCCACCTTCTTCGCATGTGTTCTCAAAGAGTTCGTTTACTTCAATCTCATCTATATTTATCACATTTTTATTGATGTATTTCTTCATTTCCATTAAAACATATTCCCCATCTGCTCCTATTTTTTCAGCCTCGTCTTTGAGTAAAATTAGAGCAGATGGGAAGTTTTTTAACTTTGCTTTTAGTGATGGATCTGGAACTTTATTGATAAGTTTTTTTATGTTAATTATAAGTCTATGAAATGCGTCAGCAGATTTTTTTTCCTTTTCAGAAGTTAGGTCATCGACCTTCTTTAGGAAATTTCCCTTTTTATCAATAATACCATATTTATAGGCATCCATAGAGGTAAACGGTTCTGTTATCATTTTGATGAATTTATATACAGTGAATGCGTTTATCACTTTACTTAATTCTGAGGTTGATTCGTTTATCATATTAATTCTTTCAATATTTTGTCTATTATATGGTCTGTGTTTATTTTATCTAATTCAATTTCTGGAAATCCTATTGGTGGTAGGTATTTTAGATATTGTAGAAAGGATTTTAAATATGAATGAAATTTATTTTCTATTTTGAAGAATAGTATCCTTGATGAAACTTCAGGACCAAAAACATTATTTAATATTATTATATGATTTAATATTAACCTAACTCTTAAATTCCCTGTTTTTTCGTATCTCCCCAACAGCCTCTTAATGTATTTGATTCTGTTTATGTCCTCTTTGAATTCTTCGATATCCGTACACTGAGGATTTCTATAATACTTCATCGTATACATCATAAAATTTTTTTTATTCAATTCATTAAAATTCATAATAATAAAATTTATTTTAACCTATGGTGATTGTACTATTTCTGCATCCAGTTTTATTAATCCATTTTTCCCCGGATGTGTATTTACTGATAAAGACAAAGCAACACCGTTGTTGAATTCCTTTATCCCATCGGTGACTTGGAATCCATTTGATAAATCATGCTCAGGTGTTGTTCCAAAGGTTCCACCGTATCTGGAGATAGGTAAGATTGTTGCATTACCTTCATCGAAGTTAGATGTGTTGTCCCACTTAAAATCCAAACCTGCTAAGTTAAACTTATGACGGAGTTGAGCCATTGCTGCCTTTGGTTCAATAAATTCTTTATGTGTGAACGAACTGATGAAGGAATTGAGTCTACTGTGCTGTTCAGGGTTATCAATTCGGTGAATACCATAGTCACTATGTGCGCTTCTTGCTGCACCACCTACAGTTTCCTCACCCTCGGTAATTGCAGTTAAATCTGTTCTTAATTCTTTATACGTTTTCATGTCTTTTCTCCAAAGAAATATTTCTATAGTTATTTAGCCTTTTTAAAATTTGTCCATTCTGAGAATGTTTTAATTTTACCTTCATTATAAGGATAACCCTTTAGGGGATTTTTATCCCCCGACTTATTGACAGATGCTTTATATCTATGCCAACTTCCCATAGTATTTGCTGGTTCACCAGGTCTACACACACCAACTGGGTTTGGACATTGATCTTTATTTTTTGTATCAGACATCACATGCTCCTTGTATTTCGTGGTGGAGTTGTATTTCTATTAAGTTTCTTGATGTAGAAATTTGTTCCGTTGCTTGTTCTTCATTGATTTGATCTGCTTTATTCCAACTACACCATTGTATCATTAGATAACCAGTTATGTTTGTTTTATATCGTATAGGTAGGAATGAAAAGCAAACTATATTGCTGTTTTCCATGAATTGTTTACACCAACTATCTTCTAACTCACCAGTGTTATATATGCAAGGATCATCTCTTGTTAAAAGAGAAAGACCATCTATACACATGGATAAGAGTAGGTCTTTTTTGGTACTCATCTCTGATGAGACACCATTTTCCAATGATTCGTGTGTCAGTGACATTTTTTTCATTGAAATACCATCAAAGAAATTTCCAGTATTATGGAATTGCACCACTTGGGCTCTTGCACAATCTGTCTTTACCCTCAATTCTGTTAATGTTTCATGTATCTTAGTGTGTGTGTTCCAGAATGAAAAATCAGAAACACCAAAAAGGTCTGGAAATAATTTCCCACAACCTTCTTTGCCTTTTTTATACAACCAGAATATAATTCCAGCAACAAATGCTATAACTATACCCCCGATTTCAAACCATTGCAGTGTGTCCATGCATATTTACCTTAAGCATCTATTGATTCTAAATATTCCAATTCGTATTTTAAGTCGGAAAATGTATCTTCCGGTATTTCTATATCATTATAACCTGTCGTCCATCTAATAACTTCTTTTATTATTTGACCATTATTATTTAGGATAGGCATGAGGATTTCCTTTATAATGAAGTAATTTATAAGAAGTTCTTCTCCCTCTTGTATGTCTTTGGTTGCATAGATATAAAAATTTCCGTCCTTCTCTTCTTTCATTTCAATGTTGTCATCAAATTTAGAGTGGTTTGTTAAACGACAAATATCAGTTCTTTGGTATGTGGGGGTTTCTTCTAATAAATCAAGGAGAAATAGAGATATTCTCTTTCCTTCCTTTATGTTTCCCGTTGCAAATGAACCCAACCCATGTTTTTTTGATTCTTTAAATTCATATAAATTTTTATACTCTGGGGAGTTTATTTTAACATTAAATTTCTCATTTAAACCAGGCAATCCTTCTTCTTCTTCTTCGGGATCATAATAATTAACATCCTTGTCTACAGGGATTCTCATTTCTTTACCGTTAACTACGATGTCATTGTATTGCCCAGAATCATCTACATTATGGTCCGCCAAATTAATTTCATTAGTATCAATACTTTCTACTTCTAGTCCTAAGAATTGTTTCATTTTTTCTGGATCGTTTTCAATCCAGGTCATAGCATCTTTCATATATTGACGAGGATCCTTTGATCTTTCTTCATATAACATATTAAACTCACCAAATGCTATTGTTGTATCACCTGCGTTTAGGTTTTGTAATACAGATGAAGCAGTTCCAGCAAAAGCAGTAGAAGCGAGAAGTTTCATGATAGTCCAATAACTATAATCTCCACTTTCGCCTGGATTTTCTTCGGATGGTTTCAATTTAATAACAGGTTTAACATCACCCGATACTGTATTTACATACTTATCATCAATGATATTTAATTTTGAACTAGTTCCATCCTCATTCATGGAAAGTATGTGAGTAGCAGATGCATCACCACCACCAAATTTATTTTCCCCAGTCATTGATTCTTTAGTTAGTGCTGTTTTGAACGAGGGGCTGGTTTCAAATAAGGTTTGAAGTTCTTTTGTTATTTTTTCGTGTATTTCTCCTACTTTACCCTCAAGGGCTTTGCCGCCAGGAATGGAACCCAATGTAGTTAGTACGAAAGTATGCAGTTGCCTGGTGATGTTGTCTACTTTTTTGGATGTTTCTTTTCTTATATCATCACCTATAGACTTCAAGATAGATTTGAATGTAGCCTTTGCCTCACTCTTCTTGACGGACATTAATTGATCTTTACCTACCTTTACAGATACACGAAGTGCCTCTTTAGTCTTGTTGTTTTTGAGTATTATATCTGTTTTTGGTGTTGTGTCCGAGTCTTTCCAAGCACCAGATAGAGATTCTTCTTCTTTACCATAATGGGCTGCTTCAAATCCTTCTCCAATTTGATCTTTAAGTTGGTCTACTATTCTTCTTGCAGCAGGAGCCAGAGTGAGACTGTTATTTATTTTTTGTTTATCTGTCTTTGAAATGCCACCAACACTTGACTTCACACCCATCATTTCATTCCATACATGCACAACACCTACTTTTAGGTCAGTTGCTTTGTGTTCTGAGTCTGGGTATAATAGGTCAGTTGAACTCTTTTTTAGCCTATTTTTTCTTTCCTGATATTCTTGCTCCAACTCTGCTTGTTTTTGTTCTTCTGGTTCTTTTTCAATAGCATCCAATTCCATTTGTGCTTTTTTGTTGTCAAGTTTTGATTGAGTTTTTATTAATTTTTGCTGTTCTGGGTCGATTGATTTATCTACACCATCTATTTCTTTTGATTGTGGTTCTTTTGGTTTATTTTCTTTTGTTTCGTCCTTTGGTACTGACATTAATTGTTTAGCAGTTTCTGTCCAGTCCCAATTTGGATCTTTCGCTGCTTTACTTGCAGTACCTTGAGTAACTTTTCCTTTTTTAAGTACAATCTCATGAGTTGCTTCAACATAATCAGTTGAAAGAATGAGTTTGAGTTTTTCTTTCTTGTCGCGGATGATCATTAGATTAGACCACTTTGGTTTTCCACTTCCACCCTCTGCTTCTCTTTCTCCCCTCTTTCTTGCTGCATCTCTGTCTTTTGGTGTTGATACACCGGCACCTTTATTTTTTTCTTTGTCAATTAATCTTTCTTTTGCTTGTTGATTTGAAGCCTCTGAAAGGTAGTCGTTGAATGCCCCATCAATTGAGTTTTCTGAAACTGCTTTTGATGGATCCCCAGTGGTCATTTTTGCACGAACCCGCTCAAGTCTGTCCTTTTCCGACCTTTGTACTGATGGGAATAGTTTTTTGGATATTCTTGCAATTGCAGATTTCTTTTTTCTTACCATTGCATCAATCTTCTCTCTTCTTTGAAATGGTATGTCTTGCCATTTTGTACCTTTGGTGATCTTTGATCTTATTTTTGAGATTGCCTGTTTCTTTGCCTTTACTTTCAATTGATCTTTTGTTTTTCTTCTCTTCTCTTTTCTCTTCCTAGACACTGCTCTTTTTTTAGCAGTTCTTTTCATACGTTGACCAAGTTTTCTTCTAGCCTGGACGGTTAGTTCTTGTATAAAATCTTCCGCGCTTTCTTCAAAATGATCTAAGGGGTCTACCCTTATGTCCTTACGTCTTGCAACGCTATCTTGTCTGGTGTGCCTCATTTTTAATTTTTCTCTGGCTGATCTTTGTCTTTCTCTCATTCTTCCAATTTCTAATCTTTGGTTGGAATCTACTTTCTTTTGATTTACTTCATAGAATGTCTCAAACTCTTCATAGTTAAACCACTCGCTCTCGTTTATTTGTGGTTTCACCTTCATCCCCTTCGCTAATGCTTTAAACATATCGGTGGTGTCTTTAATGGAAACATGAGAAGGAATCCCCAACTTAAATGCTTGGAAATTTCCATCTTTGACTGCTGCTCTCATTTTAGATGCAGACATACCACTAACACCTTCTGCATCTGGGTCCCTCTCACCAGCAGAGATGACTTCAAAGTTAGAAAATTTGAACTCTTTATCTGGACCTACATATCTTGATACTGCTCTTTTAAATTCAGAGACTCGGTCCGAACCCACCACCATAGTCACATCACCATAACCAGCATCGCTTAGTTGTTTTAGGACAACAAATGGAGTGTTTAAACTCTGATTTACAATGACATTGAATCCCCTCAATACTTTTTTCATGAATTTTAATTTTTCTCTTGGAGTTAATGGGTTTTTATTTTTGTCCTGTGTCGAACTTCCATAAATTGCATTTTCTGCCCCTCTTCTCCTGGCTTCTTCTTTTACTTTGTTTGCTAGGAGATAGTGACCAGTTGTAGGTGGATTAAATCTTCCAAATGTAAAAACAATCTTTTTCATTTATTATAATCTCCTAAAACTGGTATCAATATGTATAAAAACAGGAGAGCATATATATCTATCATACGCTCTCCTGTTTAAAATTTAGATCCCACTGACTTTCGTACTCGGGTATTGTTCTATTGCTGGACCACCTCCTCTCCAACGAAAGTCAGTGGGATTTTTATAATCAGCAGTCCATCAATTATTCCACGGAAGTTTGGATTTTAACCAATTCCATGTTGGTGTACCAATCAATGCACCTGCAATAAACACTACTACGCTATAAAATACTGTTCCTAATACACTTGAAAACATGATGGTACTCCTTGTTATAAATTAATAGATCTTTTTACAAATAAAGCCTTTATGGTGTTTTCTCTCACCACTCATTACTTTATATATTGCTGATTTGTTTAATTCGTTCTCTCTACAAAATTTAGATACGTTTTCTACGATGAAATTAACACCTTGTTCGTTTGTGAAGATATACTGTTGATTCTTCACAATCTCTTCTTCACCAGTATTTATAAATTGCCATTCCCAATATCTACCTTTTTTTGTAAATTCTCCCCCATGTTCTGCTAAGAATTTATCCCGGTATATGTGTGACTTGCTATTATCGTTGCACAAAACCCATGTTTTGGTGTTTCTTCTGTTTATTAAATCTTTATTCATTTTTTATTTTGCCACTCTTTACGATCTTTTTTTGGATCTTTATCCTTGTTTGATTTACTCCATGTTTTCGCACGGTTTATTGGAGTACCAAACATATCTCTTTCATTTCTTCTATTTTTGAGTATCTTTTTCATGACCAATTCTTAGGCATATTAAAGTTTGCTTTGCTAAATTCTAATCTATCAACTAATTTTACTGCGTTGTTAGTATATTTGTCAATACCAACAAAACCTTCTGGGGCAGTAACTTTGAAACCTTTTGATGTTTGTATAAATGTTCCAATATTTTTTACAGACTCCAGTTTTCTTACTAATAGTATCTTTGCTTTAGTAATAGAAGCATGTAAAGAAAAGATTGAATCCATGTTTTTATTTTTGGTTTTTAGATAACCCAGCATTTGTTCTCTTGCTGATTCTCTCTTCTTTATTGCTGCTTCTGACGTAAGACCATCTATCTCTTTCTGTATTTTGTCGTTCATCCACAGTATGAACTCCTTATTTGAAAGTGATGTTGTGCCTCCCCTTACCTTGGAGTTGACATAGATGTTCACCATCTCAATTATTTTTTCTTTGTTTACTAACTCGTCTAAAAATGATTTAGATGATTTTATTTGCTGTTTTGCTGTGTTTAATAGTAAGTTGAGTGAATCCGACTCAGAACTAGTAAGAGTTGCAGTTCCGCTTACATCTTTAAAATCTGCATCATCCACCCACACCGCTCTGCTTTTTTTAAGGTTATTCACGTTTGCACCAAATGATGCAGAAAGGTTCTTTATATCCTTTCCTTTGTATGTTGTGTGAAAGACTATTCCCATTTTTGAATTTTTAATTCGTTTACCTATGTCAGAGTCAACAGGAATCGCATATGTTATGGTGTTTGGTGTGAATGTATAATGAGAAACCCCATCTATCTTTTTTGTACTCACATCCCCGGGTCCGAACATCATATCACCCTGAATTATTCCTTTAATTGGTAAATTTTTTAGATACTTCAGTGCGGTGATAAGTTTGTCTGCGACTCCTGACGCATGATTTTTTTTTATATCTGAAACAGTGTAGTTTATCTTTGGTGTTTTGTTGAATATACTTTTTGACCCTACAAAAAACTTATCATTTTCTGGGTTTACGCCACAGAAAATAGCAGGGGCCCCATCCCACTTCACAGTTGCATTTGTTTTTGACTCTGAGTTACCATTCAACATCTTTTCAATCTCTTCCAAGAAAGAGATTGACTCAGATGCTCTTGCACTACCCTCGAACACCAGGTCCTCAAGGTGTGTCATGTGGACATTCTTTCCTTCCGTGATGTATTCTGTAAACGATTTCATGATTTTCTGTCCAGTTTTACTTGCCTGTCGGCTTGCTTCAGTGTGGTTTTCATGTCTCGGTTTTTCATTTCAATTGGCATCGGTGGATCTCCAGTAACCCATTCCCCATCATCCTGTTCAGGATCTACTTGTTCAGGATAAGAAGGCAGAGAATAGATGTATTCTTTGAATGATTTCATGGTCTTCTCTGCTGTTGCATCATTTGGTTATTATTGTACTCATCATCAATCAATTCAAGCGAACCCTTCTCTGGTATATCAAAAGGTTTAATATCATCACCGTGATCTATGTGGGATAGTATCTCTGCGAGGCGTTGTTCAATAGAATCCACCTTGGGTGCTAATACGCTCTGTGTAGCACGGAGTTCTACAAGGTTTTCATCAATTCGGGAGTCAATAGTCTGCACACCATTCCATAATTGCAATGCCGCACCCATGAATACGGTTGCGACCAATACGGTGACTGAGTTACTTACTATCTTGTTCCAGTCAAGTTTCATACATCACTCCAATACACTCTATCTTTACCCTTTGCATTGATTTTCTTTGCAAGTGCTTTCATCGTTCTGTTCTTAAGTGCATAGTCTGTGCCTACTGTGCGAGTATTGAGAACTACCACATTCGTTTTA
>Ga0208299_1003027_pt1 | contig 10854 bp, 14 predicted proteins | sample 15_taG_FD_184089 | JGI IMG/M metagenome (GOLD analysis project Ga0208299, IMG submission 184089) | Marine viral communities from the Subarctic Pacific Ocean - 15_ETSP_OMZ_AT15312 metaG (SPAdes) (version 2) | ecosystem: Environmental > Aquatic > Marine > Oceanic | place: Pacific Ocean | collected...
TTAATTTTATTAGCATACTCCTGTAATTGTTTATTACAGTCGTCATCTTTATCTTCTTCTAACTCAAAACCTTGTTTTGGTTTGAATATTCCTACCTTAGAAGTAGGCTGAACAATCTGTTCTTTCCATATTCTATTAAACATATTAATTATCTCCAATCAATATCTATATCTTGTAAATTATTATCATCTGGAAAATAATTATACTCATTTAATAGTATTCCCAAAATCACTAAATCCTCCCCTTTAATAAAACTTGTAATGCGGCCCACATTCCTTCTTTTAAATCTTTCAGATGTTCTGTCAAATATAAACCCATAATCATTATCTATCTTAGATGACACTTTCCTAATTGGTATTGAAGAGGTTTTAAGTAATTCTAAAAACTCGCAAGCAATTTTTTCTGGAACTTCATTATATTTAAAAACATGTAATTCCCGCCCGATTTCTTTACCCATAAAATAACTTTTCGATTTTTGAAAACTTAATTTATCAAATATATGTATATCATATCCTTTATCCGGTAAATCATCATTAGCAGTTTTTAATTCAAATGGTCTATTTTTTAATTTATCAGCATATTCTTTTAATTGCCTATTACAATCACCATCATCATCTTCCTCTAACTCAAAGCCTTGTTTAGGTTTGAATACTCCTACTTTAGAAGTAGGTTTAACTATTTGCTCTTTCCAAATTTTATCAAACATATTATTCACCTGCTGGTTCAAAATCTTTTAATAACATTAACCAAGCCTTACCAAAAGAATCCATATGTTTCTTAATTCCCCAAGAAGCCCCACTATCCCCTTCATAAAAACTTCTAAATTTATCTACTACTTTTTCTGGTAAAGCCCCAAAATGAGTAGAAATTTCTTCATCAGTTGGATTAACTATAAAACCCAAACCTCTTTGCCAATTTAAATAAGATTCTAAAGATTGTTTTTTTGGTCTAAATCCAGCAAACTTAGGAGCAGAAACTTTTTTATCTCTATCACGAACTAAATCACCATAAACACCTTTTTTAGCATATTTACTATAAGTATGAGCATCACCATATAAAGCGTATTCTCCTAAATCACTATAACCTACATACCCCACCGGTTTTCCTTTATCTTCTGGATAATGATTATTATCATTGTGTATTGCAATAATATAAGTATTAACAGGGTACCACGATTTTAAACTTTTTAGTCTATCAGGTATTTTTTCTCCCCATGCTAATTCCCATTCTTTTTGTAGAAAATCTATAGGCCAATAAGCAAATGTAATTTCAAAATCAGCCATAATAATCCCTCACAAATTTAATCTATAATGTGCGTCTGAAAACATTTTACTAACACGGTATATAAATGGTTTAAACCAATCAATAACATATTTCATACCATCAGTATCATACAATTCTAATGTCAAAATAAATTGAGTTACACCAAATAAACCTTTTCCTTCAAAGGGAGTAGAATATACATTTCTTGTATCAATACCAATACTATTATTTGAATAAGGGCCAAATGGATATTCTTTATGAGGTTGTCTTTTCTTAATAGACTTATTAACTACCTTAATTAACATACAGGCTTCTTCTTCATTTTGTGGCCAAATTATTCCAGGCTCTAAATCACCTATAAAATCATGTTCGTCATATTGTTGTTGAGTATAAGAAAACATAGCCCAAGGATTTACTTCTGGTTTTTGCATATAATTTTGTTCAGCCCAATAATGATAAAGAAAAGGGTGTTCTGGATTATTTGATTTAAATTTCTGATTTTTAACTTTTGCAAATTCTGATGAAATATAATCTCCAATTTTTTCTACTTCTTCCATACACTTATTCTCATCTTCTTCTTCCTCTTCTAATTCAAATCCCTGCTTTGGTTTGAATATCCCTACTTTAGAAGAGGGTTTAACTATTTGCTCCTTCCATATTTTATTGAACATTCTTTTCACATTCTTCCCAATCTTCTAAAACATAACCTGCTATACGATGTTTCCTACCCCATCCATCTATCTCAACCAATTCCTGTAAGTAAGTTTTAAAATCTAAACAGTCTTTATTACTTTTGAAATCTTTGGGTGCCCAGCGTTCCCATCGTTCTAATGCCTCTTCACAACATTTATCCTCATCATTATCTAATTCAAACCCCTGTTTAGGCTTGAAAAGAGAAACATTCCCTTTTGGAACCTGAACTTGTTTTTTCCAGATTTTACCAAAACTCATTTAAAATTCCTCTTGTGGGTCTGCAACCCTTACAACGGCCTTTTTTAATAATACCCCATGCTTTCTTAAATTCACCATTATCCATAGCGTGTTTTTCTTGCCAATCTTTTTCATAATCTTTACTATCTCTAGGATAAATAATATCTTCCCCTCTAGCAGTTTTTTGAGGTATTCCTGTACTTGGGTCAATTTCTGCTCCGCCTCTAACTCTAAAAGGCCCAACATTCATTTCTTCCCCACCTTCATCAATTGATTCAAAGAATCGCTTTTCTTCATCAGTAAGTATATCTCCCATCTGTTGTTCTCTTTCATCACCTAATTCTCTAGTTATACCTGTTTGAATTTTTATACTACTTAAAGCGTAACAATGAGCAATCCAACTTTTAAAGTTATCATTTTCTATAATTACTTTAGTTATCTTTTGGCTATTTAATGGCTCATCATTATCTAAATTTAAACCTAAACCTATTCTTTCAACAGCATTAACAATTTTTATAAATAAAGCCGCTTTAAAATTTTTCAAATTAAATATTTCTTCAATTTCAGAATCATCTAACCTTTTATCTTCTAAGGCTTCTTCTAACATTTCTTCATCTTCTTCACTTAATACTTGATTATCCCAAGCCTTATGAATCATAATAATTAAATCTTGTAGAATAGATTGAATCATTCTATTAATAGTTTTTAATGTTTGTTCATGCCTTTTAGGATACATTCCTCTTCCAACTTTACCTTCTGTTGGTTCGCTAATATCTTTTTCACCATGAGAAGTTCTTGTTGCTTCAGAAAATTGTTCTTCGCTTTCTTTAACCTTTTGTTCATATCCTGTTTCTTCTAACATTTCTTCAAATAAAACCATAAATGCTAAAGCCGCATCTTCAATTGCTGCATTAGTTAAATTTTCAAACCCTCTAACACTAAGTACCTTTCTCATATGATTTACCCAATCCATGCCTTTTATAGCATCTAAAGATACACCATAACTATAATCTTCTTTTAATATTTTTTTCCATTTCATTTCTTTTTCCCCCTTTGCGCCGTATATTTTTTACGGGGATTTTCAATCTGAGTTACTGTCCCATGACCACCCTCTTCTCTTCGTTTATGTTTATAAGCAATAATAAAAGGTTGCACTTTTTCTGCCCCATGCAACCTTATTAATAAATCTTCAGCATCCTTATCATTTTCTGAATCAGAAAAAACAGTTTCAACCGCTTGGGTAAGGTTTTCATCTGAAACCTTTAAAACCTTAAACCAACCCATTAATTCCATCTCCTTTTAATATAACTTTCACTATCTCTATCATAATTAAGTAAGTACAATTTTTTATTTTTCATAATTTTACCATTATCAAACTTCACAAATGCTTCTAAAAAAGAATCTCTAGCAATACCATAACCAGTCATATATACATTTAAAACATTAAATTTATTATGATTATCTTTTAACCATTGCCAAGATTCTTTATATAATTTATCAGGTTGTAAAGAAAATTTTCCTGATACTTCTCCTTTTATAATATAATCATCAACAGGCATTTCATGTCTATCTGATATTAAACCCACATTTAATTCTGTTTTTAAAAGACCAAACCAATTCATCTACATAGCCCCTTAATAACATATATTACTTCTTTTCCAACACCAAACCGTTTAGATAAATTTTCAAAAGAATCACAAGATTTAACAATATCATTTATTTCTAAAGAAGTAATATCCAACTTAAATTCCTTTTCCATTTTAGTAATAATATAATCCGTAGTATTAATATCATTTAAATATAAAGTATCGTAAATAACTACTTTATTCTCCATTTTTCTAATAGAATCATGTACCTTTAAAATAGCCTTACCAATTTCATCACTAGAATTAACTCTTTCAGGGTCAGTTAATTCAATAATATCCTTAACTAATTGAATCATAGTTTCAAATTCTTTCTTCTGCATAAATCTTTCTTTTGACCTTAAAATGTTTTGCAAATTATTATCCATTAATAATGTTCTTAAAGAATATATAGGTAATTCTTCTTCACCGCCCTTTTCCATTATATTTTCGTATTTTTCATAAAGGGGTAATAATGGCTCTTTAAAATACTCTAATTCATCAAGAGTAATTTCACTTAAAGAACGTTTTAATGCTCTACCGATTTTACCAGCACCCCAAATTTTATTTGATTCTTTATCCTCAGCATCAGTAAATATTTTATCTAATTGCCTAACAACTTGTTCCACCACTACTATATAATTCTGAACCCCATTTGTAATTTTCTCACTAGTAGAAGAAGTTAAATAATCTTTTATTTTTCTTAATGTGTGAGATTTAATATTATCGGCTGACCCAGACAAGATTGTTTTTTGAGCCCTAATTTCAGGAGTATTTCCAAAAGTAAATTTAAATAATCTATAAGGAAATTCCCCTTGAATATCTCCTGAAAATTTAGGCTTTTGACCCTCAATAAAATGATTTCCACTTCTTCCTAATGGTACCCAATAATAATCTTTAAGAGCCTTAAATAAAACTTTAGAAGCATCATTTAATTTTTCATTCTTAAAAGTTCTTGGTTTGCTTGGTACATAACTTTGCGCTCTAGGCCTTTTTAATCCTTTAGCATCAGGTACAGGATAAAGCCCCCTTTTCGCATAAAAAGTTGCAGGGCTTCCACCATGCCTTCCTCTATGTTTAGGATGAGTTGATGTCATTGATACAGGAAATTGACCTTCACCTTCAATAAAAATCCCATTTAATTTTTGGAAAAACTCAGAAGTTTGTTTTTCTATTTTATCCATTGTATTAAATAGATTAGAATTAATTTCCTTTAACCAAGCGGCAGCAGGTAAATAAGCAACATCTACTTTATCACCAGCAACCTCAGATAATTCATTTAAAACCTTAATTGCTTTTTCGGCTTCTGGAGAATCTTTCTTTAATTTAGAAATAACCTGACTCAATTTACCCTCAACATCTTCGGTATCTAATTCTGAATAGTTACCTTGACTAGCAAAATCTCTCCATTCTTTATTAAAACCATCAACCATAATAACAGGAATATCTAATAGTTCTTCATTAATAACCCACCAAAGAATAGGGTCTACATAACCTTCTGTCATAATATCTTCTAAATCTTTAGTGCTTTCATTTAATAAATCACCTTGTCGCATATTTAATGGACTAAAATCTATTGGCTTTGATTCAGGAACAGGCTCTTGAAGAGTAGTAAATAAACTACTTCTATCAGAACCCTGTCGTCTTTCAAAATTAGTTTGTTCTCCTTTAGAATAACCTCTTGCGCCCTCCCCGCCTATATTTTTAAGAAAATTTATTATTCTATATTCAGGCCGTTCTAATTTCATTTTAAAACTTTTAATATCTAAAACATAATCTGGAGGAAGTTTTAATTCTGAAACTATTTCTTTGAAATCTGAAGTGAACTCTTCTCCCTTAGAAACTACTTCTTTTAATTTTTTAACTGAATCATCTAATCTGTCATATTTTTGAGAAATACCTTCCCAATAACGATAAACTCCCTTCCTTTCTTTAGCATATTTAATATCAGCACCTGATATTTCATCAAAAATATCAGCAGACCTTCCAACAATATTATCCAAATCTTGAGAACTAGACTTATTTGCCCATTGACTTGATACTTTATGTAATACATCTTCCAATATAGCAACATTAGGCAAATTAACAGCCTTACCTTGAACAATCAATCCTTGTATTGTACCAATAAAGGAATCATAATCCCCTTTACTAACTCCCCTATTTAAAGTAACAGTATTTAACTTTAGAGTTTTTAAGTGCTTTGTTCCAAGATTAATCGGAGAACCTTCTCTTGGTTTATGAACAATAACACCCTTTAAAGTGTTATCAATTTTTTTATTTAAATCTCTAATATTTACTTCACTACCAGCAATACCTACTGCGGTTTTAGCCTCTTCTCCTGCATTTTTTATTTCTTCCCAAATACTATCCATTTCTTCCGCATTTTGAATAAGACCAAGTAGTTCATTTTTTATTTCTTTTCTTACCTTTCTGACATTATTTTGATTAATGCCCTCGGTAATATACTTTCGCTTTAAATTCTCAAGTTTAACTTCATCAATCATATTTATTGCCCCCTAATAAAACCATCTTCTATCAATTTATCCATAATATTATGGTTTACTTCTGCCTGATAATATCGCTGATTTTGAATAATACTTAAAAGTTTATTTTTTACTAAATTTATAACAACAGGTTGAACTCTTAATAATAAAGACTTTATCCCGTTTTCAATATTAATAATTTCTTCTTTTAAAATTTGCTCGCCGTTTCTAAGTTTAAATTGTAAATCTTTATAATCTTCATTAGATAAAGAAGATTGTAGTCGCTTAATACTTGGCATTAATTCTCCAATATTTAAAGACACATCTATTTTTCTAAGCAACCTAAACGCTTCTAAAAAGTTAACATCTGTACCTCTATATTTTTGTACAGTTTCAACAATAAAAGTATCTTGAACGGTTTTATTAGTAAGAATCATATCATAAACAGCATAAGCAATTGTTTTTTGAGTATTAGTCGTAAAATTATTTACTGAGCCATTAACCCCTGTTTTTGAAACTGCTGAATCTTTACTAAAAACATCATTAAAATTCATTGGTGACATAGCACTTTCATAATCATCATATAATTCTATTAAATCTTCATATTTCTCTTCATCTTGATTATTAAAAATTTCACCAACCGTATTAGAATAAGTATCGTTTAAATTCGGAAGGGAGAAAAACGCTATGTTTTTTTCTTGATTTAAAGGATGAGGCGCACTTTGCATACCACTAAAACCATAAAAATCTTTAAGACTCATAGTATTTTTATAATCTTCCATTACTTCTTCACCAAAAATTTCTTCCATTTCTTTTACCGCACCTTTACTATTTGGGCTAGAAGATGAACCATTTAATTCTTTATTTATTGCACCAACCCAATCAACAAAAACTTTTGGTACTCTTCCTGCACTATCAGTTATTTTTTTAACAGCATTTTGTTTCCAAGTTTCCCAATTTTCCATTTGACCACCATCCTTTACTGATATATTTGTGGCCCTTTTTACTGCATTTTTATAATCTTCTTCTGAATCCCCTTGAAAAGACTCATCAACCCAACCATCAAAATTTACTGAAGAATCTTGTTTTTTATTCCAAGACTGTTTTAAATAACTTTCTTGTAATTTATCTAATCTTATTGAAAATTTCCTCTTAATATTTTCTAACCACCTAGCCATATATGCTTCTGTATCTATATCATGAGTTTCCAATAACTCAATAAATAACTTGTTTGTCCATCGTTTCTTTTGTTCTTTACCACCAAATTGTAATCCTTTATTCGGGTCAGTAAGTTTAGGAATCCACATAGGTTTTAAATTATATCTTAATTTTCTAGCCTTCTTTGGTTCACTATATTTTTTAATATACTCTATTGCCTTATCAATATCAATTTCTAAAATAGAATAATCTTGCAAATCTTTAGTATATTCCGCCCCTTCACTATCCTTTAAAGTTCTAATTTTAAAATAACTTTTAATCGGCCAATCTTCGGGAGCATTATTAAAAATCACTTCAGAAGTTTTTTCTGATAAACGGTTAATAAATCTATTAATTTTATTCCTACTTCCTCTAGGATATACTTTATTAAATTCTCTTGATAATTCTCCCCAATCAACGTGGTTTTTAGTAATTATATTTTCTTCAGCGTCTTTAAATAACCTCATCAAAACATTCGCCCTTTCACTACTAGTTTTTGCTGCTCCACCAACTCTACCCTTACTTCTAGCACTAACGAAACTTATTAATTTTTCACGAATTTCGCTCCAATTATTTTCTATTATTTCTATAATTTCTTCTCGCTCATTGTAAGTTTCATATTTTTTATTTATAGTTGGTAGTAAATAAACTATTACCTGATTAGAAGTCACCCACTTATCTACTTTAGTTTTAAAATCTTTGAAATTATTAATTCTTAATTTTTTATCTTTTGAATCTTTATATAGGTTTAACATATCTGCCCAACTTTTAGCACCGGCAGCATTTTCTAATTTTTCTAACCAAGCCTCACTAGTATTAGGTAAAGTTAAATCAACCTTTAATACATCCATCCAGCCCATATTATTCACTCGCCCAAAATCTAAAGTTATTTTTCTTTAACATCTCTTCTCTAATCTCTCGCATACATTTCATTCTCTTAGAAACATCTGCACCTATACCTTGTTCTAACCAATAATCAACCATTTTTCTATTATCGTTTTCAAGTTGAGAATACTTTGCGAACTCATTTCCTATTGGTAATTTATCATCCTTAACTGCGTCTATTATTTGTTGCCATTGTTGTTCAGCACTTTTAAGGATGAATTGCCAAGTCATTGTAATTTCTCCTTTTCAATCCTTTCTTTCTAAAACAACATACCAATCAAAAACCCTGTCATCTTCTGCTTCATGGGCTACTTCTAATTGTTGAACAGAATATCCACCATTTTGTTCTAAGAAATACTTAAGAGAACTACCATCTTCAGGGGTAGCATCTTCTTTACTTGAATAAACCTTTGCTATGACTTCCTTACCATCAACAATATAACTTTTAAGCCAATCAAACTGTGTATTTGGAAAAGCCACCTTAAACTTATTTTTCAATATATCTTCCCAACTCATTCTCTTCTCTCCTTTATCTGTTTAAGTCTTTCATCTAAACATTTTTGACACAATCTATGTCTTTTCCCACCTGTCAGAATTTTATCAGTTTCTAATACATTTTCTGTTGTTCCACATGAAAAACAATCTCCCTGTGGATTCTTTCCTTCCGAAACAGGATAAAAAGCATCTCTAACTTCTTTTTCAGTATTTGAATCAACCTTTAAAATATCTTTCCAACTCATTGTAATTTCCTCTCCATTTCATTTCTAACATCTAACCAAACAGTAGGGTGTTGTTGTGCCAAAACCTCTTTAACAATTTGCATTTGTGCAACAATAATAGTATCCTGTCTTTTATGTACAAGTTTCCCTTTAAATTCCATAAGGTATTTCAAACTCTCTCTAACTTCTCTCGCAAGTTTAGTTAATGATTCAATTTGTTTAGAATCTAAATCCTCTTTTTCAAATAACAAATCAAGTTTAACATCTAATCTCTTAATGTTATTAGATAATACATCAATCTCATCAATCTCTTTCTTTGCTAAAAGTGCTGCTGCTGATTTTTGTACTAATGGTTGAAGATGACTTTTCATATGTAATTGTAATTGTTCTTTAGTAGTGCCAATTGTAGCCGCTAAATCTGATGTTTTCAATGAAGCAGAAGATAAACCTTGTTCAAAAATATCTCTTGATGGATGAATACATAACTTACATTTTGGGTTTGATTTCTCTTCATATTCGCTAGTGTGATTTCTCATATGGCGACTTGTTGCTCCAGAAGGCCATCCCATTTTTTGGTCTAATTCATCGGGTGTCATTGATATAGAATTAATAGTATCTTCAAACTCTTCTCTTTGTGTATGTTGGCAAAGGCGACAATGCTTGCGTGTTTTTTTAGTCACATTAATCACCTAAAACCATAATTTTTTAATAATGTTATAATACTATATCGGTAGTTTTTAATCTTTTTAGGATAATCTTTAACCATTTCTTTTTCCAAACCATCAATCAAAAATGCTAATGTTGACCTAATTCCATCATTATGTGGTATATTACTCTCTATAAACCTTTCAACTTTTTGTATAAAGTGTCCCTGTCTTTTAGCATACGACTGTAATTCAAGTCTTTCTGAGTCTTGTTCTAATCTTTTAGATTCCTTTTTCCAATCATCCATATCTTCAGTAGCAAACTCTTCTGCTTCTGCTCTTTCTCTTCTACTAACTTTTTTTAATATATCTTCCCAACTCAAATTAACCCCCTCCTAATTATACTTCCCCATGATTTTTTAACATTTGGATTTTTATCATTTTCTTTATCCTTTTCTTCATCTTCTTCATCTCTAGCCCAAAATGGTGCATTACCATCTTTATTTGCTTTAGCCTTTTCTCTATTAAATAAAACCTTTCTCGCTTCTCTATCTCTAATAGCCTCTCGCAAGAATATACCTTTATATTCCCCATGCTTAAATGTATCTAAATTAAAGTTATTCTTAATAATAGTTCTAAGTAATGTAAGTGAAATGTTATCAATATAGAAAGATTTTAATTGCCCTATTAATTCATCATGCCCTGTAATTTTCTTTACAAATTCTCCTTCCTCTTCAGTTAATTTAAATGATACTTTTTGAATCTCTCTTTTTAAGGCAGCAAAATTAATAGTTAATCTCTTAAATGGAACATCTGCGCTGTGATAAACACCTTGATTTTCTAATAATAATTTTAATGCACCCATAAAAGGTTTAACATCTTCAAGAGCAATTCTCCCAAACTTACCTTTAACATGAAGTTTCTCTAACTCTTGTTCTTCCATTTCTTCTTCAAGTCTAATTAATATTGGTAATAACCCTTCAATACCTAAATCCCCAGCACCCTCTTTTCCACCAGCAAATAAGGCTTGCCAAAAGGGAGGTTTAGCAGTATTTTCGCTTTCATTATACCAACTGCTATGAACAGCACCCATTTCATTTTCTTTCCCTCT
>Ga0208299_1003032_pt1 | contig 10842 bp, 4 predicted proteins | sample 15_taG_FD_184089 | JGI IMG/M metagenome (GOLD analysis project Ga0208299, IMG submission 184089) | Marine viral communities from the Subarctic Pacific Ocean - 15_ETSP_OMZ_AT15312 metaG (SPAdes) (version 2) | ecosystem: Environmental > Aquatic > Marine > Oceanic | place: Pacific Ocean | collected...
ATAAAGACATTGCGCAACACTGCTATTAATACTACGAACCTACTTACTCAACGCAAAACCTTCAGCTTGTTACATGAATATTTTGCAGACTATTGCGGCAAGTCTAAGCTGCCTCGACTCAATCGAATCGGAAGTGTTCGACACTGGAGCTTGCCGAAGTCACCAGCTTTCCGACGAGTTGATTCTGCTCTACAAGTCGAGCGATGCCGCAGAGAGGAAAGCAATGGATGCTTTAATGAAGCGCCTCGCTGGATTTCCGGTGAAAGCATTTCTGGAAAACGATTGTCAGGAATGTTGCTGCGCGAGGGCCGCTCGGGTACTGAGGGAGGCCGCCGATGAGCAAGAAGTCAAAGTGGTTGAAGAACCCAACGCAACTAAAGATTCCTAACCTCTACCAGAGTCACTCCGGTGTGTTTATTTATCTCTTTAAGATAAACGGAGTGAAGCGGAGGAGGGAGCTAGATGCCACCACTAAAACCACGGCACGAGATGAGGCCTTGCGTAAGCAATCCATGCACGACAAGGTGCGGAACAACCTAGAGCCACCAGAGAAAGACCCTTTTGCGGAGCAGAGCGTGGTGGCACTCACCACCGTGGATTCGCTCTATGCCGCATGGGAGGATGCGGGTTATCCTGATTTCAAGGCTGACCCGCGCCTCCTAACAGAGCAGAGGCGAGGTGAATACAAGGCCGCAATCAAGGCAGCTATAGAGTTCTTTGGGTCGTATGAGGCTGAAGCCATTAGCCCCAAGGACTTGGATGCGTTTTACTCATGGAAAACCAAGGGCCTCGCTGAGGGGGCAAATGCCAGGGCAACCGATACCGCCCTGGACAAGTTGAGCGGGCTCTTTAAGTGGGCAAGGAGGAGAGAGCTTGTCAAGAGACTCCCGGAGGTTTGCAATAACCGGAATAAGTATGGGAAGTGCGAGGAGGTTGCTCACTGCACGGATTTCATGTGCAAGAGCGACGAGGAGCTGCATGAGTTCTGCGGCCTAATCATTAATGCACCCCGCAAAAAATATTGCTCGGTGTTTGCTCATAACGCGAGGGTTGCTGTCGGCTGGGCCTTACTGTTTGAGGCACTATGCTCACCCCGCAAGAGCGAGCTTCATGCAGCTAGAATGGATGCTAAACCAAACGAGACGGGCTACATGAGTTGGGCCACAGACCCGGCATGGATGTATGTGGAGCGAAGTAAGAAAGGCTGTAGCCCTCATATTTTGCTTGAGCAGGTGGAGGGGAACAGAGCCCTATACGACCTCATTCAGAGTCATCGTGCTTGGCATAAAGCGACCTACAGAGAGGAGGTCTACGGGCGGAAGGTTCCTTGGTTCTTCCCGAATCGTGATGGTGGCAAGATTCTTCCTGAATCCAGCCACTTTACAGCAGTAATCAAGCGGGCTTGTGATGAGCTGGGAATCCCAGATAAAATAGTACATGGTAAGCGGCGGAATGGCCGCTCAAGCCACGGCATGAGAGCTTTCTTTGTTCACACACTCCGCAGTCAGGGTGTGAGTGATGGAGAAATCGCAATGCGTTTAGGCCATAAGGGAGGACCGGATTTGGTCGTTCAAGTCTACGGCATTAACGAGCCAGGGTGGGGTGGAGCAAAGAAACAAGACTGGCTACCAGAGGACTCAAGTAAGCTCGCTTGGGCTAAATGGTTGCCCGAATCTCAGGCCCACTCTCAGGCCCACTTTCTCTCCGCATCTGGCTAGTATCTCTGCCATTCTCTGCGGTAGGGAGTTAAAGAATAGCACTGAAAAGGTGGAGCGGGTGGTGGGAATCGAACCCACGTTATCAGCTTGGAAGGCAAAGGTAATAGCAGAAAACCCTCGGTAAAACGGGGGTTTCTTTTTTACAGGCCCACTCTGAGGCCCATTCTTATTCCTCAACCTTTCTCCATCCCTCTTTCCATAGGACTTTGCTGAGTAACTTGCCTGCGGCATCCACGTTCTCCTCAGTCTCTTCAGGGTAGAGGAGGTGCACCAGTTCATGCAGAGTAATCTCTAGGCGGCGCTTACCCCGCAGTCTCTTGTCCAGCCAGATGGTATGGCCCTCAGCCATGCCCCAAGCTCGCTCACGGCCGAACTTGCCGTGGATGACCTTGACCCTCTTTACCGGAGCAAATCGAACGCCTCTCGGTGTCTTTCCCATGAGCACATTTTATCCTTCTGGTTTCCTAGCCCCGGTGGCCAGAAATTAAGAGTAACCTTCCTGACAGACTCCACAGGGAGGAGGTAGATACCATCCGCAGTCAGCTCCTGGTAATCCCTGGAGTAAGGGAGGTAGACCAGGATGCAGTCACAATGAGCCGCAGAGTAGAGCTTGCCCTTACCGTGTGTGACGTTGACATGGTAATAATTGTCCCTCTTGGAGGCTGTCTTGACCTGTACCCGAGTTATTTTCCCTTCCCAGTCGGTCACAAGGTCCCAAGTTAGGTTATCACCGTGGGCAAAAGAAACACCAAAGCCCTCCTTGAGGAGGGCCGTGGCCGCAGCCGTTTCGGCGATGGTTCCAGACTCTTTACTTGAAATACGTTTTGGTGATTTTTTCAAGATTCCTCCTCAGCTTCTCAGCCTGCGGCTTCATGTCTAATTCCATCGCAGAGAGTATGTCGGTATTAAAGGGAGTGTAATCGTTCTTATACCAGAAACTGAGGTCCCTATAAGCCTCCTCCTGCTGAGGGGTGCGGCCCTGTTCTCCAAAGCGTTGGAGCTGGTAGTATTTCCGCAGAGCGTCCTTGGTGGAATCACCATACCTCTCACGATGGATAAGGCTTGCGCGTTGCTTCTCGCTTAACTGGTTAAACTGCTGCTCGCGATAGCCGTAATCTGATACCTTCAAAAAGCGATTAACAAGAGGTGTGTGGAGGGCAAGACTTGCGATAAACCCGTCATTCTCATCGTCAGCGAGCTTGGTGAAGTTAAATGCGTCCCTGGCACCTACCTGGTTCAGTGACCACGTTGCCATACCCTTGGCCCCTTCAAGGCCTCTGAGGCCTTCCTGAGTGTTGTTAAGGATAGGTCTGTCGCGGAAGGCATCCTCAGGATTCTTGCCCTGAGCGTATTCCAGCCATGTTGCAGGAACAGTCCATATCGGGTTATCACTCGGACCCTGCTCAACGGTGTAGTTGAGGGCTTCATGGAGCTTGGAGGGGTTGTCTCCAAACTGGCGGGCGAGCTTATAGATGAGGCCACTAACAAACTGAGCCGTGAAGTCCCTTGGGACACGCATGTAAACCGTTTTCTTACCGAAATCACCACCGGCCTGCTGGCCTAGTGGAACAATCAGGTAATTAGTCTTATCATACTCAGAGACTCCATTATATAGCTCCTCAGCATCCTCACCAATAAAGCCACCATCGGCTAATCCCTGGAATAAGGCAGCAAAGCCGTGTGCGCTCATATAATACCACCACCAGCCGGCCGCAGTCCTTGCCCGCTCCCAGCCTTTCTTTTTGGCCTTATCCTCAGAGGAGGAGTGGCCCTTCTTATGGGGATGCGTTCTGGTATGGCCATAAGAGCCTGAAGCCATTTCATAATCAGCCTTCATGCCCTCCTTAAACACATTAAAGAAAGGTATCTTGCCCTTGATAATAGAGGCGTAAGCCCCGGCTCTACGGGTATGAGGAGTGCCTGCGTAGTTCCGCACGGTAAAGCCGCTGTCACGGGGAGTCTTTTTATTGTATTCCCGCAGGTATTTGTAAGTGGAAATCTTGGGCAGAGCCTCAAACAAGTCGCCCATCTGGGCAAACCAACTCATTACCCTGTATTTACCCAGCTTATCCATCAGGGTTTCAGGTTCAGGGTTAATAATGCCGTACTCTTCCAACTGCTGGCCAACAGTGCCCTGCTCATCATAGTGCTGAGTGTGGTGCTTGTTAGCTGGCCCAATGGCCATGTTATCCATCATCTCCGCAAGCAGAGGGTGCTCGTTAGAGCCCTTCATGCGTACCAGGCCGGCATCTAAAGCGTCCTTGTACTGCTTTAACATCTCCCTGCGGGACAGCCTCAGGGTACGCCTGGTGCGGCCAAAGTCCCTGATAAGGTTGGAACCATGAAAACCAATATTGTAGGTAATAAAGATTGGATAAAGGAACTTCTGGAATGTCTCAGTGAAGAAACCAGCCATAGCCTGCAGAGAGGCGTGAGGCTGATGGTCAAAGCCATCAGCTATCAATGGATCCACATCGTAATGAACCGGCCTACCATTCTCAAACACCGTAAGGACTCCGAAATCAGGGTCCGGGATTATTTTCTCCCAGAACGGGTTAGCTTCCCTGTCTTTTATGGCAGGGTCACGGTACTTCTTAACTGCTGTTTTCTTTATATCACCCCCATGCCATTCAAGTAGGTGGTCGCGCACAGTGCGCTTGGCTTTGTTGACAGCAATAAAGTTGTGCATACTCACGGCCTTCATCAGCATGGAGGTGAGCGGGTTGGCAATCTTCTCGAATGTACCGTACTGACGTTTAATACCCGCAGGCATACTGGCCTGCAGATAGTTCATCACTGCAAAGGGAACATAGGCATTTCGATTTGGCTTAATAACAAGGTCAAATGTAGTGGCGTTAATGACACCCTCTTGAGCTGCCATCTCAGCTACCTCAAAGAATAAATCATGCAACCTGGGCGCGGCCCAGTTCTGGATAAGACCGGAGCGCCTGGGACCCAGCCTATTGCGGAGTGCAATCAACTGCTCTTTAGCTGCAAGCGGCCCTACACCTCCCGGATTTGCCAGGGACGAGCGCTCATTAATGATACGGTCAAGCTCCAGCCATTTACCAAGAACATCATAGGAAACACCCTCAGCCTCCAGCTCCTTAATTACATCAAATGATTTCTTCAGGTAACGAGTGTTATGGTTCTCAGCCCACCAAAGGGATTCCTCGACCATTACACGAGGGTCAGTCTCGATGCTCGGGTTGTAGTCCCTGTCCTTAGCCTCAACCAGTTTCTTTTCAAACTTGGAATGCCGGTAATTGAACATAAAGGAAAGATGGTCCCACCAGCTTTTCCAGTGCTTACGCCGGTTGCGGGCTTCCTCCGCTTTCTGCTTAATTATCTCATCAGCCTTAGCGTACTCCTCCAGGCTGTCATTGATACGGTCCTGGACGGCATCAACATAATCATTATCAAGAGTCTCCCAGAGCTTAATAAGTTCCTGGGATAGCTGCGGCTTTGAGTCAATGCCCTCAAAGAATCCACGGTAAAAGTTTGGAGCCAGCTCCTGCAGCAGCGCCGGGTCATTGAACAGCACAGAGAGAGCATCAGCATAGAGCTCCTTGGAGCTGTTGCGATACTTCTTAAATGATTCAGGTGAATTAGCAGGGTCCCACGGCCGCCAGTACATACTAAGCTCCTTGAGCTCTTCCCTCAGCTCCTTATCATTCAGGCTGCCAAACCTCTTCTGCATAAAGTTGTGCAGAGACTTGAGGCGACCAATGACATTGCCCCTGGCCATAGTGCGGTCATCCATGAAATCAACCCAGTGACCAATCTCATGGGCAAGAGTCTGAGCTGCACGCATCTCATCAGTGAACATGCCAACATCAATGACAATATCACCACCCTTATGGTAGCCGTGGGTTTTCATGCCACCCCTGGAAGGAATGTGCTGCACCTTCGGCCGCTTACCCATAACTGATTCATAGAGCTTAACCAGCCATGTCATCTTCATAGGCCGCACGTTCTCCATGCCGCCCAACTTGACAGGCACTTTGGTCATCTTGCCACCGGGACCTAGCATACGATAAGTGTAAGCCTCATCACTGCTCTCGTTGCTGGGTTGGTACGGAATGCTTTCAGCCTGAAATTCTCCCCAGCTTTCTCTTGGGACACCAAGTATATCCCCAGCGTAATTCTTGAGAGGCTGAACATACTGCCGCAGGCTGGTTTGACGCATACCCTCCATGTCAGCATTCCCAATTACATCCTCAAGCACACCTTTCTGGATAAGTTCAGCAAACCTCCCGGAGTGCTCGCTCCTTGTAATAGGTTCCCTAGTGTAGAGCCCAACAGCCTTCTGTGCTCCTACGGCCGCAGCCTGTTGGCGAATATGATTAATGCCCGCATCAGTAGCTAAAACTTCGGGACCTATCTCAATCATGGCCCTTAATTGACCACCGATTCCCAGAAGCGCCACACCAACATTCGTATCCCAACCTAATCCATGTTTAGCCTTATGCAGGGCATTAGCAACAAGAGTTGAATCAATGAAAACCCCACCAACTTCCGGTTTAACAATAGTCATACTCTTACCAATCAAGCTAGAGGACTCTTTGGAGCCTGTTGCGGTAAGATAATCCTCCATTAATTCCTTGGGATAATCCTGCCTCTCAATTCGCCCGTCAGGATGAAGGGTTAGGAAGTTGCCACCATCACCAACCAGCCCGATTGTTGGTATGGTTTCATTAAGGCGCTGAACCTCAATCATGTCTTGCTTTGAACTGGTAGCGTCAGTGGAGCCGGTTGGCTCATTGTGGTACATCACCACAAGGTCAGCCCCTAATGCTCTCGCCCGCAAGGCGTATTCACGCTCAAATGTTGCGCTTAGTGGTGTCCCTATTCCTCCCCACTGAGTGTCTACACATTCACCAGTAGAAGTATTCCATGCTGTAGCCATAGATGACTCAAACCACGGATTCCGCATGATGGTGAAAAGGGATGCAATCTCTGCTCTCCCTTGGGGACTTAGAACGTCCTCTACTCTTCTTCCGAGGAGGTCAACGACTCCGAACTTGTTAAGGTCGAATGCAATTCCGTTGATGAGTTTAGAGCCAGGTAATAATGAGGGAGCATTGATAACGTCCCTGGCTCGTGCTCTTGCTGCAATGCTTTGGGATGATTGCCTTGCTGCTTTAAGTAAAGCTGCTCGCTCTTCTGCCTTCTGTCGCTCTCTTCGCTCACGGAGTGGTACTTCTTCTTCTGTTATATAGGGTATCTGCTCGGCTTCAAGCTGGGCTTTGGTAGCTCCAGGCTTCTTAATGTCACCCTTAACTGCGGCTTTAAGTGCCTCCAGCTTGCGTAGTGTAATACCAATATTCCATCTGTCAACAGGATGAGTTGTTAACGGCACTACAACCTCAGACTTGCTTTGAGTGGTCAACCGGCTTGCACGGCCTATCATCTGTATAAACTCAAGGGAAGAATATGGAGGGGTTACAATGATGGTAACACGAGGCTTGTCCCCGTAAACATCATCCAGGCTAACTCCTGTCCCACCGGATCCAGGGGTAGCCAGGACAATATCCGCAACCCCTTCCTGGAACTTGGCCATTTCTCCCTGCTTCTTACCCTTGGTCATAGGGCCAAAGAGTTTAGCAGTCTTTACCCCTTCATTCTGCAGAGCCATCTCGTAGGCGGCCAGCGTCTCCTCATTGGTGCCAATGGTTGATTCACCCGCAACACGGTGAGCAAATAGAATTACTTTCTTACCATCCTTAATATGCTTCTTGGCTTCAGTGATGGCATATTTCATCTTAACCGACTCAAGAAACTTGCGGCCCTGGTTCTTCTTCAGGCGCTCAAGGCCGCCCGCAGTGGGGTTGTTGGAGGTGGCCATATAGTGTTCCTCTAACAACTCCATCTTCCTCCGGATGGTAAGAATGTCACGAGGGGTCAGCTTCACATTGCGGTAAAAGATTTCAGTCTTATCAAGCGGCACCTCATCTTTGATAGCCCTGCCTTCCGCATAGACATCCTCCCAAACTACATCAATATTTTCTTCAATCTGCTCCCAGGTCATACCCTTCACGGGGGTCCAACCAGCGCCGTTCTTTGTTGGCTCAAGGCCCATCTTCAACATAGCTCTCTCAGGGGATATACTCAGCAAGTGCCGGTAAGCAAATATCTGGTGTGGCTGGTCCATTGGAGTGGCAGTCGCATACATGACATGCTTCGCCTTCTTAATTAACCTATCAGCCCGCTTCGCTGTGGCTGTGTTGATAAGCATGTTACGGATGTTGTGGGCTTCATCCATAATGATGGTATTAAACTCGCCAGGATTAACCTTCATCATCTGCACATCAGTATAAGTGCCAATGTAAATTTTCTTATCCTTCTCAGGCGGCTTACCACCAAACTCGTAAATAGGTATCCCCATTAATTCCGCATCCTTGGCAAACGCAGAGTGAATGATGCCACGGTTCTCAGTGAGGATGAGAGTGTAATCACCTTCCTGGCCATACTTGGACATGTAGTCAGCAACAGCCAACTGGCTCATTGTCTTACCGGAGCCAGTACCACTGGCGTTCAGGAAGTGGCCACCCTTACCTTCACGGCCAATCATTGCAGCTAGAGAACGCACAACCGCATCAGTCTGGTGAGGTTTTAAAATTGGATGATGTTCTTTAACCCAACTGAGGAAGGAGTCATAATTCATTCCAGCACCCCAAACATCTTCAGTCTTAGGAACCAAATCCGACCTGGCCCGCATCATGTTCTTTTTGGGTGGTGGAGGTAGCTCCCTCTTATCACCAAACTCAATCTCCTTCTGGATGCCCTCAGCCTTAGCCTCCTTAGGGCCAAGTATCCTTTCATGTTCCTTAGGGGCACCACGCTCATGGACGTACAGAGCCGGCTGGATGGATTCCACCGGCATACCGTCTGCACTCCATTCGAGCCTCAGGTGGCCGCCGGCCTCAAAAGTAATGTCAGCAATTAGTTTACCTTCAGATTTCTTGTAACTCGTTACCTGACCAATACCTATAACCTTATCCTCATTTAATCCCTGGGTATCCAGGAAGTCCTGCAGGCCGGGAGTACCAAACTTTAACTCAACCTCAGCGCCCTCACGCAGAGCCCTTGGATCCGCAGCCTTCTCACCCTTAGTTGAATGCAGCTCCCCCTCTTCAAATGGAAGGTATTGAGCGCTGCTGGCCTCGAACAAGCCCATCTGAGCACCGGGCTCTATAAGGAAATCCTGTTGCCTGTTGGTAATGGGGAATGCGGGTGGCTTCTCCCTGGCTTGGTGTTGCTTCTTGAGCTCCTCCTTTTCGGCATGACGCTTGGCAAGCTCTTCTTCCCGCAGTCGGGTTTGCTTAAAGAAGCCCATGAACTCCTGGCCTAGTGCCTGCTCTATGGCATAAATCTCGTCACTGAGCTTCTGAGGCACCGGCTTGCGGTCCCCAGTGGCTTTCTTTAACTGATTCTCCTCATGCTGTTTAAGGCGCTTGTAGAGCTCGTTAAGGCGTTTTACCTGCGGGTCGCCTTCACCAGAAGGAAGGTACTGAACCTCTTCAGCCTGCAGCTCTCCTGGCCCCATATCGGCCATTACTGTGTCCTTAAAATTCTGATAGAACTTCAGGCTAACATCATCAAACAAGGCCTCTTGCGGGTCCACCTTCTCAAGGGATTCCGCAGCCTGGATAGTGGTTTTGTTCCAGAACTCCTCCCATTTCCCAACTGTTGCCGAGTTACTGGGCCTGCCTTGATTACTGTACTGGATAAGCGATTTCATCCGCAGAGCCATGAGCTGTGCGGCCTCATAACCTGGGTCTGGAATCAGCTCCCTCTGTGCATAGAGATGTGCAAGGTCCTTTGGCAGCCCCTCACGGGGCCTGCTTTCGTGCCTCTCAATAACCCTGGTAACAAGCACCCCAAACGGTTCCGTTATATCCTGATAACCCTTTTGTTGAAGTGTAAGCAGAGCCTCAACAGGTGAGCTAATGAACCCCTTATAAAGAGGTAAGGCGCTGGCCTCAGCCCAGTCGGCAATAAAGGAACCGTGCTCAGTCCCGAAAGCCTTGGCCGTGGTGAGCATACGGGCATAACGGGCAGCCTCCTCCATGCTCTGAGTAACCCGCACCCTGGTGTTGCGGTCAATGCGACCCATCGCAATGAGCTCACTGATTGCATCCCTTGGGTCCTTGATTGCTTCAAATATCTCACCAACCTCCTGCGGGCTTAACAGGGCCGCGTCATTAAAGGCCATGCTGGCAGTACCCTCAACCTGGCCCGCAGAGGGGTTTAGTAGGTCAATGATTTCATTAGCGGCCGCAATGCCTTCCTTGCTAGTAACATCATGCGGAGGCAATACCCTGACCAATAATGCGTCCTCTACCCCCACCGGCCACTTGAGGCCGAACTCTTCTGCCATTGATTCGGATGCAGCCCGAAGCTCCTTAAACTGTTCCTTGCTTAAATTATTAATAGCCTGAAAACGGGCGTTACCGCCAAGCACACGCAATACCCCGTCATTCCCGACACTGACCATGATAGGCCCCTCTGAGGCTGATACGCCTGGATTAAGGTATATCATGGGGTCAAACTCGTTAGCCGTCTTTAGGACCTTCTCTTGCTCAGTCTTGTCCTTGGCATAATCCCTGGTATTTTTGAGTGGGGAAAATTTATCGTTCGCCTTGAATTGCTCACCATGAGAAGCACTTAGATGCTCCTTGCTAACCCATCCGAAATGAACATCGTCAATGGACTTCCCTTTCTGTAGCCCCCGTAGTGAAGTTTTTCTACCGTAACTCAAGGTAGTGCTGTCTGTAGGTTCCTTGCCAGGCAAGGTGCCTTCCTGCATGAACTCACCAGTATCCTCCTCAAGTCTCTCCCACGCGTCAGATACTTCTATCCATTCATCAGTCTTGTTGTACTGAACGGGCTGATTTCTTTCCTTAAAGAACTGCTCTTTGATTTCAGAGGCCGCACCCTGGTCCATCTCCTCCCATGTCTTAGCGAGTTTCTTGATTAACTCATTGTAATCAGATGGCGGCTCAGTAATGACCGGCTCCTCAACAGGTTCCGGTTCACCAATGCGTCCCATTGCCTGGTCCTCAATGGAGGCCCAATCCTCCTCCATATTGCCTTCCTCAAGAAACTCTTTCTTGAGCTT
>Ga0208299_1003037_pt1 | contig 10825 bp, 5 predicted proteins | sample 15_taG_FD_184089 | JGI IMG/M metagenome (GOLD analysis project Ga0208299, IMG submission 184089) | Marine viral communities from the Subarctic Pacific Ocean - 15_ETSP_OMZ_AT15312 metaG (SPAdes) (version 2) | ecosystem: Environmental > Aquatic > Marine > Oceanic | place: Pacific Ocean | collected...
ATGGAGTCGTAAATTTAATAATGTTTGATAAACATGCAAATTCTTCTTTAGCAATGAATACAACTGGCTCTATAAGTTGAATTTTTGTAATTTTCTTTTATAATATTTAAATGAAAGAATTATACTCATTTGAGATCAAGAGAACGGTAGAAGAAGAAGTCTCTTATGCTAAGAAAACCAAAGATGGCACAATAGAGGCTACAAAACAAGTAAAAAAAGAAGTTAAGGATAGAATCGTTTTTGTAAAGCCTTCTTTCGGAGAGGTAGAAGATGCTGACTTTTTTTACGGTCAAAAATATAATGAATATATTAATGCGGGCTTTTTAACAAAGGCTATGTTGGCAAAAAAGATGGGTGATCTAGGGGGGCTTACTTCCAAGATAGTTGACGAAAGAGTGGCTACGCTTATGGTAGAAAATATGGAAGCCGCAAGAACCATAGAATTTTTCGAAGGTGCAAAAGATATAACCGAAGAGCAAGAAAAAAAACTAAAGGATGCTAAGGAAACCTTCGCTTCTAGTAGGGCTGAACTGCATGACTACGAAGTAGATATGAGGGAACAATTTTCTCACACAGCAGACTCTAAGGCAGAGGTTAAGCTGATAGAGTGGATTGTGTTGCATTTTTCTTATTTCGAAGACGAAGTGGGAGAGGGGAAACAAAAGAAAAAGGATTTGTTCCCAATTTTTGAAGGAGAGGATTATGAGCTTAAAAGAGCATCCCTCGTTAAAATGCAGGAGGAAGACGATTCAACTGATATCACTTTCTTGAGGAGGAAGATGCTTTTTGAAGAGTCTTTTAATACTTTAATAAAGGTTGCGAGTATTTGGTATAATAAAATGGGAGACGACCAAGAATCGATTAAAAATTCGCTGAAGCACCTTTTTGCCTCAGATGAAGAATGAGGATTATAAACATTCGATTAATCTATTAGACATAGTTCGTGGTTACAGTGTGTTAACCTACGGAAAGAAGGTTTATTATTTTAAGCATTTTTCTATAATTGCTTTATTGGAATTAGACTATTTAGAAAAGATGGATATGGCTGCCTCGGTAAAAGCGGGCATCAAGAAAGAAGAAGATCTTATTGAGTTAGCTATAAAAAGAAAAACTTGGTCTATTTCTAAAGAAGAAAAAATGAAGTCTTTGGCGTGGATGATTAAAAAATCCATGAATGAATTAAAAAAAATGAACGATCCCGCTCAGAAAAAAGTTTTCCAAGCACAAATAAAAAATCAAGAAAGAGATTTGAAAGAATTAAAAAGGGAAAGGGCGGAAATATGTCGTTATAGTGCAGAAGTTCTCGTTGGGCTAAAAAAGGTAAAGAAAATGATGAGCGGGTCTCTTTTTTTGGATAAAGCCCTTACTAAAAAATGTTCTGAGGAAGAGAAGGAGGATTTAGCGGCGCTCTTAGTGGAAAGGAATAACGAATTAACAGACAGAGAGACGCTTATAAGTGCTTCTTGGTTTGGCGGTTTTTTTAACTTATTTGCAGCTCAAGGTGACGGTTCGTTTAAATTGCTTGATAAATCATTTGAAGAAATGACCTCCCCGCAAAAAAATTTAATTATTTTATCTAATGCTCTTTTAAACAAGATTAAAAACACTCAAATGCCAGAGGAGATAATGGACGATCCTGTGAGAATGTTGGATTATGAGGAAAAAGAAGTGTCAGAGAATAAGACCTCTTATGGAATAGATGATTTAAAACGGAAAATGGAGGCAAGGGGCGGCGAGCTTAAAGCCGAAGACTTTTTAAGCGGATAGGTGTAATTTACACTATATGGCCACCAGTCTTAATGCCTCTCTTAATGTTCAGTTAAATGCCGCCAGTTTAAATGCTTCTACTAAACAGGTTCAGCAAGCTTTGGGGAGGATTACAGGGCAGGCCTCCGAATTCCAAAAATCTTTGGATGCTTCTACGGCCCGTGTGTTTGCGTTTGGGGCAACTACGGCGGTAATAAATGGAGTAACACAGTCTTTCAAAAAGCTTATTTCTACTACTGTGGAGGTGCAGAAAAAATTAATAGAAGTTAATTCTATTTTTCAAGCCACAGAATCAACTTTTAATAAATTTAGAGATGCTATTTTCCAAGTAGCTAAAGATACTGGGCAATCATTTAACACTGTCGCAGACGGGGCCGCAGAGCTAGCTCGTCAAGGCTTAAGCGCAGAAGAAACGGCGAAAAGACTTAAGGCCGCTTTGATAATGACTAGGATTTCTGGGATGGACGCAGAAAAATCAGTTAAGGCATTAACGGCTGCGATTAATGGATTTTCGTCGGCGGGTCTTACGGCAAATCAAATTGTTAATAAAATGGTGGCTGTTGATACGGCATTTGCCGTGTCAACTCAGGATTTGGCAGATGCGTTTAGCCGTGCTGGTTCCACCGCAGAAGATGCTGGCGTGAGTTTCGACCAGCTTCTTGGTTTGGTCACGGCGGTTGAGCAAAAGACGGCCAGAGGGGGAGCTGTGATCGGGAACGCCTTTAAGTCTATTTTTACAAGGCTTCAACGAGGAGGCACAATAGGCGAGTTGCAGGCTTTGGGGGTAGAAATTGATGCTACTATGGGGGGAGTGCAAAAACTAAAGGCGCTGTCTAATGCCTTAGAAGGGATATCAGATCCAACAGTAACGGCAAAAATTAAAGAATTGGCAGGGGGGGTTTTCCAGATAAACGTGGTTAGCGCCGCCTTAAAGGACTTGAGTAGCCAGACCTCTATATATAAGAATGCTGCGCTAACAGCATCAAACGCAACTAATGAAGCTTTTCAAAAAAATGCTGCGCTTAGTAAGTCTATAGCTTCTCAAATAAATGAGCTTGTTGTTGGGCTAACCTCTTTAGCAGAAAAAGTGGGATCGGTAACGTTTGGGCCTCTTATTGAGGACTTGGTGGGAATAGCTAATAAGTTCACAGAATTTCTAGATAAGGCCTTAGATCCTGAGAAAGGGAATACTTTCATAAAAGGGCTGTTTAAAACAATTGGGGCTTTCCTTAGAGGCCCCGCCATTGTGATATTTACAGCGGCGTTTGTAAAAATATTTAAGTTAGTGGCGAAGTTTGCTGGCCAAGGATTAGGGGCTCTTTTCCAAATCGGCACTCAAACAGAAAAAATCAAACAAATCGAGGGGGGTATTGTTGGGCTCCTTAGTAGAGACGAAGCTCTAAGGAATATGATCGTAAGCTCGACGGCGACTCAGGCCCAAAAAGAGCAAGCCATTATAGCGGCCATAAGAACAGAAAACGCTCTTTTGTCTCAACAGGCCCAACTGATGAGGGGACTAGCTATGGCAGCTGCTTCAAGAGGCGTTAGCGGATTTGGGGCGACAGGCTTTAAAGGGAAAAAAGGGAAGAAGTTTGCTTCTGGATACCAAGACGAAGAGGCAATGGCAACGTTATTGGGAGCTAAAAATCCGAAGGCCAGAAGCACCTCCGCTCAGATAAATGGAAGAAGGCAATCCGTTATATACAACACTGAAGAGGATATATACAGGGGTGTTGGCAGAAATGGAGACGATGCGATTGTTCCCCGTTATGCTGGAGGGTTTGTTCCTAATTTTGCGGCGGTGGGGAAGCTGGAAGCGACTAAGATGATAAAGTCTGGCAATAATCCTACAGGGTGGAATTCAAGAACCGATTTACATCCTGTAACGATGCGGCGAGCACGAAAAAACATGGAAGCGAGGAAAAATAAGGACAATAAGAACAAGAAGAAAAAGAAGAACGAGGAAGAAGAAGTAGAAAGGATTTCTTTAAGCGGAAAAGGAACAGCTATGTTTGTTCCCCAACTAAATTTCAAGGAGCGGGTCGACAAACATGAGGGTTCTTTCGACAAGGGTAAAACAAAGATTTATTATGCTTTAAAGGAGGGATTTAATGTAAGGGGGCCGAAGATTCCTGAGGGAGCAGAAGCGGCAGGAGATCCTCAAGACGAACAATTAGAGCAAAATGTTCGTCAGGGTATTGTCGATGGTGCAGTCTCGTATGCTGGCACATTACAACCCATCACAAAAAAGGGCGTAGGCGAGGCCGAGATCCGAAAGAAGCTAAGTGAGCAGGGAGGGGGCGAGGGGGCTATACAAGCAGCCGTTGGGGTAGCTTTCGAAGCTGCTATATTAGCAGGTTTAAATATAAGCCCACTTCTTCAGAAGCCTAAAAAAGGTAAGAAGGGGGGGGATTTCGATATCAGGGGAGTAGCAGATGATGTTAAAAGACTATTTTATGGCCCAGAGATGAAGGACGCGAAGGGCGTTAGGTTGGCGGATTTAAAATCTTCAAACAGCGGAGGCAATATAGCTAGCTTTATTAAGAAGATTGCTAATGAAAAATACATGGACGATAAGGCGAATATGTTAGCCGATCTAAAAGGGGAAGAGTGGCCAAGTAAGGGTAAGGGTAAGGGTAAGGGTAAGAGTAATGCTTTCGGCTTTATTCCTATTCCTAATTTTGCGGGAGGATTAACAGCAGCAATAGAAAGAGAAGAGGCAGCGGGTATTCCTGTCAGCAAGATTAGGGCGCATTTTGATAAAAGAGGAATGCCTAAAGCCGTTACAAATACAGATGATGAGCCCCGTGGTTTGGCTTCCTTGGGATTTGTCCCCAACTTTGCGAGAGCGTCCGAACGGCGCGGTTATGGAAAAAACCCAATTTCTAAGGTCAATAGGCAGAGCACTTATGCCGATTCCAATGTGGGGCCGCAGAAAGCATACAATAAGGCCCTTAAAAGCTCTACCTCTAGCATAAAGGCCTCTACCGTTGGCATAAAGAAGGAGGGAGAACAAAGAACAAGGGGGAGGGACGCATCGGGGGCCGCAATGATGAGTTTATTTGCCCTTCAGGGCGTATTGAATCTGCATATAGCTAAGAAAGAAGAAGAGATGTCTACGGAAGTGGCGGCGCTAGAGGAGAAAAAGAAGGCTATACTGGCAGACAATCTAACGTGGTCTGAAAGGCAAAAGCTTCTAGAGCAAAATAAGCGCGAGATAGAAGCGATGTCTGAAACAACTGATTCGATGACTAAATTAGCATCGAACGCAAGCTCTGCCGCGACGGCGCTGATGACCTTAGCGACGTTAAACATGCTTACTGGTGGAATGGGAGGCAAAGGCTTGGCGTCGGTAGCTGGGTTTGGCAAAAAAGGTAAAGCAGCGTGGGGAGCTGCCGCAGCAAAGAGCGGGGCTATCAGTAAAATGGCGAAGGTAAGCGCTAAACAGCCGCTATTTACCAGCTCTTTCTTAAAGCCCTCAAGAGCGGAGAGGGCGGGGCGATGGGCTGGCAAGATGGGCCATAAGGCCAAAGCATATGGGCTGGGGTCAAAATTTGGAGGAGTCGCAGGAAAGGCTGCGGGAAGATTGGGTGCTTTAGGCGCTCTGGGAATGGGAGGGTTTGATATATATAAAACACAAACAGATAAAAGCTTAAACAAAGCCCAAAAAACAGAGAGGACGACAAAGACGGCGACAAAAACGGGGGCCACTGCTGTTGGAGCAGCTCTTGGCACACTGATACCCATTCCTGTTCTTGGCACTATGCTGGGGGGGTATCTCGGCGCGGGCGTTGGGAATTTGCTTACGGAAGGAAAGTGGAAGGGGAAGGGAGAAAGTGAGGCGGATAAAAATAGGAGTGAGAGAGAAAAGGCTACAGGTTTGCAGGTAACCAGAGAAAGTCTAATTGGGATGGACGAAGGTCAGTTTGGTGAGGCGGTTGAAGAAAATTTAAAACAAATGCGGAAATCGGGAATGGATACGACTGCTGTTCAGGAAAACTATAATAAGGCTCTAGAGGAGAGAGAAAAACTGCTAACAGCCTATACTGAGGGCGACGAAAGTGCGCTTGGCGACAATCCGATGGAAAAACTAAATGCCAGCCTAGAAAAAGTTGAGGCAGCCGCCGTGGCTTTGAGTGGAGTGACACACGCAGACGTTGATGAGCGTCAGAAATACAGCCAAAGGATGAAGGGTTATGAGTCAAAGTTAACCAACGCGACTTGGGCGCTAGCGGAAGTTAGGGAGAAAATGGCTAAATTAACGGGTAAAGCGCTCGGCAAAGCCAAGGAAGACGAAACAATATCTCAAGATAAAGTGCAATTAGCGGGAGCAATAACTGGGCCTTTTTCGGAGGCTGTGCGTAAAGCTAACGAGGAGGATTTAATGATGAAGAGGATTAATACCCTTGATGCCGAAAAGATCGAAGCTGATAGATTACTTAAGGAGAAAACGGAAGAAGGTTTGGGGGGTGACGACCTTAAGCCATTCACAGATGCTGCAAACAAGGCTGGCCAAGATTTTATAGCCGCAACAAAAAAAGCGGGGGCCACATTCCTTACAAACATAGAGAAGGCAAAACTTGCCGAAAAGGAAAACCAGAAGAAAATAGATGAGTTAAAAGAGCAGCGGCAAGCAAAGGTTCTTGGCGTCGCCACTGACGTGGCTGAAGGAAAAAAAACTGATAAGCTGGACCCCCTGTATAGGAAAATTGAGGCATTATCGAAGCTGATGTCCAGCTCCTATAATCCGAATGGCGAGAAAGTTACGGCAGCAGAGAGGCAGGGTATTATGAGCCTAATTTCTCAAATAAGGGTAGACAAACAAGGCACCGTGCTCGCAGATACTCCCATGCTGAGGCTTCTCAAAGATTCTTTTAAGAGGTTGGGGACGACACAAAAAACAATCGTGACACAACAGAAGAAAAGATCGGATAACGAGGCAACAGGGGCGGGCAAGCCAATATTTAAACTACGCGGCGGGGGGGAGACGTGGTGGGATGACGACAATGACATAGGTGGAGCGGGGAAGACGTGGAAAGATTTTGCAAAAGACAAAAGCGGCAGGATGGTGCCTGTCATGGAGACGAAAGAAGTGGTCACAGCTAAAGATGCGGCTTTCGCACAGAAGCATTCTAAATCGTCGCCCCATCTTTCTAGGTTTTTAAATAGTCCCATTGGCGCTGGCTTCTTGGACCCACTGAAGGGTGATGAAAGCAAAGAAGAAACGCAAAAAAAGTCCAAGAAGAGACGGCAAGAGATGGCAGATTTGCAGATGAAGATGGATGGTTTTTTAGCAGGTGACGCAGAAACACAGCTTCAGACAGCGCAGCTTTCTCTAAAGGCTCAAATAGAAAACACTACAGAAGTATATGAAGATCTGGCGAAGAATACTAAAACATCTGGCATCATAGATGATCAGAGAGCGCTCCATGAGGCGATGCAGGGGGCGGCAACATCTTATGGGGCAGTTAAAGATTATGTTGAAACAATGACTAACACAACGGAAAATACAGCGACGTTGATCGAAACAAATGCGAAGCTGGTCTTAGGTATGCAAAAGACACAAAAAGCTCAGAACAGGGTGATCAAATCGATGAAGAAAGAGATAGTAGCGTTAGAGAATAGTCTTAACGGATAAAACAGTAATAATAAATTTAGCCATGCCTGCTCTTATAGTAAATAATGTTCTGTCTTCCGCTGTTGATATACAATATCAGTATTTAGAAACGAGCGATCTATTCGGGTATAAAGTAGTAGGGAAATACGAAATTGATCTTTCTGATATTAATATAGAACAAGGCGACACTGTATTGTTAAACGGAAGGGACGCTATAAAGGACGCCTATGGTAGGCCCAATATAACCGCAAGGATTGGTGCAGACGATTACATAAACGGAAAAATAACTACTTTTAATTTTGAGGCTGGCTCTTTGGTCGGGGCGGAAACAGTAAGTATAACAATTGAAGAATCTAGAGGGCTCGATGATTATTCGGCTTCTGAGTTTGCTAAATACATACCCAACCCTCATGCTATAAGTTCTTTTTCAGAAACCTATAGTTTCTCTAGATCTGGAGGAACCTATTCTTCTACTAGAGATATTTCGCTAACTTACGAACAGATGGCGGGAGGTCAGTTTTTAAATGATGCTAAAACATTTTTAACGAATTATTATTTCGCAAACAGGCCCGCCTTTGGCTATCAAGAAGATGGAATATCTGAAGACGCTAAGATTGATAAAAACTTCAGAGGGTTAATAAGTGAAACGTATGATTTAATTGGGCTAACTGTTAGGTTAAGCGAAAAGGTAAATACTTCTTACGTAGATGAACCAAAAGGGGTCGGTCGAAAAGAAACCCAGACTCTTAAAGTGGATGAGGCAGGGTTTCTGGATAAAACTTTTACCATAGAATTAACGTCGTTAAGGCAGGATTCTGAGAGGACTCTAACGTCGGCTATGGCGAACATTATAGATGAAAAAAAAACCGAGGAGGCGGCTGAATTTGGGACTCCATTTTCTATCTCAAAGGCTATTTCGAAAGACGCTGGGACTGCCTCTTTAACGATTTCTTTTTCGACAAATCCCGCCAACTCACAAGAGACTCTAATATCATATTCTGGAAGCAGCGCCAAGGAGGAACAGTTTGTTACATATTCTTTAAATATAACTTTTTCTTCAGCGGGGAAAAACAATAAAGAAAAATTTATAAATTCAAAAGCAGCTTGGATAAGCGAACAGCCTTTTTATCAGGATAAAATTCAAAGACTCTTTCATCCTCTTGTTAATTTTTTTGAAAAAAGTCGTAAGACAACTTTCGACAAATCTAAAGGCACTCTTTCCGAAACAGTGGGCTTTACGACTGATTCCGCATATAATACATCTGAAGACGGCCTCCTTAAATTCCAAACAAGTTTATCTAAAACTCATCAAATAGACAGGATAGAAAAATATTTCAATATAAATAGTTTAAAAGACGAAGTGGTTACAAACAGTTTAAAGACAGTGGGCCAAGCCCAAGTTTCAGCCGAAGCAATCGTTAGTCAGAGCATGGGGATATATAAGGCCAAAGAAATTTTAGAATCGAAAACCTCCGTGTTAAACGATTTGGTTGATGAGGGGGTAATACATATCACCTCAGATGTAATAAAATTATCTCTTGGGGGTGGAAAGGCCACTAGGTCAATAGATTATATTTTTATAAACGAATAATAATGGCGGAAACAATAACATATGGCTCTTATACTTTTCCTTCTCCCACCCCATTTGTTGGGCAAGGGGTAGACCCCATTGTTGTTGCGGGCAAAGTAGATCATTTTAAGGACAATATTGAGTTAGTAGGAACTTTAACTGGAGAAAATCTTAGTGGGCTTCATTTGCAGAAAATGAGGATGGTAAGCGGATTAATATCAGAGTTTCAAACTCTAACCATAACAAACGATGCGGGCAACAAAGAATTTCTATGCAGTGTTCCTGATTCTATTTCTTTTGACAGTTCTGACTTGACTACGGTTTTACCGTATACTATATCCTTTTCTTCTTATTCTTCTGGAACTTTTTCTGAGTTTTTGGGGATTACAGATCCCAAAGATAGTTGGAGTTTCAATGAAAAGGGAAACGGGGTAACTGAGGCCACACATAATGTGTCGGCAAAAGGAGTTAAGGTGGGAGGTTTGGTGTCTGCTGACATTGATCGGACTAATCCTTTGGTAAATGCCAGACATTTTGTTACAGGGAGAACGACTGGGTGTATAGATTTGAGTTTGTTCCAGACTGGGGGAAATGCGTTTCTTATATCTAGAAACGAGAATATAAATAAAGCTCAAAACCTTTATTCTATACAAGAGACTTATCAGTATAGCACCACAGAACACCAAGTTACAGATTCGGGGATATTTACAGCCAACACCAAGATAGCTTTTGATAAAAATGCAGGTCTTTCGGTTAGCGTAGATGCGTCAGTGCAGGGGTCGCTAGACGGGGGAAAAACGGGACATTTGATGCATACGGGTCTTTTTTCAACTGGGCAAGCAACAGAGTTAGCATTAAATGCAGTTGTCGCCTCCTTGTCTGATTATGAAAGCGGTTCTTATAGCTTTATAGGAAGAGGGCCGAATACGGCAACTTATAATATAGACACAGGAACGAATAAAGTTGATTTTTCTTACACTTTTTTAGATCCATCTAACGTGGATCAAGTTGGGAACGTGCTTCATCTAAAAAGAGCGACAGTTGACGCGACCAAAGATAGCTCTATTGTAAATGTTAGTATAGACGGTGAGCTTAAGTATAATTCGATTTTTGCGATAATTCCAACTGGAGATCCAGCCACTGGAGTGCGATTCCAAGAGGTTGACGGTGTTTTTAGCGGGATAGCGACTGGCTCTGGATTTTTGAATTTAGCGATAGAAGCGCTTCAAGACTTTACGGGAGATGCGACTGGATACCATATAAGTGGAGATTATTTAAATGCCGCCCCGTTAAGTAAATCTATTACTAAAACCCCAGCACAGAGCACAATAACATATAGTGCATCCTTCGGCAATTTTATAGACCTTTCTTCTGGAACATTAACTGGGTTGCGGGTTGACATAACAGACAACAAACCTCTAGAGAAAAGTGGTATTGTCCCGAGCTTGGCTGGGTTTTCTAAGCAGAAGATTAAAAATAGAAGTGCTGGAAAATATAGTATTTCGGCTACGTGTGAGGGGGGGACAGGAAACTTGGCTAAATTAATTAACGTAATAAGCGGTCATATGACGGGAATATACGTTTCTTCAGAAAGTAGTAATGCAGGCGACTCCCGTGTTTCATATAGTGTAAGTAGGTTTTATTAAAAATGAGTCAAAAAGCAATAGACCATGTGCTGCGTTCTTCTTTCGGAAATTCCGAAAGACTTTTGGTGTTTTATGATTTTTCTGGGATGAGCGGCAGACATATTGGGAATGAGTTGGATAATTCATTAAACTATGGAGTAATAGAGAATTGCGACCCCGCGACTAATACAGGCCTTTATAGTGGTGTAATTACAGAATCTGGGTGCAGCCTAAGCGCGGAGGCAA
>Ga0208299_1003039_pt1 | contig 10821 bp, 6 predicted proteins | sample 15_taG_FD_184089 | JGI IMG/M metagenome (GOLD analysis project Ga0208299, IMG submission 184089) | Marine viral communities from the Subarctic Pacific Ocean - 15_ETSP_OMZ_AT15312 metaG (SPAdes) (version 2) | ecosystem: Environmental > Aquatic > Marine > Oceanic | place: Pacific Ocean | collected...
CATAGTTCTCTGGTCTCGGGTAGCTCTCCAGAACGTGCGCTGTGATCTTATTTTTCGCCTCTAAATATTGATATAGAAAGAATTCAGGCAAGACATCATAAAAACAATTTTCATCTAAGGAAAGGTGAGAAGTTCTAAAGGCCTTGAGGCACGATTTAAGGGTCTTCTTGATCTCTTCCCAGTCCGCCTTCATATCTTGCGGACAAACCTCTGTAAGGGCCGCTCCTTGGCTGTAGATACGTCCTATCTCGTAGTGATCCCCCGGCAGGTGCTGGGAATACTCCCACGTTGCTCCTTCGGTAGGCAAGATAGGTGTCGGGTTAATAATATTGGCTGCGTAAAAACCGATGCAATCAGCCTTTGAATCTAAAACTTGAAACAGCATTACACTGCTCCTCTCTTAATATAGGTTCCGGTCCCGAGATGGAGGCGTGTCCTTACCGGTTGCCTTCTCACTGCCGATCGGCGGGGGGCCAACGGTCGGGATGGAGGGTGCCGTCGGGGTGTCCGGCTCGGGAGGCTCGGACCAGACAGAAGGCGCCTGGGCTTCGGGTTCTGGCGCTTCAAATATACTGTTATCCTCAAGCGCGATTCCGCCCTGGTATGCTGCTGTACATAATGGTTCTGCACCTAACTCAACTCCTGTGTCTATTATATCAGTGATACGGAACTTGTCAAGGTCTATTTCTCTATTAATATTTCCGTAGTTCACTGGGTATACATACACTCGATAAATCTGATTGATAAAATCGAGCACGTTTCTCATAGCGGTATACTTTTTATTGGGCCGCTGGGCGTATATATCATAGGCCCGGTGAGCGGCGCTCTTTAAGGAAGGATAGCTGTACTTACTTTCCGCATGACGCAAACTAATATATAAATCAATTAAAAATTTATCATCGAGGTGGTTTACGAGTGCATCCGTTGATCGATCTCGAAATCCACTATGATCTAGATACGGGTCGTCGGCACAATTGGGCCGGAAGAGGACTTTGCTTTCCGCGTAAAGTGGCTTTTTTAATATCAGGCGTTCGTAGGCACGTTCAAATATATATCGGAGACCGTCAAAGCCCTTTGTGTAGGCTTTGTTATAATAAATACTAAAGAAGTTACTTTCATTTATATTATAGAGTAATCCGTCAATCTCTATTTGATAAAGATCGGTATAATAAGAAAGCCCGCTGGTAAACACATCGGCCGTTAAAACCCACGGCATATTTTTGTCCACCAAGAACCCATATTTTTTAGCAGCTCTCACATAATAGTCAAAATTAGGATCATTAATATAGTCTACATATTTGGGATAATCATCAGCAGCAGACTTGCGAGATATTGATAAGGTGAGTCCTGAAATATAAGAACTTACATTATTTGAAAGATAAAAGCTTTCTTGGTTAATGGGATAGGTTTCTGCTACATACAGAAGATAAGATCTAAACAACGGAACAAAATCAGAAATATTTTTTATAATCTTGTCTCCTCGATCAATGTGCTCAGACGCAAACGCGTCACCTAGGCTATCAATAAAAGCTTTCCACTTCCGTGACGGATCACTATAGCCCCGGACGGCCTTAATATTCCATAATTCCTTATTACCATTACGTGCCAAACAATTATTTAAAAACGCGTCCTCCATATGTTCCGCGAAGGCATGAAAAGCCTGTTCCACAAAATTTAAACAATAGGTATTCGAAGTTGTGGCTTTACGTACTGTTACCAAGTTAGACCGGTCCGCTACAATAGTGTTCTGGCATCGGTCGACTCGTCCAAACAAGTTTTTATTATACCACGTATCTAGAGGTAAGGGAAGCCCATCTTTATCGGGATAAACAGCCTCTTTATAAACACTTCGTTGAAAGAACTTAGCACTAGTGGCTAAGTTGTTCTGGCCCTGAGGATTCTGGATATCGTTGAAAGTATAGGGAAAAGTATATTTATCGTTTTCACCATATCGCGGCATTAGTCAGATCTCCTCTGTAATAAGTAGGGCATCCGCCGTTTTATAACTTGTCTGCTGGCTTTACGCCGGCGCCGCCGGCGCCCGACTCCGTTGTCGGAAGATTTTGTTGGGCTTCCAACTCTTGCTCCATTTGCTCCCACCGTTTCTCCTCAGCTGTCTTGGGCTTTTCTTCGTTAGGGTTGTCGGAAGGGCTTACTGTATCGTTGTCCTCATAAAAGCTTAGACTTGTGATCTTATTCTTTGACATACTCATCCCCTCTTGGAGCGCCTCCACCGTAACACTAAAGCCGGCTTCACTAATAGTGTGAGCTACCTTGCTTACAAGATGATAACCGCCAATCCCCAAAATACGAGCCAGGTTAGGAGTTGTACCCTTAGCTTTGCGATCGCCGAGTCCCACCCCAATGGGCTCGATATATAAGTACTGTCCGTTTTTGTGCAAAGTGTTACCAATCATCTCCATGGAGACCGTATAAAGCTCTCTCAATTGTGTAGCACTTAAATTGCCGCGTTTGCTCATCCGGGCTTCACGATAATAGGGCATGTCCATCCTATTAAACTTAATCGTTTTATTTAGTCCGCACGCACTTCCGAGATAATAGTGATAAATACCGTTCTTAAGGTCTGTATCATAATCCCCAGTCCGGGGTCTCGACGCAGGACTATAAAAGATAATGGTAGGAATCACATTCTTCTTTCGAGGCTGAAGTTGTTTGCGGCTTCGCTGATCAGCTAGCTTTTTGGATGCGCCTATTTTGCCAAGCGAAACGTCTTGGCCTTTATAGGAGTTAGCCAAATTAAATGTAGTAATATCAAATTTTAAATGGTACTGTAAGGTGTCTTCAAAACATATACTATTGAACGCCTTGCCAATCAGGTTGGCGGCAATGTCCTTTATGAAAGACAGCAGCGTATATCCCTCTCTTTGGGGGCGGATGACGTGATTAACGTACCATTCTTGAAAATAGGTTAGAGAAATGGGGATGCTTCCGATGTTGGTAGAATAGAGTATATCTGATATTGCCGAACCAGCAAAACGCATAGGGTCTACTTGAGCAATAGCTCGCACCACCTTCTGCGTCCTCTCTCCCCCCTTGCACTCAATGTTCAGGTTTTTAACTTGAAACCCCAGAAGAGGGTCCATTACTTCAACCTTACCTAAAAGCACTTGCAGACTGCCGTTGCTCCCGTTTTTCTCGACAACAATATGTTGGAGATGATGTAGGATACCATCTACTAAGTCGCCTAAATAAAAATAGGGTACATTAATTGCGCCGGCGTTATCTTTCTTCAGTTGAATGCTGGCATATTGCTCGTATTCATCTCCTCCCTCTAGGGCATTCGCGGGAGTGTTTCCATTTGTACTGCTAAATTTAGCTAAATCCTTTAAAAGTGTATCATCTACACTATCTGTTTGGAGTGGTTCCCCAAAGCCGCGCGTGACTGGGTCAGAGGATGTGCGCGTTTTTGCCATCTGGGCCCTTTTTTCGGGGTCGGGTTCCTTGCTGATGAGGCCATCTTTATAGGTATCCGCAGTAATTTTGATATTATAGATTTTGTCGGTATCGTAGAGGATCGCCAAAAATCTTCTATACTTTTCCATCTTATCTTTCTTGCGCAGCTCAGACGCCTTCTTTGCGGCCTTCTCAGACTTGGTGGCAGGGACTTCAGGGACTTCGCCGGATTCGTCGGCGACGGGTGTCGCGGCGGGGGCGTCGGCGCCGCCCGATTCCTTGTCCTTCGCCTCTTTCTTCTTTGCCTCTTTCTCCGCTTCCTCGGCGGCCTTTCGGTCCTCACTATATTTCGTTTCGCCCTCAAAAATATCGGCTTTTTTCTCGCGCATGATACCAGATAAAGCTGCTTGGTAATCAATAGACAGCTCTACCGTTGCGTCATCTTTAAAATTAAGTTGATGTCGAGTGACTTGCAGATAAAGCGCAGTGTGAGTGTCCTCGATAGCAGCCTTAAAGGCTGCGGCCTGATCGCCGTTCATGCTCGTAGCGGCAACAATGGTATCGATAGATTCTGGAACGGACCACCCTACCAATACTTTTATTCTAAATCGGGCGCCCTCATATTCTTCATGAAGAACATCACATAGAGTGGCATTTTTAGGAATCGGCCTATCGACGGCCTTCTTGTCTTTAGAAGTGCGTGCGCCGGAGCCAATTATTAAGTCTAAATAACCAGCTTGTTCCCGGCCCGCTTTGAGATCATAGTCTCCGTTGTCTTTTTTATTTAGAGCAAACAAATCTTGAATACTTTGAAAATGGAGCTTCAGGTTAGCCGATATATTATTATCTACTTCGGCGGGATTGATGCCATCCAAAGACCACGAAAATGACTTGATGCCTGCACCAGGTATTCTTCCGTGGCCCAACATATCTATATCTGCTGGGTTTATAAACGATGGAAACGGAATCTCAGTTTCCCTGTAGGGCTCCAAGTAACCATCTCCTTGATAATCGACCCGATATATTCTTATTAGCGGAGACAAGAGAGCATAAGCATCCGGACAAGTTGCTAAAAGTGCCTTGACGGCATCGTCCCTGTTTCCGTGCTGAATGAAAGAAACTAAATTTCCAGGGTTGCTTTTTTCATTTGTAATACGGCCTAGGTATTTATAGGGGCCCGCGTTGTCTTTAATTGTTGTAATATACCTAATGTTTTCCATCAAGAAACATTGAAGATCAAACGGCTTTAAAAACCCCCCGTAACGGGAGATTGCATCTGCACCCTCTTTGACAGGATCTTGACTTACAAGAGGACGCGTCTCATCTGGAGTTGGGACAAAGGCGTCCGGGTCCGTATCTCCCACCATATCTTTAAGAATCTCATCGACAATGGCGTGAACACGCTGCGAGATAAGTTCTGGAAAGTTGCGAGCAATCCTAGATATAAATTTCTTCGCGAAGGCCAGCCAGTTGCGGTCGTTAGCCTGACCCCTTCTATCAACATTAAAGACCACATCCTGTGGGCCAAACCACTGCTTTAGAGGGGTGTCATTCCTCGTAATGGCGGACGTTTGCGCTGGTTTGCCGGTGCCCGCGCGCGCTGCAGCCACAGTCGAGAGATACTTGTCCCATGGCAGATTCGCACTTGAGAACATACCCAGATCCGGGGAGGACCAGCTCTTCTCGTTGAACTCTCCCTGCTCCGGTGTAGGTTGTGCCACAATAACCGCTCTCCAACGAGAAGAGCCCCCGCCACCCAAGTACCAGCCACGCGGGGCGCCGCCGAACATGGCACCCCCATAATTAAACTGGCCGACGGTGGCGAAAAGATTCATCCCGTATATTAAATCATTTTTGTTTAGGGTAGGCTTGCCTCCGACGACGTCTGTGCTCGAATTGTAAAGGGGTGCATAGGCGGCCAGGTCATTATGAATTCCGGCGGCAACATAGAAAGCGCCCTTGCCTTCTCCACTGTGCAGGCTATTAAATTTGGATACAACGTTCTTAGACTTCTCGGTTCCAGTACCAGAATAAATACTATTAATTTTTACATTGATTTGAGAGAACTGTTTCTCATTAATAAAGCCCACATAATCTGAGGGGTTTTCGGAGTCCTTCTTGCCGGGTTTTAGAAACCCATACGTTGGATGGTCTGCATAAAGATTTATGGCCTGCCCATAGGGGGCGGCGCTATCTTCCTTTGTCAACTCCATTGTAAGAAACAGGTCTACACACGCAGGTACGACCTGGTTGAGCCACTTGCGTTTCCACTTTTCGACCTCGTTAGCTTGAGTGGGTGTAGAGGTAGCCCAGTTCCAAAGGGCTGCGGCTGCGCCGATGCCTGTCATAATATTATATCCTATCCGCCATAGTAGCCCAAGATTTTCTCCAGGGGAATGGGTATATAGACCACATCTCCTGGTGAGAGTTGTGATTCTGTGGGCTTCTTGTTATACTGAGCGATGACCCACCAATACGTAGGCATTCCATAGTGTTGCGAGGCTAGTTTATAGTAGCGGTCTCCCACCTTCCATATGTGTTGCACCCGCTGGAGGGTTCGAATCTCGTTGATGGTGGGGTAGTGCAGAATTGCCGTGTTATATTGCCTAATCTGTTTAACCCCTCTCTGCTCAAGGACTTTTTGATATTCTTCCATGTCATTTGTTAAGATGGTTCTATCGTCGTATCTGGTTCCCATGGCTACGTAGAATCTCCGACCGTGGATTCTTCGGCTGCGGCCTCAGTGGTGGAAACCTCGGATGGCTGCACCGTTGTTTGCCACTGGGGGGGCGCGATTGTTCGCCACTGGGGGGGCGCGAACTCAATTGGAGGCGACGTCTGCGGTCCGGACCGATGGGGGAAGTTTTGGAGGACGTCCGCCTGTTCTTCGCTTCCGCCAAATACATAGTTCCCCGTCGAGTCTTTACTCCACCCCACCAAGTGGGTATGCAATACGGTGAACTCTAATTGTACACTATAATGTTGATAATTATAAGTATTTCTACCACCCGTGGGCCCAAAAAACTGGCCGCTCTCGATAGTTGGAGAGTAACTAAACCCATTAAGAAACCCTGTTAGGCCCCCCAGTTCTTGAGCATTCTCCATCAAATTAACCCACCCCATCTTTAACAAAGGAGGAGAAGTCATCACCCTTTGGTTCAGAGCTAGATTTTTTTTGTTCTTGCCTTTGCCAACGGTTTCGGGTGAATATACCGGATAGAGAAACTGGGCTAGTTTATTAAGCCTTTCTTGGTTTGCGGCAGCTTCAAGAACATCAACAGCGAGGACGTCAAACTGAATACTAATTTTTCTACCGGTTCTTTGAAATGTGTAAAGATCGTCCATACGTCCGTAGACAGGAGTACCGGTCCATGTGGATTGGAATTGGTCGGAAAATTGACTTACCCACGCATCTAAACCAATCGACCGGTTGGTTGGAAGGTGAGTAATATTAATCCGAAGGGTGGGATCTTTAATTCTAGCTGTTCCCTTGGGGATGGTCTTGTATGGAACGCCGTCTTCGGCCTCTGTCCCTTGGATACCTGCATAACGGGCCGCGTCTTGGACACTAATATGGGGTAACTCTATACCGTCGATCTTGATGTTATTTGCCATCTTCTTTCTCCTTTATCTCGGGGCCGCGGAGGACCAGGGAAGCAGTGATGCTCGACCCGCCGGGGAGTCCAGTGCTTTGACAATCGTAGCGTCGACTTCTTCTTGACCTATATAGACCTTTACATTAATTCCGCCTGCACCATCTCCAGTATCGCCACCGAGGGCTTGAACGATGGGGTCAGTTATTGCACTCTTAAGCAGTGGTCCGTACATTTGCATGATTTCTGCTCGTTCTCGTTCCTGCTTGGCCTTCGCCAGCGTACTCAGGAAGCCGAGGATTGGGTTGGCGCCTTTGCCCATGCCAGAAGAGGCCGCGGCCATGCCTGTCAGCGAACCACCCATTAACTGACCTAGCGCGCCGGCGAGCCCCCCGCCTGGGCGACCGGCAAGGACCGTATCATTGTCGTCAATCCTGGTGACCTGGCCAGACCTGAGAATTGCACCGTCGGTGATCTTCTTCGGCGACGGTAGCCCTTTCGCTGTTGCGGCCTGATCCTGTGCAGCTTTCCTCTCTGCATTGGTGCCCCATCCGAAGAGCTTACCCAGGCCGCCGAACGATATATTGTTGGCAAACTCTACAGCCGAGTTTTTAAGAGCATCCATAGCACTCTGGCCTTGGGTAAGTCGATGAATGAATGACCCCAGGAAGCTGATGAGCATCCCGATTGGGCCGCTGAAAACAAGAATCTTTTTCCCCATGTCCACGAGGACCTCTGTCCAAGACATGCCCGCTTCCCTCAAGTTCATAATATGTTTGACGATGAGCGCGATGCCGGCGACTGCGGCCGTAATAAGAACAAAGGGGCTCAAATTCCAGGCAACGGTGAGGGCAGTTTGGGCGGCAGTGAAGAGCCATGTCTGTGCTGTCCACAGCGCCTGCGCGATGCGGACAGCACCAGCGACGACCTTGAACTTCTGCATAAGGCTAATGAAAGATCCAAGCCAACTGAGCACCTTTATCGCAACTAAGGCTATCATGACATTCTTGAGTATAAGGGTTACGTCGTGCCCTTCCTTGAACTTAATGATCCATGCCGTGAAGGACCTTATCCCGTCCATAATGCCACCAGTTAACTCCTTATTGTCTTCTATCAAAGATTGGAGCGCGAGGGTGAGGCCTTCCATGGCAGACTTGGCTTCTGCAGCGCGCTTGGCGGCCTTTTCCTGGACCTTAATCTGCTCTTCCTCTTCCGAGGTGAGACCCATCATCGCTTTGCGCAAGGTATCCACATCTGTGCCCATGGCGGCGGCAAATGCTTTTTGCTCGTACTTGCTTAAATCAGAGAACATAGTCCCAGACATGTCCATAGCTTCTTTCATCATCTCCATTCTCTCGTCTTCGGAAGCGTTGAGCATGTCAATAGAGTTAAGATAGGGGCCACCCAATAGGGCGTTTAACTTGCCCACTGCTTTGCCGGCTCCCTCAAAAGTATCGAACTGCTCAGTGAGGCCCAAGATCTCATCAATTGAAAGGCCGGTGTCCTTGGACTGCATTTCGAGCTTACGGAATACATTAATCATGTCTGTTCCGTAGAATGAAAGCTTTTTGCTTGCGGACGCAAAGTCAGCAAACACGTCGCTGATGTTTTTGCCTAAACTGACAGCAGTATCATCAAGCTGCTTAACCAAGTCCATCGATCCCTGAGCATCATATCCCAAAGACTGCACGGCATGATCCATAATACCAGTGGTCACATCCATGCTGACGCCAAGCTGGTCATAGACCGCAACAGTACCGGCCACTTTGGTCTGCATACCATCGCTCATGCGAGTGAAAGAACTCATTCCTCCATAGAGCGACTCCAGAGATTTGCCAGCTTCGTCAAACCCTACTCCCGTTTGCTTCAGATTATTACGAACCGCACTTATATTATTATTAAATTCTTTGCTCGCACCAGTATTCTGGCGAAACTTAGATTGTGCTTCGTCCGCTGCGAAGGCTACCGACATGAACAGATCGGCAATTTTAAGGATCCCTGATGTCACACCTTTCATCGAGAAAACATTTTCTCTCATGGTGAGGCCAAACTCTTTCCAAGAGTCGATGCTCTTGGGGAGCCACTTGCTGTACATTTCACCAAACTGGCCACTTAAGCCGAAGAGTTTGCCGCTATAGCGTTCGGCAATGTTGGCGCCTTCGTCTACCTGCTGATTGGCTTCCTTCTGTTTCTTCGTTAGGCTCTCCAGGTTCCGGATGGCCTTTTTAGTCGCGCGCGGATCGCCGCGGGCATCTTGGATGGCCTTGATGGCATCAAGCCTTTCGGAAGATTGCTTAAGCTGGCGCTCGTCGTCGCGTTCTAGGCCGCCCCGGGCTTCTTTGAGGTCCTTTAGCTTTTGGACAAGGTTCTCCGTCGATGCGGCTTGGCGATCGTAGTCGCCGGCGAGGTCGCCGCCGGCGCTTAGACCGCTGCCGCGGCGGGAGCCAGAACCACTAGAGTCGTCTCCCTTGTCCTTCTTGATGACCTCGATGAGGGCATCCATCTTAGCTAGGAGGCTACCGACGTCTGGTGGCGCGGGCGGTGGGGCGCCTGATCCTGATCCTCCTGATCCTCCGGTTGCCATCCTTTAGCCCCTAATTCTTAAAGGGCCATTTAAGACCAGTTTCTTTTTCAAACTTGCTCACAGAACCCTCCAGACGATGACGATGATTTAAGGTTTTGGGGTCGTTTAAGCCATGCTTAATATAACTGTTCATATAACTCTTCTCACCGGAAAGAGCTGCCATGAAGCTGTCTACTTGGGTGGTGGTACCGCGGACAGAAAAAGGTAAATGGATGCCGGCCTGCATTAAGTCCAACAATAAATCGTTGACCTTGTTTCTAAACTGGGTATAAACAACTCCTTCTTTTAGAAGAAGAGGATTGTTTAGATCAATAATAATTTTTTCTTTAGACATGGTCGCGGATCTCCAAAATAAATAGTTTCACAAACAAAAATCCGCTCCTTTTAAGAACGGCTCTTTGAGGAAGACTCTTCCATGGCTTTATTTTGTTTCTCGAACTCTTCAATCAGCCGCGTAAGAAACCACCTTCGTAGCTGAACAGGAAGGTTATAGGCCTCAAAGAAAGACCACCCTCCGTAATGCTTAAGAGCAAAAAACTCTTCGTATACTACTGCTTGGTACTCACTTGTTAGGCCAAAAAAACGCCGCAGTTAGCGGCATACCCACCTTCCCGAGATGGCCGCACTCCTCACACTCGAACTCAAACGTAAGATCAAGATCCGGGGTAAGATCGTCGTAAATGTTGCGCAGCTTTCGCGACATCATGGCGGGAATTTCATTAGCAAACTTCTTAATAAGACTGCGGTCTGTAATATCGTTAACGCTAACGATAATCGCCTCAAGTTGGTCAGTAATCATCGCATCGGGGAGCTTACGCTTCTTGCGCGTCTCTCGGCGACCGGCAACGAGTTTTTCGTCTGAGCCTTTAAGAAGTTTAACTTCTACTCTTAGATTAAACTCTTCAAAAGAAATAATATAATTTCCATTGTCGCCTTCTGTAACATTATCCGGCAGGTCGACGGATTCTTTGGTAGTCAACTCATCAAGATTGAGGCGCTCGTCGGTAGTAACGCTGCAGCCCGGGCATGTAAGTTGCGTTTCATAAAACGGGCCATAGCCTGTCTTGCGTGCTGCGATCAATAATGCGTTCTTGTCGCCAATAAGCAGATCATTAACTTTAATTTCTTTATTGACGATGACTGACTGCAATAGCCTGTCAAGTGCAAGGCCTTTTTTAAGGAGGGCTTCCGAAGTAAGGATATCCTCCTCCTTGGCGGTCATGTGTCGGA
>Ga0208299_1003042_pt1 | contig 10812 bp, 14 predicted proteins | sample 15_taG_FD_184089 | JGI IMG/M metagenome (GOLD analysis project Ga0208299, IMG submission 184089) | Marine viral communities from the Subarctic Pacific Ocean - 15_ETSP_OMZ_AT15312 metaG (SPAdes) (version 2) | ecosystem: Environmental > Aquatic > Marine > Oceanic | place: Pacific Ocean | collected...
ATTTAGATGAGTTAGGTTTAGATGGTAAAATGATTAGAGCCATTGTAGTATTATCACAGATGAACTTACACATTTGGCACAACGAAACTGAGTATCGAAAAGGTGAAGGTGATGGAAATCTTGGATTGACTCACGGATTAAATGGTATTAGAAATACTGCAAAGAATATTATACAAGATCAAATTGAAGATAGTGGAAGGAAGGATTATAAGGTAGATTGTATAGCTGCCGAGTTTGATGATTGGGAAGTGAGTTGGTAGGTGTTCAAAGAAACTCGTGAAAGGTCAGTAAGAAAATCTATTGGTTGGAGAATCGTAGCAGTAATTAATAGTTATATTATTTTATCAATGTATCTTACAGATTCACCTTTATATAATGCCATTCTAATGAATATTACTGGAGCAGTATTATATTATCTCTATGAAAGATTTTGGAATAATTCTCATAAAGGAAGGTACTTAGAGTGATATTTTGGCGAATCGTAGATAATCAATTACATCCCGTCAAGGAAACCGATACTCTTGGTTTTGAAAAATCAGAAGGATTGAGAATACCTGACGAATATTTAGATAAACAAGAGTTTATGGTCATGAGAACCGCTCACGGAATTGGTGATTGGGGAATTATATCAGCAATGCCTCGTTTATTGAAAGAGAAGTATCCAAATTCCAAGGTAGTTGTTCCATCTAAAAAACTTCTAAAAAAACTATTTGGTAAAGACCACGATAATGTTCATGTCGTATTTGATAATAATCCATTTGTAGATGAGTTTGTTGATGAGATAGGTGGTGAGGTATTTCACGACCACTATCGAATATATGATAAGGACAATATCGACATACCACTTATCAAACAGATGTTGGAGTTCTGGCAATTCACAGAAAAAGAAATGGAAGATTGTCAGCCAGAATTATATTGGTCAGATGAGGAAAAGGAATTTGGTGATGAGATAATCAAAGAATATGTTAATGTGGATTTTGGTTGTTTGTTAGTATCAGATAGATTTGGAACTCAAAATGGAAAGTATGACGAAAAATCATATAATAAAGATGCAGAAGTTATAGCAAAAGTTTTAAAGGATAATCCATTACCTTATTTTTATTATACACCAAACCCAATTTCAGAAACACCTTTTGATTTTATAGATAAGGCATTGGATATGAGATATATAGATTTAAGAATTCAGTTGTATATTAAATCACAGGCAATAGTAAATGTTAGTAATCAATGTGGAACAAGTCAAATTGTAACAAGATACTCTAAATGTTATGAATCACAAAGACAATATCCGATAGCACATAATTTTGTAGAAGGTGAAATATATTTATGATTACTGTTATCCAAAATTTCATCTGTACGAAACAGAAAAGATTTGAAATATTAGAATCTCAAATTCCTAATATGGCGAAGATATTTAAAGATTATGAGTTTCTTGTAAATTACGGGACAGTACATAATGTTTTAGAAGTTGGTCGATTATATGAGGATAATATAAAAAAATTAACTTTTGAAAATAACTTAAAAGAGAATTGGGGAGAAGTTACTCTTGCAATGGTAGATAAAGTTAAAACACCCTATACTATGATTTTATGTGAAGATTTTGAATATCGAATTACTTATAATAGATGGAAGAAAATGATGGATGAGTTTGTGGAAAGAGATGTGAGTTATATGCCAATTGGTAGATTGTGGAAATATACTGAAGAAAAGTTTCATAGTGGATATGAATCAGGTAAGGATTTGTGGTTTTATCCAGCATCAAAATCACCTGGTTCTTCACTATCAGTAGATGCTATTTATAAGACTGAAATGTTTAAGGAAAGTTTAGAAGAATTAAAGAAGTATGGTCCTCACAGATTTCCATTAAATCTACCACATCATTATGAAGATATATTTCATGAAGACAATAACAAAGGTGTTAAACAATGGGGAGATAATGTTTTATGTGCAATTCCCAAAGAAGTAATATTAATGCACATACAAGAAGAAACAGAAACATATTTAAATAAGTAGGAGAGTTAGTATGGAATTAATTTATTCGAAGGTAGAACCAGATAGGTTGTTACATATTATTCATAAATTACATGAATTTTATACGATAGAAGAAGGGCATAGACGAGATGTAGTAGGAGAAAAGGAATTCATACAGTTGTCTGCACTTAACATGGATGAAGGACATACATTTAGACCACATCAACATATTTGGAAACAGGGTGAAGAACAATGTATTGCACAAGAATCTTGGGTGGTAATAAAAGGTAGTGTGGAATGTAATTTGATGGATACGGATGGGGTTACATTATCTAAACCAGTGTTAAATGTTGGCGATTGTTCTGTAACTTTGGGTGGTGGTCATACCTATTTAATATTAGAAGATGGCACATTAGTTTACGAATATAAAACAGGTCCATATAAAGGACAAAAAAATGATAAGGAATTTTTAGATGATACTACTGTCTAACCATTTATTAACTTTACCAGAGTTTAAAAATATAGAAGATGTTATAGTTAGAATCAACATGGCCCATGTTAAAGATATGAAAGAGTTACATAAATTTATTAAAGTAGATTATGATATATTTCTTGATTATCCGAAAGGTAGAAGTAAACCACCAGTTCCTGTATTGGATATGAATGGTGCATTAGAAGTGATGAGTCAATATAAAAATATTAAATATTTCGCAACATCTAATATCGAAGATGTATCCGAAGTTGATATAATTTGTGATATAATACCAGATACGGTTAGTTTTGTACCAAAGATTGAAACTTTACAGGGGGTGTTGAACTTAGAAAAGATATTTAAAAGTGGTAAAGTCAAACATATAATGCTAGATACAGAAGATTTGTATACTAATATTAAAAACGATGTACCACTTTATACCAATTTAGTAGATAGAGTTAAAAATAGTTGTGATAAATATGATATTAAGTTGTTAGAGTTATATGGAGTTGTATTTAATGGGTAATCTTATTAATTATCAGGATCCCAGTCCATGGCCATGGATAATTGAACACGGTGGTAATGAAGTAATGTGGTTGGAAAATTCACGAAGTGGAACTTCTACGATAAAATATTTTATGGGCTTTGGAGTGAATAATTTTGGCAAATATAAAGATCAGAACCGATTTAAACTAACAAAATTGAAACAAACAGCATCGCCTGAAAACATAGTAAAAAATATTAAAACTATAAAAGAGTCTCCGAGATTATCAAAAATTTTTAAATTTGGAATTTGTAGGGATCCATATCGTAGGATAGTTTCGTGTTATAGGATGGCGAAAGAATCTGTTGCAAAATCCGGTGGTTATAGTGTGAAAAATATAACATTTGAAGATTTTGTTAATAAGGTTGTTAAGGAAGAATGGAAAAACCATCATTGGGCACCACAACATTGGTTTTTACCCACAGAAAAAATAAATTTTGATATAATATTTAAATTAGAGACATTATGTGATAATTTTGGTATAGTATTTGATAAACTTAATGTTAATGATAAAGAATTAGAAGTTGTCCGACCATTATCTAAAAAAGTAGAGTATGAAGTTGAACCTTATTTAACGAATGAAGAAACTGTACAACAAATACGAGAATATTATTATAAGGACTTTGAAATATATGAATCAGGAAAATAAATATTGTGATTATTTGAAGTTATCCAGACCACACGAATTTAACATACTTCGTAGTATTTGTGTAAATCCACAATCTAAATTAATTTATTTTAAACCTGGAAAAGTAGCGGGTACTTCAATTTTTCGTAAGGTGTTACAACCGATGGGTGGGTGGATTATTACAAAAGATAATCCACTTCAATTTGAAGATTGGGTACAGAATATAACCGATAGTGAATTAGAATCTTATTTTAAATTTATATTTGTTAGGAATCCCTTTGATAGATTAGTATCGGCTTGGAATGATATAGATAGACCATTTTATCCAGATTTTAAGGAATTTGTATATGATGGAATTTTTGATGAAAATGGTAATCCAAGAAAATTACATTATCAATTACAGTCAAGTTTAATAGAAACTCCAGTTGGACATAGTTTAGGTTCGTTATTTATTGGAAAATTAGAAAGTTTAGAAGATGATTGGAAAGAATTGTGTGAGGTATCAGGTATATCACATCAAGTGTTAGGAAAACACTCACAGAGTAACCATGAACATTATACCACTTATTATGATGATGAAACTAAAAATATGGTATCACAACTATATAAAAGAGATTTTGAACTTTTTGATTATGAGATAGGGCGGTAATTTAGTTATAATTGATCCAGAGACTCCGCCAGAGGATGAAAGATAATAAAAGATGTTAAATTATAAAGAGGAAAGACCTTGGGGAACATTTGAAAATTTACTTGATGCAGACTATTGTAAAGTAAAAGAAATAGTTATAAAAAAAGGTGGTCGACCAAGTTATCAGTATCACCACAAGAGAAGTGAATTGTGGGTGGTTGTTCAAGGTGAGGCTGTAGCTACGTTAGATGATGTAGAAACTATATATAAAGTAGGTGAGGTTGTTAATGTGCCAGTAGGAACTAAACACAGAGTTGAGAATAGACAAGATGAAGATTTGAAGTTTATAGAGGTTCAAGTTGGAACTTATTTTGGTGAAGATGATATAGTTCGTTTAGAAGATGATTATGGTAGAGAAGGAACTAATGTATAATTACAAAGTATTTTTACCTACTGCTGGAATTGGTTCTCGTGTTAAGGGAGAGAGCAATAATCTTAATAAATGTTTGATTGGTATTGATAATAAACCAGTAATTTCTCATATAATAGAAAAATTTCATCCGAAAGTATCATTTGTTGTTGCACTTGGATATGGTGGTCAATATGTAAAACAATATATCGAAATAACTTACCCAGAGAGAGACTTTATATTTGTAAATATACCAGACTATGAAGGTGATGGAACTGGATTAGGTCTTACTATGAATAGTTGTAAAGATGAATTACAATGTCCATTTATTTTTGTTTCCAATGATACTATATTTGAAGAACAATTATATTTTGATGAAATACAATATAACTGGTTAGGTTATTCCCCTATTAAAGCTGGTAGTGACTATCGTTCATTGGAATTGGACAAGGAGGGGAATGTTAAAAAACTTAACGATAAGGTAAAAAATTCAAAAGATTTTTCATATATAGGAATTTGTGGCATAAAAGACTATAAAGAATTTTGGAGATTTATGGAAGATGACGAATCTCTTATTATGGGGGAGAGTTATGGGATTAAAAAAATGTTAGAGTCTAATGAGACTTACATGACTTCAACATCATTTAATTCCTTTAAATTCACTTGGTATGATACAGGAAATAAACAGTCATTATTAAATGCAAAAGAAAAGTTAAAAAGTGAATACCAACCTAATATTTTAGAAAAAGATGATGAATCAATTTGGTTTGCAAATAACAAGACTATAAAATTTTCAATAGATAAGAACTTTATAAAAGATAGAGTTAAGAGATCAAAGAATTTAGAACTATATATACCCACTATTACAGATTATTCAAATAATTTTTATTCTTATGATTTTATTAAAGGAAAGGTTTTGTCGGACAAGGTAACTGGTAAAAAATTTGAATATTTGTTAAGTTGGTTAGATAGTTTTTGGTTAAAATTTAATTTGGGAGAAAAAGAGTTTGAGAAATTTAAACTATCTTGTATGGATTTTTATAAAGATAAAACTATCAGTAGAATAAATTTGTATTACACCAATTTTAATAATATGGATTCAGATAATGAAATAGTTAATGACAATAAACTTCCACGAATAGATAGTTTATTGAATGATATCGATTGGGGAAGGATTTCTGAAGGTGTTCCAGTAAGATTTCATGGGGATTTACATTTTGAAAATATATTGGTAAAGGAAGAATCTAAAACATTACCATTTGCTTTATTAGATTGGAGACAGAATTTTGGAGGTGAATATAGATATGGTGATTTATATTATGACCTGGCAAAGTTATTACATGGGTTAATAATTTCACATGATTTTATTAATCAGAATTTTTATCATTTTAGTAGAGATATGAATAGTGTTTATTTTGATTTTCATAGAAAGAATACTAATATAGAGTGTGAAAGAATATTAGAGAGTTATGTTAAAGAGAAAGGATTGGATTGGGAGAAAGTTAAAGTAATGACTGCACTGATTTTCCTTAATATATCAGGGTTACATCACTATCCGTATTGTCATTTGTTGTATTATTTGGGCAAGTCAATGTTAAATGAGAATTTAGTATGAAATATTTCATAGGACCAATGAGTAAAAATGTGGTTGATTCTATTATAGAGTTTGGTGGTGAGTTTGGTTTTATACCGTCAAGGCGACAAGTAGATTACAATGGTGGGTATGTTAATAGTTGGACTACTGGTGAATTTGCTATCTATGTAAATGGTAGAGTTCCAATAGAAAGAGATCACGGTGGTATTGGTCAAGGATATAAACACGATGATGGTATAGAATCTTTTATGCACGATTGTAGATATTTTGATAAGATTCATATAGACCCTTGGAAAGAATACCAAGATTTTGATAAGGGATTACAAGAAACTATTGATTGTATAAATTTTATATATCTTGTAATGGAAAAGAAAAAGATTAAATTTGAAGTTGGTACAGAAGAATCTATTAGAAGATTTGAGGTTGATGAGTTAGAAAACTTGTTAAGACATTTAAAGGGAAAGTTAGAACCAGAAATATTTGAGAACATAGAATATGTGGTTGTACAGTCGGGAGTTGGATTAGATTTAGGAAAACAGAACAATACAGGTACATTCGATCCTGATAGATTAGAGAAGATGATTTCCGTATGTAAAAAATATGGTAAAAAGTCTAAAGAACACAATGGAGATTATCTATCAAATAAAGAATACAAAGACAGATTTGATTTGGGTTTAGATTCGATAAATATAGCACCTGAATTTGGTCAATTAGAGACATTGTGTTACTTAGAGGAAATGGGTGAAGATATAGATGAATACTATAATATTTGTTATGAATCAAAACGATGGGAAAAATGGGTAGATGAAACTTTTATTCCAGAAGATAATAAAAGAGAGTTGATAGAGATTTGTGGTCATTATGTATTTTCCGATGAAAGTTTTTTGGATATAAAACCAGATATAGATTTAAAAATCAAAGAGAAAATCAAAAATAAATTAAGGAGTTTAAGTGAAACCTAAAACTATATTTTGTGATTTAGACGGAACACTTGTTAAACATTCTAATCCAGTTGAAATTCAAAATCTTAATTTGGAATTAGAAGTTTTACCAGGAGTTTACGATAAACTTCGCGAATGGGACACTAAAGGGTATTTTATTATCATTACTACTGGTAGAAAAGAAAGTGCACGAGAATCAACAATTAAACAATTACAAAGAGCAGGAATTCTTTATGATCAATTAATAATGGGTTTTGGGGGTGGTGATAGAATACTTATTAATGATAGAAAACCAAATACTGATAGAGATACAGCATATGTTATTAATGTTGATAGAAATAAAGGATTGGAGAAAGTAGAAATATGAAAGTAGCTTTATGTTTAATGGGAATTGTTGGATCAGCAACAGATAAATATGGATTAGGACAAGATATAGATTATCGTATAGGACACCATTTTATTAAAAAACATATTTTAGATAAAAATGAAGTGGATGTGTTTATTCACAGTTGGAGTACTGATTGGAAAGATGAATTAGTTGAAGTATATAAACCTAAAAAACACCTGATAGAAGAACAGATTGATTTTGGTGAGGAAACTTTAAGGTATCACAGTATTAAGAGTAGATGGTATTCTAATAAGAAAGTTGTAGAATTGAAATCAGAATATGAGAATGAAAATAATTTTAAATATGATTTTGTTATGATATATAGATTTGATTGTATGTTTAATAGGGATGTTATTTTTTCTGAGTTTGATAATAAATATTTTTATAATTCTCATGTAGATGAATGTTATAAAAGTCATTGTCATTGTGAAGGTATGGGTATGTACGCAGACCTTTGGTTTTTTGGTAATTCTTATGACATTGATTTGTTTGCTAGTTTGTATGATAATTGGGGAGAATACGGAATCAAACATCCTCACAAAGAAATATTTCATCATATTAGGAAAACAGGTTTAGTTTCAAGAATTAAACATCATTTTGTAGAAAGGTATGATCATCATCCAGTTAGATATAAGTTTATAAACTGTGAACACATTAATGAAGAATTTGATGTAAATAAATTACAGGAATTTGATAGTGTTGATGATGGACGAGGAGAAAGAGGTCATACTCAAGATTATGCAATAGATAGAGATTAATGAATAATAAGGTTATATATACTTCTATTTTTGGGAAAGAATATTATTTACACGACCCTGAAATGGAATTAGATGGTTGGGATTTCGTTTGTTTTACAGATAGAACTGATTTTAAATCTGATGTTTGGACTATAAAACCATCTTTAAAAATTTATGATGGGGCAAGAGATTCTAAAAAACCAAAGATTTTACCACATAGATATTTACAAGATTATGAAATTAGCATTTGGGTTGATGGAGATGCAAAAATAATAGGTGATGTCAATTTTTTAGTTGATACTTATTTACAAGATAAAGATTATGCAGTTTTTAATCATGAATATTGTGGTGGAATAAATAGTAGGAAGTGTATTTATGAGGAAGCAAAATTTATAAAGTGGTTAGGTGATATACATCCACAAAAACATTATAAAGATAATTTAGATATAATAAATAGTCAAGTTGATGGTTATAGAAAAGAAGGTTATCCAGAAAACAACGGACAGGCAAGAAATACGGTAATACTAAGACGACACAATAATAAAGAAATTATTAAGACTATGGAAGATTGGTGGGTAGAGGTTATGTATGGAAGTAAGAGAGACCAATTAAGTTTTCCTTATGTATCTTGGAAAAATAATTTAGATTTTAATTTTATTAATGAGGATATGGATAATAATAAATGGTTTCAGTTAATGAAAAAGTGGAGACAATTAAAAAATGAATAGGCTCGTTTTGGGTGATGGATTATTAGGTACTGAATTAGTAAAACAAACTGGATGGGACTATATTAGTAGAAAAAAAGATGAGATTGATTTCAGAGATATAAATTCATACAAAGACCATATGTTTGGGTACGATGAAATAATTAATTGTATTGCGTGTACTAATACATACGATGAAAGTAAAGATGAAAATTGGAATACAAATTACAAAGGAGTAGTCGATTTAGTAGATTATCTTACTGATAAAGACACAAAACTTATTCAGTTTTCTACTGATTATGTTTATGCTAAGTCTAAACAGAATGCATCTGAAAAGGATGTTCCAATCCATGATGGGAATTGGTATAGTTATACAAAAGTAATTTCAGAACCATATATTGAATTACGGTTAGATAATTATCTTATTATAAGGGCTACTCATAAACCAAGACCTTTTATGTTTGATAAGGGATTGATAAGTCAGGTTGGTAATTTTGATTATATTGATGTTATTTCAAAAATATACATTGATTTGATAGAGGGTAATGCACAAGGTATTTACAATGTGGGAACTGAATTAAAAACAATGTATGATTTGGCAAAACAATCACGAGATGATGTTGTTCCAACTAATGAGAAGTTTTATGATACTATGCCATTAGATGTTAGTATGGATTTAGATAAACTGAAAAAATGGAGACAATTAAAAAATGAAATTTAACATAGGTTGTGGTTGGAGAAATTTTGGGTCTGATTGGATTCACATCGATGGTGGAGATTATGAACATCTCGATACAGATGATATTTTTATTGGGAATTACGAAAATGATTCTGCAGATTTAATATATGCTTCTCATTTTATAGAATATTTAGATCGTGAGGAAGTAGTTCCGTTGTTATTGAGATGGAAAGAGGTTTTAAAACCAAATGGAGTTATGAGATTGGCGGTTCCTAATTTTGAAGTATATGCAAAGTTATATTCAAATGGAGAATACCCGTTAGATAATTTTCTTGGTGTATTGTATGGTAAGATGCCAATGGGAGATAAAACAATATATCATAAAACTGTATATGATTTTAATAGTTTAAAAACTTTATTAGAGAGTATAGGTATGGGAGAAGTAAAAAAATATAATTGGGAAGAAACAGAACATTCAGAATTTGATGATCACTCACAGGCATATTTACCACACATGGATAAAGAGAATGGAACATCAATGAGTTTAAATGTAGAGTGTATAAAATGAGTTTTGAAGTTGTAAGTGAGTTCGAACAAAAAATAGCAGAATTTTATGGTGCACCATATGCAGTTGCAGTAGATTGTTGTACACACGCGGTAGAATTATGTTTAAGATATAAAAAGATAAAGAAATTTACAGTACCACCAAATACTTATCCATCAATTCCAAATTTAGCAAAGAAGATAGGGATTGAATTTGAATGGGAAGAACAAGATTGGAAAGATTATTATCAATTAGGTGGAACAAATATAATAGATGCAGCTGTATTGTGGAAAGAGAATAGTTATATTTCAAATAGTCTTATGTGTCTAAGTTTCCAGTTTCAAAAACATTTGAGTCTTGGTAGAGGTGGTATGATATTAACTGATGATTATGATGCCGCTCACGAATTAACACAAATGTCCTATGATGGTAGAATACCAAATGTACCTTGGAGAGACCAAAATATTAGTACTATGGGTTATCATTATTATATGACACCAGAAACTGCACAAAATGGATTAGATAAATTACCTAAGGCAATCGAAACAAAACCAAGAGATTGGGAATTAGAAG
>Ga0208299_1003046_pt1 | contig 10799 bp, 14 predicted proteins | sample 15_taG_FD_184089 | JGI IMG/M metagenome (GOLD analysis project Ga0208299, IMG submission 184089) | Marine viral communities from the Subarctic Pacific Ocean - 15_ETSP_OMZ_AT15312 metaG (SPAdes) (version 2) | ecosystem: Environmental > Aquatic > Marine > Oceanic | place: Pacific Ocean | collected...
CAAGATTTTTTCGACAAACTAAATTGGAGATTTGGCCCTTTTAACTTGGACCCTTGCGCAGATCCCGCCAACACTAAATGCACTAACTTTTTCACGGAAGCGGAAGATGGGCTATCGAAAAGTTGGGAAGGGTTTACCGCGTTTGTTAATCCCCCTTATGGCCGAGGCCTCGATAAGTGGATCGAGAAAGGATATATGGAATCTCGTCAAGAAAATACTCGAGTAGTGATGCTAATCCCCTCGCGCACCGACACTAAGTATTGGCATCAATATGTCATGAAGGCCGACGAGGTATACTTTGTAAAAGGCCGACTTAAGTTCGGGGAAAGCAACAATAGTGCCCCCTTTCCGTCCGCCGTTGTGGTGTTTGACGGAACTGCACAACAGCAAGTTTTTGGTGCCATCAATCGATAAGGAGATAAAAGAATGCCCACAAAAGAATTAATAGATGCAGCTATTTTAGAGTTGCGAGCGAAAGCGTTGGAACAATATAGCGTCCTTAAGGGTACCCTGAGCCGCCCCCCGCAAGAGGGAGATGCGATGACCCTCGCGGCCGGAGCCGTCAAACTGGCACAGTTTGAAGGAGGCCTCATCACTCTCCAGCAATATTCCGCCTCCCTGTTGGAGCCAGTCCGGACCCCGCCCACTCCCGAGCCGGTGGCCATAACCCCTGAGAATTCTGAAAGTATGAAGCGCACCCTCGAAGCCCACTCCACCAGACAGTATGAGGAAGACGAAGAAGAGACAGATGAACCGTAAAGAACGAAGATCAATGGCGCGCCAGACTGACAAGCAGTCAACTGATGCGATATCCCAGAAAATGACTCAGTTTCATAATCTGCCAGATTCGTGCTCAGCATGCATGCATTCGTTTGACAAGAAAGACAAAGACATGGTTCAGTCATGGTCGGTGGTAGTAAAGCAAGAGGTTGTTCGTCTCTTCTGCCCCGATTGCTTACAAAAAACAAAGGAGATCATAGATGATTATACCCAGACTCAGCCTGAGCGCCCTTGAGAAAATATTGCAGGGAGAAGTAACTGAAGATGCTACTTGTGTTGTAAAGTTTTATTCCAATGGGTGCCACCTGTGCCACGCGCTTCAAGAGTATTATGCAGCCATCGCAGAAGAGGAGCGCTATTCGGATTTACATTTTTTTGCTTTTAATGTAGATGATCACCCAACTATTGAAAAGAAATTAAAGTTTGATGGAGTACCAACCATATCGGTCATCCGCTCTCAGCAAGGAAAGCGAAAAAGCGCCGTCCGCATTATGCCAGAACCAGACAAGCCAAACGACAAGACATGGTATCGCGTTTCTGAAATTAAGAAATTCATCGATAAGGAAAAGTAGCCAATGACACTCGCTTTATCTTATGACGACGTGCTGTTGGTTCCTCAGTACTCTGATATTCGCTCTCGCAGCGAAGTAAGCATAGAAACCGACTTGGGTAAGGGATTGCGACTGCAGCTTCCTGTTATTGCTTCTCCAATGGATACCGTTTCCGAAGCGCAAATGGCAGTCGCGATGACTACCATGGGGGGGACCGCAGTAATTCATCGTTATAATTCGATAGAGGCTCAGGCCCGTGAAGTAAGGATGGCCATAGATCTTGCGGTAACGACCTTCAAGCAGGTAGGCGCCGCGATCGGCACTTCGGATGATTATATAGAGCGCGCTAAAACGCTTGTGAAGGCCGGCGCCACTTTCTTGTGTGTGGATGTCGCACATGGCCACCATGTGATGGTCAAGGAGGCGCTGGGGATTCTGCGTACAACTTTTGGGAGCGACCTGCATATCATGGCAGGAAATGTGGCCACGCTGCAGGGAGTGAACGATTTGGCTGATTGGGGCGCCAACTCGGTCAGATGTAATATTGGAGGGGGCTCGATTTGCTCCACGCGTATTCAAACTGGCCATGGCCTTCCCGGATATCAGACTATTGTAGAATGCGCCAAGACTGATCGCGATGTAAAAATTATAGCAGACGGAGGAATTCGCACATCTGGCGACATGGTTAAAGCCTTGGCTGCCGGCGCCGATGCGGCAATGTGTGGATCGCTGATAGCCGGCACCAATGAATCCCCAGGAGAGATATTTAGTAGGAAGGATGGCACCCGATGGAAGACTTATCGCGGAATGGCCAGCAAAGAAGCGCAAATTACATGGCGCGGGAGATATGCCTCCGACGAGGGAGTGTCGACCGCCATTCCATATCGCGGCTCCGTCATCCCTATTTTAGAAGATCTGGAAAGAGGACTACGATCCGGGTTTTCATACTCTGGCGCCCGAACTTTAGATCAACTACACGCATGCGCGCAATTTGTCCAGCAAACAACATCGGGTCTTTCAGAGGGCCACACCCACATTATAGGAAGAAGGTGGTGATGTCACAAGATGAAGCTTACGGCAAACCAACCAAACGGATTGTGTTCACCACCACAGAACATCAGCATGCAAAGTTGCTCATTCGTCTTAAGCAAGACGGCCTTCGGCAGTCAGATTTTTTTAGATGTCTCATCGAGGGGTACATAAGTGACGACGGAAGACTACAGGAATTTATTGCACAAAATAGCGGAGTGTCGCAAAAGCACAAACTTAAATCTAGCAAGCTATCACGCAAAGGAAAGAAGACCATGATAGATTTGGGTCTTGATGAGGGAGAGGTAGCAGATCTCTTCGACGTAATTGCCCAGGAGCACCCAGACTTATGAAAGGAAATGGCCTCCGCGTGTGTTCAATGGAATGCATGAAAAAAAAGAAGACATGCAAACAAAAAGATTGTCGATTATGGATCGATTTTGCGGAAGACTACAACTGCTGTTTGGTCGCTATTTTCGAGAATGGGCCGATGACTTTGAGACAGATTGGGGATAGAATTGGAGTGTCCTTTGCCCGCGTAAAACAAATAGAAACCGAATCCCTTAAAAAAATGAAAAAAAACAGATTGCTATCAAATTAGCTAATTTCACATTTTATGGAAGTTAGCCAAAACTCTAACTATTTATAGGTGATGAGTTGCCACTTGAAGGAGAAAGAGAATATGGCTCGTAAAGCACTATTAACAGAAAATGAAATTCGCAAGTTTATGAAGCTTGCTCGCATAGGTCCCGTTGGCGAAACACGCCTACAAGAGATGGGAGTCTTTGGCGAAAGAGACGAAGACGAAGAACTCGAAGACGAGCTTCACGCAACTGAAGACGAACTAGGAGCCGAAGATCACATGGCTGATGAAGAAGGCGATGCCCTAGACGATCTTGCGATGGAGCCGGATGGCCTCGATGGCGACGTAGAAGTCGGCGGAGGCGAACTGGATGCAGAACTTGAAGACATGCTAGCTCAAGGTGTCGAAGCTCTCGCGACAGCCTGGGGTATTGAAGACCGGGTTGATGTAGAAGGCGGTGAAGGGGGTGAGGAAGAACTAGGCGAACCGCTCCCAGACGAAGAAGAAGTCGCTATGGATGTAGGTATCGAAGATGTAGGTATCGAAGATACTGGCGAAGAAGTAGTTGTGGGCGCCGAGGAAGAAGAACTGCCCGGCATGCGCAGCTACGACGAGAATCAAATCGTTCAAGAAGTGGCCAAACGCGTGGTTGCACGCCTATCCCGCCGCCAGAAGAAAGAAGATCTGTCCGAACAGCTAGCTGATAGAATTCTCCAGCGATTAACTGCAAAATAATATTGACATTTGCTTTACGAAACGTTATAATATAATGGCCACACAATCGTGGCCATTATTTGTTTGTGAGATTATATGGAAAACTGGCTTTTTGGTTTATTAACATTTATATTTGGATACGTTACGTGTAAAACTTTTTATTTCGTAAGAGGCGCCCGACTGTCCCTTGTGATGATGAGGGCATCTCACATCATTTACCTATCCTCGTTAATTAAAGCCATGGAGATGATGTCTTATGCGCGCGAGATAATGCGGGAGCACATGCTGAAAAGCGAAAAAACATCAGCGGAGATCAGCTCCTTCGAATACAGATTTGAAAACGAAGTGTCACACTTGCGTATACGCTCCGTGGAGGCCTTGCAGTCTCTGCATCCGCCCGTCTTTAGGCAGATGATCGACTTTGAGGATTGGAAGGGGGCCATGGAGTATTTATCCACGCACCAAGAGGCGGTTCTTAAATTTTGGGAGCGGGATGATCAATAAAATTCGAGAAAAAGTCAATACCTTTATCAATTCCATTGAGGAAGAGACAATGCACCCAGAAAATGTAGTTCTTGTAGAGGCACCCGGCGGCACTCCGGAGCCGGACATGCGGATTGTGGGCCTCTTCTCGGATGTTTCCGAAGAAAAAGTAGCGGAGATCGTCCAAGGGCTTCTTTATATGGACGAGGTAAATAAAGCCGAAAAAGACTCTAAAAAGTGGAAGCCGATTGAGTTTTATATTTCCACTTACGGGGGAAATGCTGACGATATGTTCGCCCTCTATGATGTAATGCGGATCTTAAAAAGTGAAGTTCACACGGTTGGGGTGGGAAAGGTTATGTCAGCGGGGGTGTTGCTGTTGGCTGCCGGCACCAAAGGAAAAAGAAAGATAGGAAAATACTGCCGCGTTATGATTCATTCTGCCATGGCTGGCAATCACGGCTCTCTTCCCAACTTGGTTAATGAAATGGAGGCGCTTCAACAACTACAAGAAGATTACATCAGCGCGTTAGTAGGCGAAACCCAAATGACAAAAGAAGATATTAAAAAGATGTTAGAACGCAAAGTTAATGTCTATTTATCTGCAGAAGAAGCTGTAAAATTAGGTATAGCTGACATAATTATTTGAGGTTTTTGAATGTCTGATTTGAGAAACATATTAAAAGAAGAGTATACCAAAAAGCAAAGCACCATCTCTCCGGCAGAGTTGGTGCGCGTAGTGGAAAAGTTGATGGGGATTCGAATTCCCGCGTCTCCCGTGGTGGAACGCAGAAAGGAAAACCAACCCCAACATCTTACCTTGGATCTCATTCCCACTCTTCCTATCACGGAAATTGGATGGGGCTCTTTGACCACTCCTGAAAAGGGCGGCAAAGAGGTGCGCACCGCAGCCGGCCAAGATCTGGCGCAGTTTCTTAACAACATTGCTCCCGGCGCCGACATTAGAGGGAAGATTGTAGAGCTTAATGAGTATTTTGAAAACCCGCTTCCCGAAGAGGAGGGCACCCCTGGCCAACAAATCAGCCGAACCATTTCCAACCTAGTCTTTTATAAGACTCTCACCAACATCATCACAAACTTTAACGCTGCTTCGGCGGGTTTTGCGTTCGAGTCTTTCTTAGCAGTCCTATTAGACGCCGAGACAGGCAAGCAGATCCCAGCGTCCGCGGCCTCTACAATCGCTGACATTGTGCTCTTTTCAGGTGGGCGCCCAATTTCGCTTAAGCTCTATAAAGAAGGGCAACTTAAGGTAGGTGGCTCCTATAAGCAGCTTATAGACGATCTTACCGGTCAGTACCCGACGATGGAATATATCGTTGTGACCAAAGATTTATCGGGGGAAGGGCTGAACCAAGAAGGGAAGTTAAACTTCTATGGTTTCAACTTCACCCTCCAAAATGTGCTGGAAATTCTGGCACTTAAGAGAAAGGAGATTAACCACCTCTTACGCATCCCTTCGGTCTTTGCCACGGATACGGCCCAATTGGAACAGATGGTAGCAGAGGGGGGCAGCTTAGCGGACTTGCTTAAGATGCCGGGCCGAAGCGAAGTAAACCTTAAGCCGCTAGTAGATACTTTTATTCAGAGTGTTAAAGATTCTATGGGAAGCGCGGGATTTCAAGACCAGACGATTGGAGAATTCGAAACCGAATTTGGAAATTTAGTGGACACTGAAACAGGAACCTTTAAAGGCACCGAGGATCGAGCAGCCCCCACTCGCTTTGGATATGCCAAGCCTACCGTGGGAAGAAGAAATCTTATTAAACAGATTAATTTTGCCACTCCCGAGGAGGTGGAAACATTTACCCAAATATACACCAAGGGGGTAGATGCGTCCATTAAGCAGCGCGCCAAGCTCGGTAGTCGAGGATCAGCGCGAGGCCAGAAACTTAAAGAATTGAAGCTCATGGCGGGACCCAAGTCTCTGAAGAGGCTGCTCCAGCTTCAAAGCGAAGCATCCCCGGAACTCTTTGCGATAGCTCTTCAAAGCACCGAGGGCTATCTCATGAATCGCCAATTTGAACTGGCCAAGGGAGACTTAGGAAAACTGGGAAGCATCAGCAACCAAGACAACCTCTTCCCCTATGGCGATTTTGCCATTGGCACCGTTGAGGTCGGCGCTGCAAAGATTCAAGATATGCTGGATCGTTCTATTACCAAAGTGAACGAAGCAATATTTGTTATCTTTAGCGATCTTAAAAATCTCTCTAGTAATCTAAACTCTTACGTTGCCGGCGGCCTAGAAGACGATTCTCTCGCCACTGACGCCAAAGAAGATGCCGAAGATATCGCCAGCGGCACAGAAGAAATACGCGATACAGAATAAATAACATTTGACATTTCGTCAACAAGTGGTTATAATATAGTTAACCAGAGGTACTTATGAGTCGTGAATATGACGACAACCAAACTCTACGACAAAAAATAATGGATGGTGCAAACAAGCTAACTGACAACGTTGCTTCCACCCTAGGCCCACGCGGCCGCAACGTGCTGCTCCAAGAGAGGGGGCATGCGCCATTTATCACGAAAGACGGCGTGACGGTAGCACATTTTGTTTCGTTGGAGGATCCTTTTGAAAATGCCGCGGCCCAGATAATCAAGCAGGCGGCTATCGAAACCAATAATGAGGCAGGGGACGGCACCACCACCGCAACAGTGCTTGCGCGCGCAATATTGGAGGAAGCTCAAAGATTTATAGCATCGGGAACGTGCCCGACAGAATTACAAAGGGGGATTAATCTTGCTACTAGAGAAGTTTTACACAATTTATCAGAGATGGCGCAGCCAGTTACAAGTTTGGATGACATCCGACATATTGCTACGATTTCTGCCAATAATGATAATACCATTGGAGACCTTATCGCTATGGCTGTGGATCGTGTTGGTCAAGACGGATCAATTACTATCGAGGAGTCTCGTTCCTTAGACACATGTTTAGATATAAGTGAGGGGTTTAAGTTTGACAGCGGATACTGCGCCGGCGCATTCGTGACTGATGAGCGGCGCGCCCTGCTGCAGCACGATGAGCCAATGATTTTAGTTACCGATTATAAAATTTCCTCAGTAGAGCAAATCCTCTCTACATTAGAAATGTGTGCGCGGGAGGGAAGACCACTGATTATCATTGCTGAAGAAATAGAAGGCCAAGCCCTTGCTGCCCTGATTATGAATGCCATGCGTGGCACATTAAGAGTGGCAGCCATTAAGGCTCCCTCCTATGGAGAGGAACGCCGCAATATCTTAGACGATATTGCTTTGTCTACGGGCGCTACCTTTGTTTCGCGCGAGAGCGGCCTCAAACTTAAAGAAATACAGCTATCGCATCTTGGGTCAGCCGCCTTTATCGAAAGCACGAAATATCAAACCACAATTGTCGGTGGCACAGCCGACCATGAAGCACTCGAAGAGCGTGTAACCTCTCTTAAATCTCTTATTGATCAAACCGATTCCATAGAGGAATGCAGCCGTCATCAGGCGCGGGTAGTACGACTAGTTTCAGGAGTGGCTATTATCCGGGTAGGAGGTTCTACCCAAGTTGAAATGACTCAGAAGAAACACAGGATCGAAGACGCACTTGAAGCCGTGCGCTCTGCCCAAGATGAGGGAATCGTTGCCGGCGGAGGGATGGCCCTTTTGCGCGCCGGCGCCAAGATTGCGATGATGACCAATAGTCACTCTCAAGCCCTCGGAGGTGTAATTGTGCAGGCTGCGTGTCAGGCTCCAATTCGCCAGCTGGCGCTTAACGCTGGAGAGTCCCCCGATTTAATTATGGACCAAGTTTCGGAGTGTGAGACTAATTATGGGTGGGATTTTCGTACTGGCGAGATGGTTAACTTGGTAGAGAGAGGTATCATCGATCCTGTAAAAGTTGCGCGCACGGCCCTTCAAAACGCCGCCAGCTGTGCGGGTACCCTTCTTACTACAAATTATGGAATCATACAAACGGAGAGTGAATGATGCAGGAGGGAGATTTGGTTTATATACCACAGGCCGTAACATTGTTTGATAGTCATAACATTTACATTGATACAACAAAAAAGCCTACCATGGGAGTATTTCTCAGAGAAACGCCGGCTGGTTCGCCATGGCAAAGCGGCACCTATACGGTTTATGCGTTAGGAAAAGAGGCGGTCGTCGAACGCAGGAGCGTATATCCCGTGGAGGAAGCATGCTAGTAAAATTGACCGAAATATATCTCAACGGCACTTATAGTACGAGCCAACAATACATCATCAGAGATGTTTTTATTAATCCAGAGCACGTGATCATGATTCGGGAAGAAACCCGAATGAAACACTTAAATGAATGTGGAAATCTTAACGACGGATTAGAGCGAGAGAATTCCTTTACAAAATTGACCATCAACCGTGGAAACAGTGGCACAGAGATTGTAGTTCTTGGTGCCCCAGAAATAATTGAAACCACCCTCAACCAGAAAACAGGACTACTAAAAGGATAAAAGCATGCTTTCAGATCGAATAAATATTCAATACTCTATTGATGTAGAGGAATTCCCCTCAGAAATTAAGCGACTTCTGGCGAAGGCCCAAGAACACGTTAACGCCCTACACGACGCAGCACTCCCAGCACTTATGCAGACGGAAGACAAGAGCATTCTTTCCTTAAATACGCTCGAAGAGATAGACATAGTACGAAGACGTCTCGCCGCCATAGACTATGGGCTGAGTGACGTCGACCACATACTTACCGCCTATCTGGAATTTAAAGTGAAAGGGCAACCAGAAGCAGAAACAGCACCAGATCCCGTTGCCGACGAAGAACCCCAAGAGCACCCCGCGAACATGCTTTTTAATGATTTAAGCGCGCTGCAGGAAAAGGTAGATGAACTTAATGACGCTAAAGTTTAATTATAGTGATAGTTTCTCCCCTCAAAGATCCTCATAACTTTGCATGCGCTTCGGCATTAAAAAAGATAATCCCCAAAGGAGGCACTGTCAATGTGCCCCTCTTTTTTGCGGGTCATCTTGAGCTATCTCTGACTAGTAGTGGCAGGAGAGTAAGGGCTCTCACCAATAAATACGTGGTCTATGAATTCTGGAAATGTGCATTTCATGATCCACACCGGATAATTAAGATCTCTCAGTTTTTATTTGAACGACGAGATAGTAATATGCTTTACTTCTTGCAAGAAGATTGGCCCACTTATCGCGATCCGTATTTACGTTCCAGCTTGTTCTTTCTGCTTAATCGCCTTTCGGAAAGTGGATACCAGTCACAGGGGAGTCTTAACTATGATAATTATAATCCCATCGCAACTAGCCGACTTAAGAAATTAAGCAGCCAGAACCTCACTCTTGACCTCCTATCAGAAGAAAATTTTTTAGAGCCCCTTCAGTCGCGACCACAAGAAGAGTATATCCTCATTCCGGCCGCCAATTTTAGTTATAATTTGCTTGAACACGGAAAGTCGCAGGGGTGGGAGTCCACTCTAATAAATCATCAACATTTACGAGATTTTTTAAAAGAAACCGACAAAAGAACAGTCATAGTATATAAGGCTCATGGTGCTCTTGGCAAATTCTTTGAAGATTTCGACAAACTTTACCTAACACAATACGGGATCCCCACTCAGGATCCCTCCCAGGCGGCCGAGGTGCTCATTGCAAATTTCAGAATTACTTAAAGCCGGCAGCATTATGGCCTTTGGCCAAATGCTCATATGGTTCCAGCTATACTCTCACTACATTTGGAAGTGGTGGGAGAACCGACCAATCGCAGCTGCCCTCATATATGGTATACCCGCAAGCATCTGTTTCTGGTACGGGACCAAGATGGCGGTAGACACAACGAATGAAGCGTGGGCGGCTAGATTGCTCGGTTTCGGCATGTCATATTTAACTTTCCCTGTTCTCACGTGGTGGTTTTTAAACGAAAGTATGTTCACCACCAAGACGATGCTCTGTGTTTTGCTCTCCTTTATGATAGTTAGCATCCAACTCTTTTGGAAATAGGCAACTATTTATAAGGGCGAGGTAAATTAATGGATATTTCTACAGGAAATTGGTTTGAGTATCTTCGAGAAGAAGTTTTAACAGAGGGGTTGCGAGATATAGGTCTCCCCGAACGGATCGTCGACTTTATTGAGAACGCGATGCCGAACGCACCCGAGAAGTCAAAGACATACGCAGGCAATCAGTGGAAGGAGAACAGGCTAAACCCAGGCTACGTCTCGCGCCCACAAGGTCACTGGGTGAAGTGGATGGAGGACAACTTCGAGGACGAGATACAGGTAAACATCGACCCAGCGCCGATCGGCGCGGACCGCGGCGAGATCGTCGCACGCACAATCACCCCCTATCGCATCGACCGCGACGTGGGACCACAGCAGCGCCAAGTATACGACGAAGAAACCATCGAGCAAAACAAGAAGATCGCTTTCGTTGTACAGAATGTAAAGGCTGCCATGGTCAAGCCCAATGGCACTTGGCGCAAATCATTTATGAAAGCACTCAAGTCACTAAGCAAATCGGGTGTTCCTTCTGAAAAGGTCGAGAAAGTAAAAGAATTCCTCCAAAACTTTATGATGAGCGAGTTCCGTCGCTTCTGGAACCGGTATGATCTGTTGTTTTCTTGGTTAAACGCGGAGCCCACCAACTACGAAATGATTAAGGGCG
>Ga0208299_1003047_pt1 | contig 10789 bp, 15 predicted proteins | sample 15_taG_FD_184089 | JGI IMG/M metagenome (GOLD analysis project Ga0208299, IMG submission 184089) | Marine viral communities from the Subarctic Pacific Ocean - 15_ETSP_OMZ_AT15312 metaG (SPAdes) (version 2) | ecosystem: Environmental > Aquatic > Marine > Oceanic | place: Pacific Ocean | collected...
ATCATGTTATCGGTACCGATCTGGTTGAGTGTATCGGTACCGATCTGGTTGAAGGAGGGAAAACTTTTTCCTATCCTGTTTGCCAGGGCGATGGTGGCGGGGGCATAGCCGTCGCTGTCGTCGACCGAGGCCAGGGCAATGTCTTTATCGATTTTCTCAGTTGACACTTGATTCCGAGAAAGTGTGCTCGCAGCCTTAACAGCCGCCTTCTTGACGTCGCCTACATCCAGGGTGTCCAGCACACTTTCCCGGCATTTTACAAATCGTTCTCTGCGTGTATGTTTGCTTAGTGGGCGTTTGCTGTTTGATAGTCGAGCTGCGACGATATCCACTGCATCAATGACATCCGACAATACCGCTGCATCAATGACATTCGGTAACGCCGTATCGCTGGGTACAGCACCGTCAGACGCATCCCCGATGTCTGCCACCCGGCCACTCGAACTGGTGGTTTTCTTGGCGCATGCACGGATGTGCTTTTCTGCTTCCGCAATGCGGGCGGCGTTGACCTTCTTGTGCCATCCGAATTTGTGACCTGTTTTACTTCCAAAATCTTTTTGCGCACATCCGTCTGGGTTTTGGATAGCTTCAATCGCATCGTCCACATTGAAGTTGTTAGCGATGATGTCGATCATCGTGCTTGGTGCCAACCCATCTTTGAAATCGGTAAATGTGGCCCTCTTTTTTAGTTGCCTTGGCCCCTCGCCAATTAAGGGCGACGCCTTCATGGCCTTAATGATGCGATCGCAGTCTTTCTTAGCCACGCCATCGGTTAGCAGAGCCTTTAAAAGGCTCCGCTTTTGGTCGGCAGGACAGTCGAGTGCGTGCACGGCTTCCTTGGCTACTGTGATTTTAAATAATTTTTCCATGTTTTTTCAGTCTCCATTTTGATTTGTGTGTGTGGTGGGGATCGGGATGAACTAATCCACCCCATATTCCCCCTATATATTAATAGTTATTATATAACCGCGTGTGTCTGCTAGAAGGCTAAGAGGTCGACCAGCAGACTGATCAGAAATTCAATCACTGCCTTTCCCTTTCTCCATTTTTGACGATATTAGATGGGGTATTGTTCTTCGTCGTCGATGACGTCAGACGAAGTCTTAATAGTCACGGCCCACTCAAAGAGCGGGTACAGCACCGTCAGCACACGCTGGTTTGGTACATTGGTGACGCCGTAAGACATAGCGACTTGTGAGATTGCAAGCGCCATATCTTCCAGCATATTTTCAAGTTGCAATTGATCCATCGGCATCTCCATCGTTGGCCGGTTTAGCCTCCCTTGTGTGTCCCCTTATTGGCTGCGTGAGTATTGTTGGAAGCCACCGCCGATCAGATGGTAGTGGTCTGTCGTCACCGACTCTGCGGCGTCGTATGAACTCGCCTTAATGCCCTCAACGTGGACGTTTGGATACACCACTGGCCCTTTTGCTCTCACAAGAGGGACTTCGATGGTGTGGTGGACGGTTTTGTCGTCATGCCGCTTTTCTTCCTCGTCCCAGTATTCAACCTTGTATGCGGCCTTATACAGATAGCCGTGCTTGGTTTGATATGTATCGAGGCGCGGCCAATCGAGATTCTCAAGGTCGCCAACCTTCATCGCCGTGTCTGACGCCCATCTAAGGAAGCGGTACATGGCTGGCGTGTTGGGTCGGTAGCTATAATCCCGGTTATGGTATCGATCCCAATTGTCGCTGATGTAGACGAGGTCGCTCAACATCCACGATAACTCGACAGCCCAATAGCCTATGGTATCCACAGGCCACTGGATTATCCGAATGGCGAGGACGGTGAGCCATACTATTGTTGCTTTCACATTTTTCATTTGCATACCTCTGCTGTTGTCACGTTTGTACGACAGTAAACTTTCGATGTCAATAGGGTGTCAGTATTCAGTTGGCAACATGATGACGTAGCCGTTGAGGGTGTGGTCGAAGACCGCGAAGAACCTGATCTCGCCTGCGGGGAAGTCGGTATAGTCGATGTCCTGCTTTGCGAGTTGGTTGTCATTGCCATCGGTCATTACGACCGTGGCCTTATGGACTCCGTCGCGGCGAAGTACAGTGAGGTTAGCGGTAACAAACCCCTCGCCCTCGCCCTTGGCCTTGATCCCCATGAGATGTGATGCGATGAGGTCGAAGAGCCAGTAAGCCCCAAACTCCTCCGCAACATGATGCGTACCCTCAGTCAGTACGTCTTTGAATAGCGGCGACCAGCGCACATACTGAGATGTGCCTGTGAAGCCAGACAAGTCTAAAGCTGTCATAGCGTTACTCCTCGTGTGGGTCATGGTTGAGGTTGAAGTTGACCTGCTCCTTGGCCAGTTGATAGCCAGCAACGTAGGCGTTGTTCATTTGCTGGTCGTCGAACGGGTCTCGGTCGATGCCGCGATGATACGCATCGAAGCCATCGGCGTAGGCGTCGTAGACGTTCTTAAACATCTGTGGTTCTCCTCGTTGTGTGTCTCACACGCACAAAAGGGCCGCACCCCGAAGGATGCGACCCCAATGCACACGAAGGAACTGGTTGTTAGTCTTCGAATATACCTTCGAAGGTTAAGACGACATTGCCTTGCGCCAGGCGTTCCTTGAACTTCTCCAACGCCTGCTTGTGCAGGGTGTCGGGGTCAGTCCCAGGTGCAGCCTTCACCGCAATGAATGTGTCCATTGAAAAGTCGAATGATACTTCGTCCATATGCACCTCCTATACATTTTGAATTGAAACGTCGATGACCTCATATGTACTTTCATAAGGGCCAGCTTTTATCGCTTGGTAATGTAGGCACTCGCCCCACATCTCATCATCTTCGATGGCTGAGCATTCCTCGCTCTCAAGCTGATGCTCAAAGCGGGTCTTGGCATCAGTCTCACTATCGCCTTCGATGTAGACATGGGCGATCAAATGGATCGTCCGTTGGATCGTTAGTTTGTACTCAGTCATTCGCACCTCCTATACATTTTGAATTGACTCGTGAACCACGATGGTGTGTCCGCCCATGCGACCGACAATTTTACCAGTTGAATAGTACCACCGCGCACAGCAATCGTATGAGTGCTGGCAAAGCGTATATGGAAATGTCTCAGCCACATCGTCTGCGGTGATGATTTTGTCGTCGGTGTCAGTGATGCGGTAGTATGCCGCACGACTGCCGCCTAAATAATCCTCATCGACGGTGCCGATGAAGGTGATTTGTTCGTCTTCTATTTGCACGCGCACCCCCTATCCTGCGAAATGAACCAAATACATTAAGATCATCCATACTACCACGACAATTAAGCCATCGTTGCCCATGTTGATACTCATTCGCACCTCCTATCCGAAGTGAATTACATAAATTATGACCGCCCACGCTATCGCTATGGGCACGACATTGGCCAGGAAATCTCTGCTCATTCGCACCGCCATGCCCGGATTGAGCCGTCCCGCTGCAAGCCTTCGGCCTGCTCGTTGGCGGTATCCAAACGCCGACCGTTCCACTCGCAATGATTTGTAAGCCAGCTTTCGGCGCGGCTGTCGAAATCCTTGGTCGCTCCGTAAGCATGTGGCTGCCAACGAGCGGACCAGCGAAAGCGTGGTTGCTTTGCCATGTTAGTTCTCCTTCATTGATGTGTGTGTACGCACAAAAGACCCGCACACCCCTCTCAGGGTGGCGGGTAATTTGCCTGGCCTTTCGGGTCAAAGAGTGTCGCGTCCTTGTGTAAGCCGTGATCTTTCCGTCGCCGTTCTGCGGTGCCTAATTCGTTATCCGCTTACTAGGTTGGGCGGCGTGCCATCAGCTCTCGGTGGCTTGCGACTTCGTCTGACATAACGTCAGTTGGAAATTTGGTTAGCTTTGTCGCGTCAAGCTAGTCCTTCGTCATTGGTATCTCCTTCGCAGAAAGACGGGGTGAGTTGCTGTACGCAAGAAAGGCCCGCACACCTCTTTCGAGGCGGCGGGCTGTTGTCTAGTGCATCATGTTTTCGCCAAGCCGCCAGAACCACCGGCTCTGGCATGTGGTGAAGTCGCGGACGGGATAAAATTCCCTACGCCACGAAACATTGTGGGTGCGCTTGATTGGTTTCTTCATCGCTTCTCCTAAAGCCAGATACTCGGAGTGAAATTTCCTTCCATGTTGCTGTACGCAAGAAAGGCCCGCACCCCCTTGCGGAGATGCGGGCCAATCCTTGGCAGCGTGTGGGCTAGAGGTTTTTCAACAAATCGACGATAGCCGCGATCGTTGCGTCGCGGGTGTCGGCTTTTGCTTTGCGCTTTTGCTTGGCGGCCTTCTTCGGCGCTTCAACGTAGGCGACGGCGGCTGCCTTGGCGGCCTTCTTCTTGGGCTTGGCAGCTTTGGCCTTGGCGGCCTTCTTCGGCTGGGGCTTCCATGCGGAGACAAACTCTGCGCCGGAGATTTCGTTGTAGAAGGCGACGGCGTGCTTGACTGGGTATTTGCCAGCCTTCTCGCGATTTTCGACGCGGGTTTTCATTTCCGCGATGATTTCGTCTTGCGTGGCTTCGATGATTTCGTCGCCGACGACGGCTTCGCCGGATTGCCAAAGTTCGCGCAGAATTTCCATTTTGTGCATAATGCGGGTCATAGTATTTTCCTTCGCAACAATGTCCCCGACCGCCGCCAGCCCCACACCGGGGCCGCTGACCGTCGGGAACGCCGAACCGATCGGCTCGACTTCCACCGGAAATTCCCCTGTGTCCCTTTGGGACTGTTAGAGTCTTACTGGTACTAAGGACGATACTGGTTGATAGAACGTATATAGATAACTAACTGTTTTTTAATAACCGGCATCCAGTTAAATGGTTACATCTGGTCTTTCTGTCAGACGATTTTCAAAACTCCGCGCATGGCCGCGAAGCCCTAGCCCCCTTTACAATGGGAAGAATACTGTGGTTTATCAGCATGTTACACTGCCATGACGCATATTTTGTGTCCAAACAGAAGGAAGAATCTGGTATGAAGGGGGGGCAGGGGGCCGTCCCGAAAATTCGATTTTGTGATTCCATTCCCCCTGTCTGATTGATTTTTTTAGCAAAAATTCAAAACATTGAAACTATTGTCACACACACATGACACGGAGAATATTATGAAGGTAGAAATTCCTGCTGACGCGCCAAGAAACCTTGCACTGGGAGATGATCGCAAGCCGCAAAAAAAGAAGAAAAAATCTGGAGGAGGTGTCGGAAGAACCACCACCGTAAAGAGCGTATCCAAGGGTGCTAAAGCCAAGGCTCTCACCCAACAAGATATCGTCGCCCTTCGCGGCCATACTCTCAGGGTCGTCAACAGACGACTTGCAGACGCGGGCCGGGTTCTTGAGGGTAAGAAAGAATGGAGCAACCAGCAGGTCCGCCTCTTCGGTATGCTTCTCGCCAAAGTCATGCCAGACCTTCACCACTCAGTCGTGCAGGGCGAGTTCTCTGTCGAGAGCAAAGTAGCTTCGGAACTAACCCGCGAGGAGCTTGAGGCTATTGCCGCACAAGGCAGTAGGGCCGGTAAAAGGGACGACGAGATCATGGATGCTGAGTATGAAGACGTAACAGATGAGACGATGAGGGCCGAACTAGAAATGTTCTAGCGACCGGCACACACACATAGCCAAGCTCAAAGGAACGCAGAATGACACTTTCGCCCGCCCAGGCCGCGAAGGCGCTACTCAAAATAAAAGAAGCCGAAGATAGTTTTCTCGGTTTTGTTAAGGCGCTTCACCCAGATTTCAAGCTGGCCCCGTTCCAACTCGACTTGATCGACAAGCTCGACAAACTGGAAAAGGGGGAACTCTTAAACGGTGCTGGCCAATCGGCTCGCCGCCTTCTTATCAATATGCCACCCCGCCACGGCAAATCCTGGCTCGCGACCACCCTGTTCCCCATCTATTACCTGGGCAAGAAGCCAAGACGGGAAGTCCTCTCAACCTCTTACTCGGCTGACCTGGCCAAGGGGTTTGGCCGCCAGTGCCGCAACAACGCGGAAGAGCCGGTTGTCCGCCAAATTTTCCCTGATTTTAAAATGTCTGACAGCAGCCGCGCTGTCGATGATTGGCGCACCACCTCCGGCGGCGGGTACTACGCAACCGGCATTGGTGGCGGTACCCCTGGCCGCGCCGCCAATCTGCTCATCGTCGATGATCCCATCAAGGCCCGCGAAGAAGCGGAGTCACCGACCTACCGTAATAAGACATGGTCATATTATATCTCGTCGCTGATCAAGCGCATGCAGCCAGAGGTCGACGGCACCCCACCCATAGAGATTATGATTCTCACCCGCTGGCACCCCATGGACCCCGCCGGTCGTCTTATGGAAACAGAAGATTGGGCCGAGGGTGATTGGGTGCATGTCCAATACCGTGGCATTGAGGTGGTTGAAACCAAGGAGCGCATTCTCCGCTCCCACCTGGACCCGGCAGACGAGCGCTACATTCCGTCATCCGAAATCCCCAAATACTCCAACGCCAAGCGCCATATACGGGCCACCAAAGAAGAAGCGCTCTGGCCGGAGCGCTTTCCTCTTGAATGGCTGCACAAACAAAAGCGGATCGACGAGCGAGAGTTCGCCGCCCTCTACCAGCAGTCCCCCTACATCATAGGCGGTAACATAATAAAATCGACGTGGTGGCAAATCTACAAAGAAGACGAAGTCCCCAAATTCACCACCGTAATGATTGCCGCTGACACCGCCTTTAAGAAAACAGAAACGGCGGACTACTCCGTGCTCCTCGTCGCTGCCCTGGCCACGGACGGAGATATTTATCTGCTTGACCTAATTCGTGACCGTTACGATTTCCCCGAATTAAAAAAGCGCTCAATCCTCCTAAATAATCAATGGCGGGGGAGGGGGCTTAAAGGACTCTATATCGAAGACAAAGCATCCGGCCAGTCTCTCATCCAAGAACTCAAAAAAGAATCAGGTGTGTCCGTTATTCCATACAAAGTTTCGTCGGACAAGGTCTCGCGCATCAATGCCGTCACTCCACTCATCGAGGGGGGGCGAGTCTTTATTCCCGAACAAGCCGACTGGCTGGACGAGTTCATAAATGAAACACAAGCTTTTCCGGCGGCTGCCCATGACGATCAATGCGACGCCCTCTCGATTGCTCTGGATGTCCTCTCAAGGACGTCCCTAACCGCCGACCTGGCTTTTTCCGCCCCCCTTGGCCAGACGGGAAAATCACTTCTCACCCTAATGAAAGACGAACGGCAGCCTCGATCGTATCTTGGCAGCATGTAGGACGACAGCAGGGTCTGCGGGACGGTAGAAAAACGATATGAGCAATTACCGCACCACCTTGAATAGCCCTCTTGGCGATGAGGTCATCGTTGATTTATCTCAACATGCCCACAAACTCACTGCCTATGAAGATATTTCAGACGACCTCACTGAGGAGCAAGAGGTAAAGATTGTTGAGTATATTCGCACGATCTCTCAAATGTCCTATGACCGCATCAGCAAGCGTTACGACCATTGGCTAGAAGCTGACCGTGCCCACGATATTTATGTTCCGCCCGATTCAACAGAGTTTCGCGAGAAGGCTGTAATCGCCGATACCCGTGCCGTGACTGATACGGTTGTCACTTACTTGATGTCTGCTCTTGGCGGGCGCAACCCCATGTTTCAGCTTGAGGGATTAAACCGGGCCAGCAGAACCAGCGCTGCCGTCCTTGAGCGCATTCTCCATCAGCACACCAGGCGTGGTGCAGGCGAGTTCCGCATCGCCCAACACCTCCTAGACTGCGTAAGGTACGGCTTCGCCCCCACAAAAAACATCTGGGTGGACGGGAAAAGAACAAACAACGTCATTAACTTTGATCCCAGAAAAGCTTTTCCCGACCCCCGCGTCAGTTGGGGCGAATGGGAGAAAATGCAGTTCATCGTCTTGACCGACCGCATCTCAACATCGGCCCTCATGCAGACGGGCATGTACCCCAAACTTGAGAAGTATCCTGACCTCCGCAAGACTCGTCTGACGGGCGAGGGGTGGGACTCCCACAAATGGGCCAAGGAAGAAGGGCGGGGGTTTAACGTAAACCCATCAGACATTGGTGATGACTCCAACGTATTTACCGTCGGCAAAAACCGCGTCCTCGATGAAGCTTGGTTGCGCTTATCAGGTTACGAAATCGGCGTCCCTAACATCAAAACCATTTGGCTTGTCTGCACCATCATTGACGAGGAAGTTTGCATTCGTTTCCAACTTTCGCCGGTCGGGCAACAATACCCCGTTGTTATTGGTGGACTCTTTAACGACAGTCACAAGACATACAGCCAGTCCATGTACGATCTGCTCCTGCCCATGCACGATATCGCCACATGGCTTTTGCGCAGTCGCATCGATAACGTCCAGGCGGCGATGCATAATCTCATTTTCGCCGACCCCACTCGCGTATCAATTGACGACCTTGTCGATCGTAACCCTTGGGGCATTGTCCGCACCCTGCCCGGTGAAGAGCCGGGGGCCGGTGTCTTTATTGCACAAGTCCCAGATATTACGGCTGGTCATTGGAATGATATTTCAGCCTTGGCCGACCTCAAGCAGCGTGTTAGCGCGGCCAGTGATGCTCAGCAAGGCATTCCTACCCCAGGTACCCCGCACACCGCTACTGAAATCCAGAGGCTCACCCAGTTGGGCAGCCAGCGGCTCGGTGTCCTGTCGCGAATTATTTCTGCTACAAGTATCCGCCCCCTGGTTCGCATGCAGGTCGGTAATATCCAAGATGCTCTTATCTTCGACGGTTCGGTCAAAGTGGACGACAAACAGCATCACGGCCTACTTGACCCCCTGGTCGATGACGGCTTCGTCGATTTCACCGTGGCCGACCTACAAGGGGACATCGACTATCTGGTGGTGGATGGCACTCTGCCCATTGAGCCGACTCGCTCCCCAGACACTTGGCTTAATCTCCTCCAAGTTCTCAGCCAAACCGGCCTCGATATGGAATACAAGCAGGGTATGATCGTCGAAGAAGCCATCAAGGCTATGGGTGTTCCCGATATCGATCAATTCAGAATTAGTGAGCAAGAGGCCCAAGAGGGTATGACACCCTCTCAACAGGTCTCCATGCTTGAGCGGATGCGTGGCAACGCCGCTGTCGCGCCAGAAGAGGATGTCGCCAATCAAGTTGAAAAAGGCAATCTTATCCCAGCTAACCAGGCCGCGTAGGGAGACTGTTATGCCGCCACGCCCAGAACAACTAGAAGCCAGCATCCCTCCGATGATTCGCGATTACATTAAGGCCCACCGTGAAGAGGTTGATAAAGAGTTCGCAAAACTTCGAGATGATGCCCAAAGCAACAAGCGCGAACTTCGTCTGATTAAGAATGATGTGATCAACATTATTTGCGAACTGAAAGCGCAGCTCAAAGAATTTGAAGTCCGCTATGATGAATCAACCCTCATCCGTGGCCGGAAGCGAGGTAAGTAATGGCTGAACAACAAATCTCAGGCGTCCAGCTAAAATTCCGGTCGTCTGGTACCGGTGACTGGACACTCGACACCTATCTGGAGAATGCAGAGATCGGCGGTTTGACCCTGGCTCAACTTCTCGACCAAATTTTTGACACTAATGGTGTTCCCGTCGCCAACGGTCTTTACGTCTGGAAAGGTAGTTGGGTGACTGCCACGGCGTACTCCCCCGGTGATGTGGTCCGCGATTCTGTCTCTACCAATCTGTATGTCGCAGTAACCAGTTACACATCTGATGCGACCATCGCAGCCGATATAGCCAACGGCGATCTTGAAATAGTCGTAGATTTGTCTGACGCACTAGCCGCCAAGACGGCGGCAGAGGCGGCCCAGGCGGCGGCAGAGGCCAGTGAAGCGGCGGTCGATGCTGTAGCGTTGCCGTTCAATTTCGATACATCGACCTCGATGGCGGACCCCGGCACTGGAGAATTTAGATTTGACAATGCGGTCGTGGCCAGTGTGGCAAATGTGGCATTTTCGAACGTCACCAGTGCGACAGGTAATCCCGATGTGTCCGACTATATAGTCACAATGGATGACAGCACTTCGACTTTAAATGGTCATTTTATATTTGTGGAGGAGGGTTCGCCGTCAAACTTTGCCATCTTCTCGGTCGGCGCGGTCACGGATAATACATCCTGGCTGCAAGTCGGCTTAACCCATGTGGATAGCACTGGAAGTTTTGGGGCGGGCGACACTATTCGAGTCCAGTTTGTGAGAACGGGCGATCAGGGTGCGGTAGGCCCGTCTGGGCCTGTGGGAATTGGGCTAAGCTTAGCATTAGGAGGATAAATTGGCAGATGTACTAACAGGTAAGGGCATGGCGATTAGCACCACCGATACGGCGGCGTTGACGGCAGGGGCCAGCCAAACCATTACTTTGATCGGTCTGACGATTGCGAACGTTCACGCAACCACGGCATCATGGGTAACGGCGAACATTGTTCGATCAGGCGGCGATGACAGTGAGTTAGCCCATGAGGTTAGCATCCCGGTGAATGACAGTTTGGATGTGTTGCAGGGCAAGGTGGTCTTAAACTCAAATGATGCTCTCTGGCTCGACGCTGAAAACGCTTCTAGCTTGGAAGCATCGATTTCTTATTTGGTGCAAACGTAATGGCTGGCTTTCTTGTAGGAACAGACCCCGGTCTGCGTCAGACAAGGACGCCGACTGTAGATGTCCTGACGGATGGAGTTGGCTATACATCTGGCTCTTCCACTACGATCACGCTGACCGATGATCCGGGAACGGAAAATCATGTGGTTATCACCTTTGATGGCGTAGTGCAGCATCACGATACCTATTCAATTAGCGGTGCGGTTGTCACGTTTGACG
>Ga0208299_1003049_pt1 | contig 10783 bp, 14 predicted proteins | sample 15_taG_FD_184089 | JGI IMG/M metagenome (GOLD analysis project Ga0208299, IMG submission 184089) | Marine viral communities from the Subarctic Pacific Ocean - 15_ETSP_OMZ_AT15312 metaG (SPAdes) (version 2) | ecosystem: Environmental > Aquatic > Marine > Oceanic | place: Pacific Ocean | collected...
AAAATTCTTCCTGGCGATTACACAGTATCAGTAACAGATAAAGTCGTTAGTGAATTTGAACACACCACAAGAGATTTGAAATATTGGATTGCTTTAGAATCTGATTCCAAATATAATGGATAAAATTATTATGCAAGACGAAATTTGTAAAGTGCAAAAATTGTTAGAATTGGGTAGCCACTATGTGTCAGATTTTATTGAAACAGACACAGAATACACAGACAGAAAAAAATATAGTTTGGATGTTGAGTTGGATGTCGAAATTGGAGCAGCCAGGTTGGGCGAAGTGGCCCCGCCAGAACTAATGTGGGGACAATATTGGTATAGGTCAGGCACAAATGCTTCGATGACGGCACAACTAAAAGACATAGCAACAGAAGTTACTGGCAGAATAAGCCACAACAAAAAAGATGTTTGGCTAGACATTGCATGTAATGACGGCACAATGTTTAAATTTATACCAGACACATTTACTAAAGTAGGAATTGACCCTGCTGACAATTCCTACTATGAAGAATCTTCTATGTTAGCCGATAAAATGGTACAATCCTATTTTAGCAAAGATAGTTACGAATCTGCGGGAATTGATAAAAAAGCAAAGGTTATTACTACAATTGCAATGTTTTATGATTTAGATGACCCCAATCCATTTATAGAAGATATCAATGAAGTGTTGGATGATGATGGTCTTTGGGTTATTCAACTATCGTATACTCCTTTGATGATACAACAATTGGCATTTGATAATATTTGTCACGAACACATTTATTATCATTCACTCAATAGTTTGAAAACCCTATTTGACAAGCACAATCTAAAAATAGTTGATGCTTCATTGAATGATACTAACGGTGGAAGCATACGAGTTTATATCCAAAAAGATATTGCAAACCCCTCATCATTTGGCACAGGTCCTTTGAGAGATGTGTGCAAGTTTAGAGTAGATTCTTTATTGGAATATGAAAATAGTAAATTTGATATAAGCAGGCCTGAGATATGGGAAAAATTCAGTGATGAAATAAACGAATTGAAAAACAAAACTTTAAATTTCATCAAAGAAGAAAAGGCAAAAGGAAAAGTTATTTGCGGATATGGTGCATCCACCAAAGGCAACACATTACTACAATGGTTTGGATTGGACGAAAACACCATTGATGCAATTGCCGAGAGGTCACCATACAAATTTGGACTAAAAACAATAGGGACAAACATACCGATTTTATCAGAGAAAGAAGTCAGAGAAATGAATCCTGATTATATGTTGGTATTGCCGTGGCATTTTATAAAAGAATTTATAGAAAGAGAAGATGAATTTTTGAGTAATGGTGGTAAATTTATTGTCCCTTGCCCAAGATTTGAAATATATGGAAAATAATAAAATATGTTTAATAAACCAACCGGCTGGGTTGGGCGACATATTACTGTGTCAAAAAATAGCATCACATTACACAAAGATGGGATATGATGTTGTTTGGCCGGTGGTAAAATTTTATGATTACATTTCAGAATATATTAAAAATGATGGAGTTACATTTTACATTGAAGATGAAGATTTCCCACACAAACAGGAATTTCTAGAAAATCAAATACAAATAACACAAACAGATAATTTTGTATATCTTCCATTACAACACGCAGATAAAATAAGGATAGATTCAAAAACATTTTTGTATGCAAAATATGACTTTTGTGAATTGGAGCCAGATAACTGGTTGGAATATTTTGAACTTGTTAGAAATAAAGAACGAGAACAAAAATTAATTGAACATTTTGAAATTGATATAAACGAACCATACAATGTCGTAAATAAAACATTTGCAACTCCGCCAAACACAATTACAAATAGTTCAATAGTGCCTAAAAATGATTATAAAACAATAAATATGGAAATTTTGGGGTGGGATAGGATTTTCGATTGGATGGGTGTGTTGGAAAATGCCAAAGAAATACACACAGTAGATACAAGTTTAACCCTGATATTAGCAAAACAAGAATTAGAGAATGTACACATTTACGAAAGAACAAATGCTTATGCCAACTATTCCGAACCAAATCCTAACTATGTACACAAGGATTTGTTTTGTAATAGGTGGAATTATTACACAAGTAAAACAAGAAATGGATTTTAATAATGAAAACTGAAACGAAAAATATGACAATGGACCAGGCAAAACAAAATTTATATTTCGAATACAAAGGAGATAAAAGAATTTGGATTGAAACCGGCGCCGCGATGGGGGATGGCATTCAATGTGCAGTAAATGCAAACTTTGATAAGGTCTATAGTATAGAATTGAGCAAAGATTTATATGATATATGTGATGATTTATTTGAAAATAATGAAAAGGTGAAACTCTTTAATGGGGACTCTCTAGAAGTGTTACCAAAACTATTAGAAGACATGGCCGAGCCATTTGTGCTAATGTTGGACGCTCATTGGTCGGGTGGTCCATACATTGGAGAAAAACAATACACATTTTTACCAAAAGAAATTTCGTCAATAATCAAACATAGTGAAAAATTCTCCGACAGTACCATAATAGTTGATGACATGAGTGAATTTATAAATGATACTGATTGGTGCGATTCTATTTATGATTTGGTTTTGAAGGTTAAACCAAACGCAACAAAAGAAGATTATATATTTCCAAACGGACATATAATGTGGGTATTTGTATAATGAAAAATGAAATGAAAAAAAGAGCCCTAATAACAGGAATCTCAGGACAAGATGGTTCATACTTGGCAGAGTTATTACTTGATAAGAACTATGAAGTATATGGTATTATACGAAGGCAATCTTCAGAGGAAGCCAATTTGGTTCGAATTAATGATGTCAAAGATAAAATTAATTTAATTTATGGTGACATGATAGATTTGACTTCGTTGCAAGCCGCTATTATCCGAGCAGAACCCCACGAAATTTATAATTTAGCGGCCCAGAGCCATGTTAAAGTAAGTTATGAAAATCCAATCCTTACAGCAAACATAGTAGCCATAGGAACACTCAACCTTTTGGAAGCAATGAGAAATTATGCACCAAATGCAAAATTGTATCAAGCAGGAACATCAGAGATGTTTGGCAATTCAATAGATGAGGATGGATTTCAAAGAGAAACAACCCATATGCATCCGGCAAATCCTTATGCATGTGCGAAGGTATTTGCTCACAATCTTTGTAGAAACTATAGAACTGCATATGGTATGCATATTAGCAATGGTATTTTATTCAACCACGAATCTCCAAGACGAGGCAGTGAATTCGTTACAACTAAGGTGGTAAGAGAAGCGGTAAAAATATCTAAAGGACTTGAAACCAGTTTGCCTATGGGAACTTTAAGTTCTTCAAGGGATTGGGGACACGCAAAAGATTATGTAAAAGCAATGTGGACGATGCTACAACAAGATGAACCAGATGATTTTGTGTGTGCTACCGGCAAGACACATACGATTGAGTATTTGTGTGATTATGTTTTCGGTCAACTCGGTTTAGATTATAAAGATTATGTCACACAAAATCCAAAGTATATGCGACCAGAAGAAACTAGACACCTAAAAGGTGATTGTTCAAAATTAAAAAACGAAACTGGATGGAAAGCAGATTATACATTTGAATCAATGATTGATGAAATGATTGATTGTTATAAAAACAAATATCCAAATACCGACCCCGCATTCATTTCTTCTACGGGAGAAGTATTATGCCCCTACGATACAACCAGATAAAGGAAAAGAAATGGAAACTATAGGAAATCTAATTGATAAACTTACGATTGCTAACATAAGAATGTGGATGGCAGAGGATATAAAAAGAGATGCCGTTGCCAGCGACAAACGAGTAGCCGATGCATGTCGAATTACAAATGTTGTAAACGCACAAAGAACAGATTTAATTCAAGAAATTGATGAATCCCTAAACGAAATGGTAAAAACAGGAAATCTTCAGAAACTATACAAACAGGGCGAAAGTAAGATGTATGGAAAATAAATATTATTCACAAGCAGGACAAGACCAATTTGTATCGCATCTATTTAAACACAAATCCGCAGGGAGTTTTGTAGATGTAGGATGCTGGCACCCATCTGCAAACAATAACAGTTATTATTTAGAAACTTTGGGGTGGCAGGGCATTTGTATCGATAGGGACCCGCATGACTTTTCACAAAGAACGGCAGTTTATTTTAATGATGATGCACTCAGTATTGATTACAAACAACTATTCGAATCTTGTAATATGCCAAAAGTAATAGATTATTTATCACTGGACATTGATATTCCTCATACCCTTACGGCTCTCATAAACATTATAAATAGTGATTATGAATTTAAAGCAATGACTATAGAACACGATTGGTATGGTATAGATGACAGACTGCCAGTTAGACAAGAGATGAGAGAATTATTAAAGGGCAAGGGTTATCATTTATTGTGCGGTGATGTATGGTTTCAGAATAACGAATATTTTGAAGATTGGTGGATACATCCAGAGTATATTGACCCAGAAGAATTAAAATATTTACAGGTAAACGAATTATCGTATGTTGATATAATAAACAAAATCAAACAACATGGAAATTATCAACAAGAAATTATAGGAGAACATAATGTCAAATAAAACAATTTTAGTATGTGGCGGCGGCGGCTTCATTGGAAGTCATTTGGTAAAGAAATTAAAAGAACAAGGACATTGGGTGAGAGTATGTGACTTGAAGTATCCAGAGTTCGGAGAATCGCCTGCTGACGATTTTGTTATTGGTGATTTGCGTAGTCAACAAGTATGTGATGACTTGTTTGAAACATATCCTGACGGAATTAAAAGACGAAAACTATCTAAAAAATCATTAGGACATGGTAAGTTCGACCAGACAGATACAGGCGAACTCATTTATGATGAGATTTATCAACTCGCTGCCGATATGGGTGGTGCCGGTTTTGTTTTCACAGGAGAGAATGATGCAGACATTATGCATAACTCTGCATTGATTAATCTTAACATTGTAGAACGAGCAACCAAACATCAAGCACGAAAATTATTCTATAGTTCAAGTGCGTGTATATATCCAGAATATAATCAAATGGACCCAGACAATCCAAAATGTACAGAAGATTCTGCATATCCTGCCAACCCCGACAGTGATTATGGTTGGGAAAAATTATTAAGTGAGAGATTGTATCTTGCATTTGCCCGAAATTACGGACTTGATGTTCGTATTGCACGATTCCATAACATCTTTGGCGTTGAAGGAACTTGGGATGGCGGACGAGAAAAAGCACCCGCCGCAATGTGCCGTAAAGTAGCAATGGTAGAAGATGGCGGAGAGATTGAAGTATGGGGTGACGGATTACAAACTCGTTCATTTTTATACATTGATGAGTGTCTTGAAGCAGTATCTCGTTTGATGGATTCTTCAGATTTTCACGGACCGGTCAATATCGGTTCAGAAGAAATGATTTCAATTAATAATTTTGCACAGATGGCAATTGACATTTCTGGAAAATCTGTTACAATAAAGAACATTGAAGGACCCGAAGGTGTTCGTGGAAGAAATTCTGACAACACTTTACTTGAAGAAAAAATTGGATGGGCGCCTTCTAAAACACTTCGCAATGGAATGGAAAAAACATATGAATGGATTACAGAGCAAGTAGAAAATAGAAATAACAAACAGGTTGATTATGTTTATGATGATGGTGTGAAATCACATACAAAAATACAGTAAGGTAAATTTATATTATGAGTGAATATTTGTGGGTCGAAAAATACAGACCAGCAACAATTGATGATTGCATTCTTCCGATTGCAATAAAAACAACATTCAAGGACATGGTAAAGACAGGAGAAATGCAAAACCTTCTTTTGTCTGGTGGTGCAGGATGTGGTAAAACTACTATTGCAAAGGCACTTTGTCAGGAACTTGGCACAGAATATATTATGATTAACTGTTCGGAAGATGGAAACATCGACACACTCCGAACAAAGATTCGCAATTTCGCCAGCACAGTATCAATGACAGGTGCGAAAAAGGTTGTCATTCTTGATGAATTTGATTATTCAAATGCACAATCTACACAACCCGCACTTCGTGGTTTTATAGAAGAATTCAGCAACAACTGCCGATTCATCTTGACTTGCAATTTCAAGAACAGAATCATTCAACCATTACATTCTAGATGTACAATGATTGAATTTAGAATACCTAATTCTGAAAAACCAACACTCGCTTCAGAATTTCTTACAAGGATAAAGAATATTCTTTCAGAAGAAAATATTGAATATGACGAAAAGGTTTTAGCCGAATTGGTGATGAAACATTTCCCAGATTTTAGAAGAATCCTAAACGAATTACAAAGATATTCTGTTGCTAATATAATTGATGTGGGGATATTGACCCAAATCGGTGAAGTCGAAATAAAATCTTTGATGGGTTCTATAAAGACAAAGGATTTCAAAGGTGTACGAAAATGGGTAGTCGAAAATCTCGATAATGACCAAACACAAATCTTCAGAAAATTATATGATTCGTTGAGTGACAATTTACAACCGGCCTCAATCCCTCAAGCAATTTTGTTACTTGCGGAATATCAATACAAATCGGCATTTGTCGCAGACCACGAAATAAATCTTACTGCGTGTCTGACAGAAATTATGATGGAGTGTGAAATAAAATGAGTTTTAGACCAATAGGAAAATGGATTGCGGTTACTACTGATATTGGTGGAGAGAAAACCACTGAAGCGGGTTTGATATATACCGACAATTCTACAGGTAAAGGTGGTAGGGTATGGTCTACGGTATGGTCGGTTGGCCCAGAGGTAAAAGAAGATATCAGGCCTGGTGATAAAGTAATGTGGGAATTGTCAACCCACCGCGGAAATGCCCACGGTAGTTTAGATTTGATTCATGAAAGTGTTATAGAATTGGTAGACCGTGATGAAACTGAATGAATATCTAACCGCTATCAACAAAAGCAAAGAAAAACTTATGGATACCGAAGATGAAACGGTTGAAAAAAAGTATGCGCCATTTATTATTAATAAGTGTCTTTCGTATTTTCCAGATACTATTTTCCAAGTAAATGAGATGAATTTTTATAGTGGACTTGACAAAAAGATTCAATTCGATTTTCTTCAAGCAAGTATACGCCCACGAAAGAGATACAGCAAATGGATGAAAAATACTAAAATGAAATATCTGGATGATGTGAAAACATATTACGGATATTCCAACCAAAAAGCAAAAGAGGCAATAAGAATTTTATCCAAAGAACAACTGGAAAATATACGAAATGTCCTCTCTGGTGTTCGTAAATAAGGATTTTTATAGATAAATGTAAAGAGGAATTATTTATGAACAATAGCGAAATTGATATAGAAGAACTTGTAGAAGTAGAATTAGACCAAGATGATGACTTCCTGAAAATTAAAGAAACATTGACCCGAATTGGTGTTTCTTCAAGAAAAGAAAACAAATTATACCAATCTTGTCATATCCTACACAAAAGAGGAAAATACTATATTGTGCATTTCAAAGAATTGTTTGCATTAGATGGTTTACCAACCGATATAACTGAGAATGATATTGGTAGAAGAAATACTATTGCTAATTTACTAGAAGAATGGGAACTTCTAGACATAGTAGACCCAGACCAAACTGAAGAACCAGTTGCATCAGTAGGCCAAATCAAGATACTCGCACATAAAGACAAAGATAAATGGGAATTAGTACCCAAATACCATATTGGAAATACTAAAAGGTAACTATATATTATGAGGATATTATATTATGAAAACAACTTTGATAAGTTTTTACAGTGACATTGACGATACTAAATACTACTCCAAACATGCCAAACGGTTGAGAGCCAATTGTAAAGAATTGGGAATCTCCTATGATATTCGTAAGAAAAAATCATTGGGCGATTATCAACTAAACTGTTTGAGCAAACCACAATTTATTCTAGACACTCTAAACAAAATAGAAGAACCTATCGTTTGGATGGATATTGATACCATCATTCACAAATCTCTTGATATATTTGACACTTTATCAGAATTTGATGTAGTAGTATCTTCATCAAACAAACAGGTATCTGGTGCAAAAGCATCACCCATATATTTCAACAATACTCCGGGTGCCAAACAATTTCTTATACAATGGAAAACCAACACAGAATTGGTTATTTCAAATAAGGATGCTCTTTTTGACCATGAAGTTCTTTTTCCTCTTTTGGGTGCATTCAGTACCAAAGAATCTCCAATAAAAATTGGATATCTTCCAGTTGAATATTGCGTATGGCCAGGAGAGTCCAATGAAGATTCTATTCTTACTATGGGCCTTGCTGACAACGAAGATAAAAAAGATGCATTAAGAAAGATGGGAATGAATGAAGACCATATCGAGTGGCAAGCAACAGGTAATAAATTTTTAGATGATAAAGGAAAGGTGAAAGTATGATACAAGTTCAAGGTGTAGGATTACCGTTTGATGTTAATTGTTCTTCTTGTTCTAATTTAGTTCCGACTAATTTTAGATGGACAATAGACCAACAGGAAACAAAGGTTTTTATTGACAATGCAATAGTAAATATGATTTCATATTTAGACGAAAAGGATTCAAAAAATAGATTTGGGTGGGTGTGTGAATCTAGGGCAATAGTTCCTCAGTTGGTTGATGCACTAAAAAATAATACAGAAAATATTGTAAAATATTATGATGCAATTTTTACTTGTGATAAAGAACTTGTTGGACTTCACGACAAATTCAAATTTTGTCCTACCGGCAGTAATCTTGCATGGGTGCCAAAAGAGCATCATAAAATTTATTCCAAATCTAAATTGTGTTCAATGGTTGCATCTCCCAAACAAATGTGTGAAGGTCATGTATATCGACACAAGTGGGCAGAAAAACTAAAAGATAAAATTGATTTATTTGGTGGTGCTTGTGGTTCTGCAAGAATAGGATTTTCTCCAGAACACTCTCATCCAGATAAAAGAGCGGCATTGGTAGATTATATGTTTTCTGTTGCTATGGAAAATGATACCTATCCAACTTACTTCACAGAAAAAATTACAGATTGTTTTGTAACAGGAACTATTCCTGTATATTGGGGCGCCCCAGACATCGATGAATATTTCAATCCAGATGGTATAATTTTTCTAGATGATAATTTTGATATCGAATCACTAACAAAAGAATTGTATGATTCCAAATTGGATGCAGTCAAAGAAAATTATGAAAAAGCAACACAATTAGAAATGTCTGAAGATTATATGTTTAGAAATTATTTACACGAAACTCAAAAGGTGATAACTCAATGACCACACAAACAAAACCCCCAAAAAGTAAAATCAAAAAAGCAAAGAAACCGGCAGGAATTACAGTCACTTTGTGTATGATTGTAAAAGATGAAACACACATCATTAAAGATTGCCTGACTTCTATGCTTCCTTATATCGACAGATATGATATTACAGACACAGGTTCGACAGACGGAACTCCCGAAATGATTGAGGAGTTTTTTGAAGAACATGGCGTGCCTGGCGAAGTATACCGTTCAGATTGGAAAGGATTTGGAGATACACCAAACGGAATTGGAAGTAGAACAGAATCATTACAAAATGCCGATAGTGGTGGGGCCAATTATGCTTGGATAATTGATGCAGATGACTTTGTTGATGAAGTCGAAGGTAAATTTATATACCCAGATGTTATGGATAAAGATGCATATAGTTTACAAATTAAACGAGGTGATTTTGTTTGGTGGAGAAATCAATTATTTAAATTAGGAATTGGTTGGCACTACGAAGGATTCTTACACGAATATGCCGCCTGTGACAATCCTCAACATTCTGGTGCTAGAATTGGTGGACAATATAGTATCAACGCAAGAACTTTAGGCGCAAGAAATGTTGGAATTACCCCAAAAGAAAAATACACCAAAGATGCAAACGAACTCAATGATGCATTGACTAATTCAGAATCCCCATATTATGACCCAGAAAATGCCAGATATCATTTTTATCTTGCACAAAGTTATTTTGATTCTCAACAATATGAAAAATCTTTTGAAGCATACGAAAAAAGAATATTACTGGGCGGATGGGAAGAAGAAGTATATTATTCCTTATTCAGACTAGGAATTATATCTTCTATTTTAGAAAAACCTTGGCTAGAAATTCAACAAAGATATTTACAAGCATGGAATTATAGGCCTTGTAGAGCAGAACCATTACACGCAATTGCAAGATGCTATAGAGGCCAAAATCAACCGCGACTTGCAAACCTATTTGCTAAACAAGCAGTAGATATTCCATATCCACAACAAGATATTTTATTCCTTAGTCAAGATGTATATACATGGCAATCACTAGATGAATTTGTTGCAACTGCCTATTATGTAAACGATTTCTATAATGGATATAATGCCGCCAAACATCTTCTAGAAAAATGTCCAATTCCTGATTCTGAAAGACCAAGAATATTGGAAAATTTCAAAGCATATGAGGCCAAAGTAAAGGAAATCGAAGCACAAAAACAAGAACACGAACAAGCACAAAATGAATTGAACCGTATTGTACCACCCAAAAAAGAGAAGAAACCAGTGAATACAAACAAAAAAGGCACTAAATCCAATCAAAAGAAACGCGGAAAACCCCGCAAGAAGAAGAAGTAAAATACCTACATAATAATAAAAGGATACCTTATATGGCAGCAAATTATGAAATACAAGCACAGCAGGGAGAAACTTTTCAACTGCATATGACATACAAAGACAACGATAA
>Ga0208299_1003050_pt1 | contig 10781 bp, 13 predicted proteins | sample 15_taG_FD_184089 | JGI IMG/M metagenome (GOLD analysis project Ga0208299, IMG submission 184089) | Marine viral communities from the Subarctic Pacific Ocean - 15_ETSP_OMZ_AT15312 metaG (SPAdes) (version 2) | ecosystem: Environmental > Aquatic > Marine > Oceanic | place: Pacific Ocean | collected...
GTCCTTTGTGACCATAGGGTTCTTTCCCTTGGGATGAATAATAACATTCCTTCCTCGGGGGCCGTATGTTGAAGCAACATTGTCGGCAAGTTTCTCCACACCGGAGACAAGTTTGTCCCGCAAAGCGAGATCGGATTCGTATTCTCTCTCAGTCATCTTTACCTCTTTGGTTGATGTAAATTATAATCACAAACGGTAGGTTTGTCAAGCAGTTTTTTCAATATCTGCGGCGGCGGCTCTTGATTTCTCAGCCCTGCCCTTGGCAGCGCTGGCACGCTTCTTGGTCTCGCCTTCGTCGCCGGCGCCAAGCATTAGGGAATCCACTTCGTCTGTTAACCCTTGAACCTCTGCGATCAAGCCGTTGAATCTCTGATTCAAGTCTTCTATCATCTTCTGTGAGGTTTCCGGTACATTGTCCAAGTTGATCGCACCAGGGATCTGTCTTACCCCCTGGGCTTTGAAGTCGCTTATTTTACCGCTGAAGCGGGTGCCGAACTCGTCGTCACCTTTTTTATATCCAGGGAGATCTTCAATGTTGTTTTGATCAATAACAAATTCGTGGAAAATAATATCATTGTCTGTCTTCCCTGGTTTTTCTGCCACAATATATTTCACTGAGGCACTGGGATCATCCTTGAGATCCTCTTTTAATTTCTTAATAGAACCACCAACGACGCCTCCTCGCCTTAAGAACTTCAAGGAAACGTTTGTCCCTGGGAACTGTACATCTGTTATCCCTTCTGCCTTCGGATCAATTACTGACCCCCTAAACATCAATGCCATAAAACGCTCAAATGAAAAGCCCATGGTAGAAGCATCGGGGGACTTCGCTAGATTGTAAAGTGTTCTAAGAATAAGAATTCTTGCCACGGCTTGGCCATACTTCTCAGCAGGGATAACCTCAGAAGTAAAATTATTAATCTCATTTATAAATGCGGGCAAGTTTTCTATATCACCCGCAAGGCCTGTTGCATTGACTGTTTTTATAAAACGATCACGGGCCTGCTCATTGACAGCAGAAGCCGTATCATTGATCCAAGACATATCAATGGAAAACTCAGGAACTCTTAAAGTGACTTCCTTGCCTGTGGTGCCCTTCTCTAGACCAGGGATGGTGCCCTGAAGCTCTTTCAAGCCAGGAATACTCTGCTCTAGGTTCTCCTTGATTAGAGAACGCAGTTCTTCAAGTGAAAAGTTTGTCATCTCATTAACCTCTAAATAATCTCGTCAGCAATTCCCAAATCAACAGCTTCTTCAGCTGTGAGGAATACATCAAGCTTCTTATCGAAAAGCTTTCTGATATACTTCTTGCTCATGTTGGTCTCTTTGGAGAGCGCTCTGATATATCTCTCCTCTAGGGACTTAAGGTGTTCCAAATCATTGTTCATTGTGGAGATGTATCCTCCCTGCTCAGCTTTCAAACTGTGAATCATAATCTGACAGTTAGCCCCGACCTGTCGATAGCCCTTGGTGCCAGCAGCTAATAGTAGTACGCCTGCGCTCATTACCTTGCCCAAGCCAAGAGTAGTGATGATTGCGTCCTCTCTTGCAATCCGCATAATATCATATACGGAAAACATTTCTGATACCAGTCCACCGTGAGTCGAGATCATAAATTGAATAAGGTCGCCGCCAGAATAAACATACCGCAGCATTTGGTCTATCACTTCCTCGCATCGGTCCTCATTGACTGTGCCATATAGTTTAATCAATGCGACGGTCTTGGGCTCTGATAGTACCAGTTCCTCGTCCTCAAGTTCAACCTCTATCTGTTCTTCACGCTGTAATTTTTGGGGGGATTTGGTGTTTTTTGCCATGTTTTAATTAGTCCTATAAAACTTATCCAACTCTTTCATTGCCTCTTTCCAGTTGTTAAAAGTTACAATATTTCTTAACGGACCTGGAAATGAGCCGATGATCAGCGCTATCGCGTTCTCCTTCCAATTGCCCAAGGCCTGATGATCCAATTCTTTTATTAGTTCGATTTGATTTTCCCCTAGTCCAACCTCAGACATATGCTTATACTTCAACTCCCTAAGGAATTTAATCTCATCCACAATCAAAGCCATCAGCTTTAAAGAATGAAACAATACCATTCTAGAAAAAACAGTATATCTACCCAAAGCTATGATTGCTGAACTTACCTTGTACAGCACTGCTCCTACAATTGCCCAGGCAATTGCCACCAAAATACCACTCATCCTTCACCTCTTATTCTAAGTTATTATACACTGAAAAGCTGTAAGCTGTCAACAGGTTTTTTACCTTGCGCAGCCCTGGTGTCAACTCATCATTAACGATCTTTTCATATTCAGATTCAAACCAACCTTCGACCCACTTCTTGGCTGGGAGCATCCAGTAATAGTTTCTTCCGGTGAACTGTTGTGTAATAAAGTCTATGTCCATCTTATCGCCTGTCAACCAATGTCGAACAGCCATTGACATTCGGTAGCCTCGCAATTCTGCCCACGCTCTACCAGGACTTGGTAGTGGTAACAAACAAAGCAAAAACAAAAGGAACCAAGAACTCAGTGGATATAGAAGCGCAACAGTTGCCAGCAGTTGTGGTGTCAGATACAAGAAATTAAAGAGGACACCGTACCTCTTGCGATCAGAAAGGTGCACGTACTCATGACACAGCACCTCGGTGGAATAATAATTATTGGCTTCCCACTTCTGTAAGGATGGAATATAAACTTTTGGATAGATTGCCGTAATGAACCTATCCATAAAGTCGGGAGTGAAAAACAATAGTTTAGAAAGAAATCTCATCCAAAGGCTTTGGTTCTTTTCTATGATCTCAAAGCCTTGGATCTGCTGGGACACGTGGTGCTCCAGCAATCTTCTCACCTTTGCCCGTTCAGCAAAGGTGAGACTTGTCCAGTTCATCAGGAGAACTCTTTAAGTAACCGCTGCGCAACACGCGCTGAAACTCGCTTGACGATGTCTTCGGTCAACTGCTCGGAGTTTTCATCATCAACAACTTCGATGCCTGCCTCGGCGAGCATGGCTTCAACTTCCTGCATCATCTGCATTTCAGTATCTTCTTCGTCGGCGTCTTCGTCGGCGGCATCTGTAACGTCACCTTCGTTGTCGTCAGTGACATCTAGTTCAACGTCACCTTCTACATCAGAGACATCAACGTTGACATCGTTGCCGTCATCATCGGCGGCGGCCTCAACGGCATCACCCTCGATCTCAACATCAACTTCAAGCTCGGCGGCGACTGCCTGAACTACTCGACGAAGTAGGTCCTCAGGAGCGGCGGGGGGAGCGTCGGCTTCGACTTCGAACTCGTCGGCCATCTCCATCTCTTCTTCTTCAGCAACGACTTCTTCGGTCACTGCTTCTTCAGTTACAGTTTCTTCGGCGACCACCTCTTCTTCGGTGATTGCTGCTTCTTCCATTGGCTCGTCGTCGCGCTTATAATCCATAGCCATTTCACTAATCATTTCATTGTTGATCGGTGCCAAATTGGCTAACTTCATAAATCGTTTGATTGTTCCTTCGTTAAGAAGTTTCTTGCTCATAATAAAAGTCTCCCTTAAGAATAAGTTTCTCACAATAAGTAGTTTAAAAACAGTTAAACGTACAGATTAGTTCATATTTCGTATTTTTAAATTTAACTTCTGAAGAGCCGAATCTTGGATTTGTTTTACTCTTACAAAACTCAAAGATAACCTTTTGGCTATCTCCCTCAAAGTCATGTTCCCGTGCTTGTCTACGGCAATGAGCGTGCAATTCAAGTCCTCTTCAAAGTCAAGCCAATATCTACAAGAATCCTTAGCGCAAATAGTACTTGTCTCTTTACACCTCTTAAAACAACTCATAGGTCTGGATGCTCCTTTTCTAATAGGTCGAAGATGCTTTCCACTTCTGTCTCTTCAAGGGCAAACTTTTTGGATATCTCGTCTGCTTGTTGATAAGTTTTTTTCATCTTCTGTCGTTTTTCTCTATTTTGGATGTTGTTGTTTTCCTTATGCTCCGCCACCAAAGATAGCACCCTCTCGTCCTTCTTGAGGTAGGCATCGGCCAAGATCCTAAAGAATTCAGATTGACGGACGCCATCATACTGCCACCGAATCTTCAAGTCGGCGTGCTTCTTCGGAGTATCGTAGTAAACAATCTTTTTGTATTTACTTTGGGAATCTTCCACTGATCATCGCCTCTTGAAGATAGTCTTGAAGATCGTCCTCATGATATCCTGTTACCAAGCTGGGTGCATCTGGATACGGAATCTCCTGGGCATCCCCACCGATAAACAGAAACATTGTTGGAACTCCCTCAACTTCAAAAATATTTGATAAACCCTCATCGTCAGCTGAGTCTATGATTGCAAATTTAATGTTTCTGTTATACTTGGATTCAAGCCTCGATAAGACACCTGTCAGGCCTCTGCACAGATGACAGCCATCACTCTTAAATGTAACCACACAAGGGTTAGAAGAGTTCAGTATTTCTTGTTCAAAGTTCTCACGAGTTAACTTGATCATTCCCTTTCACCTCCTCTACTGCCTTCATTGCTGCTCCCCAACAGGAAGGGCAATAAAGATTTACTTTCTTCTCCTCCTCACGAACAACAACATACCAAGACATTACCATCTCTCGGTCCTTCTTGTCAAAGGGTTTTTCACAAACAAGACAACTATCTTCCAGTTGCCCAAACATATTGATCTTCTTTGTGAGTTCCTTTTCCAACTTCTTGGACTTCTTGTTCTTTACTTTAATACTCATTTCTTATCCGTTGAGCCAAGTGCCCCGTCGCCCCTGTCGCTGATTGTGATTGGATACCACTGGTATAGATTATCTTCTGCTGTGGCAATAGCTCGGAAGTGCACCACTGGTGTCATAACCACCTGAGCAATCTTATCACCCGGTCTAACGTAGCGAGCCACTTTGCCAACATTATGAAGATTAATAAACACTTCTCCATCATAGCCTGAGTCAATCACACAAGCACCGACCAGAAGGTTCTGCTTTGCAGCCACACTGGATCTGTTCTTAACCTCCAGCATATATCCGTGGGGGACACCAAACTTCAACCCTGTTGAAAGCACAGCACACTCGCCCGGATCAATGATGGTAACTCCATCTTCATAAGCTTTAAGCCGACTGGTGTCTGGGCTGTAAAAAATGTCCAACCCTGCGTCAGATGGATTTGCCCTGGTTGGGGGATTAACGTCGTTCCTGATCATGTGATACTCTAAAAGCATTCTTTCCTCCTTTTTGTTTATTATATGTGAATAGAATGTTGATGTCAAGTATTAACCAACAAGTCTGAAATATCTTCTGATAGAGCGTGTAGAGAAACCCCACTGCTCATCATAGTCAAGACGTGCCATATATGGACGATTGATAAACACACGGTCCTGTCCCGGCTTTACACCCCAACACTTAATCTTTGTTGTCTTGTTAGTAGAATCAATTGCCTCTACAATCCAATAGTCTTTTCCATTGCGAGTCTTTTTCTTTTCTAGGCCTCGGGCAATAAACCATACCAAGCCCAGGTCTGGGTCATACTCGGAGATCGGTGGAATAAACTTCTCTTCTAGCTTCTCCAACAACTCCTGGGTTACAACCATACTCATCGGGAATGCACCAGTAAGAGTTGTGAGGAACTCTATCTTCTCTTCTTCTGTGAAGTCACCCTCGGGTGCATACAAGGGAATGTTCTCATGGAGATCCTTTTCTTTTCTCGGCCTATCGACTGCAACGCAAGACCAGAAATGCTTTAGGCCTGTGAATCTATCATCCATCAAGCAGTTCAGTGCCTGACTCCTGACGAGAACATCAATAGACTTCTTGTTCAATTTGCTGTATGAGATGTCTTCGTTGAACAAGAACTGCTCAATAGTTTTGAATGGGCGGTTGTTTATAATCTGTTCCACTGCCTTTTCCCCCAACCCCTTAATGGAGGTCAAAGGTTGAACCAGTGTCTTGTCGTCTGCCAAGATGTTCCAAGATGTCCCTGAGTTGTTGACATTCATTGGCTCAATCTTATAGCCGAAGCTTTTTGCAATATTAATTGCCTGTTCCTTTCGACTCTCTGGTTCTCGCCCAAGGAAGGCAGCCATCCACTCCGCAGGATAATTGTGGAAGAGCCAAGCACACTGGAAAGAAATAAAGCAATAGCTTACCGCGTGACTCTTGTTGAACCCATACCCTGAGAAGTATTCAAAGGTATCCCACAGCTTCTCTGCTGCGTGTCGGGCGATGTTTTTCTCCTCACAGCCCTGAATGAATTTACCCTTGATGACCAACATCTCTTCTGCACCCTTGCCTGTCCCCTTCTTGGTCAGGAGCTTGCGCAGCATATTACCTTCATCAAGAGAAACATCTTTACCGAGCTTGTGAGCAAGCGTTGCGATCTGCTCCTGAAAGATTAAGAAGCCGTATGTGCTTTCAGTCACCTCGCGAACAATCGGGTGGATGTATTGAATATACTGTGGATTGTTTTTGGCCTCAATGTAATCACGATCAACCTTTGCCGACAGTGGACCGGGGCGATAGATTGATGTGATGGCAGCAAGGTCAATAATGTTAGTGGGCTTGGACCTCACGCACAAGTCCTGGGCTCCTTTCTGTGTAAACTGGAAGACGCCTGCGAACCTGCCCTTTTGAAAGATGTTCTCCCAGATCTCTTGGTCATCGGTATTAATCACATCTGGGTGGAGGTTCTTATTATAAAATTCTTTTACGTGCTCAATTGTTGGGTTCTCAACACCCCTCTTCTTTCTGAGGATGTTGACGATTGCTTCCTCAATCATCTCCACCGTGGAAAGCCCGAGGATATCAAACTTAATAAAACCCATTGGCTCAAGATGGCGAGCATTCATTCCCTCGGTCCAAGGGGTCTGGCGGATGCCACCTGAGTTTACCAGTGGCATATAACGATCCAGTTGCTCGCCGATAACAACGCCGCCTGCGTGTCTTGATACAGAACGGATCTGACCGTGCAAGGCTTGAATGTGTGTTCTGATATCTGGATACTTCCTCAAGAACTTCTGAAGCGAATCGCTGAACTCCATGACCTCTTCAAAGGTTGGATTGTACACGCCTGCGGCGATGCCGTGTTTCTTCTTTGCACGCGGAGTAGCCTCAAGGAGCATCTTGCTTGTGACGGCATTGACCTCGGTGAAGGGGACATCATAGAACTTTGCAATATCTTTTACCAAAGATCGCAGACCCAAGGTATTAAAGTTTGAGATAGGGACAACCACGTTGTTGCCCCACTTATCAATCAGGTGTTCCTTGAGCCGCATTGGATTAGCCACGTCGTAATCAATGTCTGGGTACCCCGAGCCACTCCGTGTAAGAAACCGCTCAAACAGCAGGTCATACTCAAGAGGATCGACTTGTGTAATATCAAGTAGATAAGAGATAAGAGCCCCAGCGGCGGAACCACGGGCAGGGCCGACCAACGACAGACTCTGTGCCTCATCGCTAACCGCCTTCATTGTCAAAAAGTACTTGGCAAAGCCTCGTTCTTGAATGACTTCCAACTCCTTGTTTAACCTGTCTGTATAGATTTTAAGGCCTTCAAGGTTTCTTTTCCTTAACCCATCATAGCAAAGACTATGGAGAGCTTGGTCGGCATCTTCATATTCATCAGAGACAACAAACCCAGGAAGCCGGACGGTGGTGTCCGGTTGGAAGTCCTCGATGAGGTCCATTGCTATCTCATGCGTGCGCGTAATAGAATCATAGATAAGCTTGTCATCATACTCAAACCCTGCTTCAGCAGAATATTTTTTGTATGCTTCCCACATCTGATTGCCGTTCTTTGGGTAAAGCTCATACCCAATCTCATCAACGGACTGTGGCAACTCATCACTCATCCACTCGGGCTTCTTCTTGCCGAGCCAAGCAAGGCGCTTATACAGTTCACGATCCTTCCAAGCGTCGGGTCGCGGGTAATGGGAATCCGCTGTTGATACCAGCTTGATCCCAAACTCCTCCGCAATACGAATGACGTATTGGTTGAGTTCGTGTTGCTCTTTGATGTTGTTCCACTGCACCTCGGCATACCAACGGTCGCCAAAGATATCAATCATTTCACGGGAGGTTTCTCGCATTGCTTCAAGAACAGCTTCTTCGCCATCGTCTCTATTCTCCCAGTAATTACCAGCATACACACCACCAAGACAAGCGCTAGTGCTAATGAGATTACGACCGTACTTTTTAAGGCCCGCGTAGTCCACCCTTGGATAGCGGTAAAAATTGCCCGGTTGGTAGCTCTCGGAAACAAGCTTATAAAGATCATTCAAACCCTCCTGGTTTTTCGCCAACAGGACCAAGTGTCGTCGGCGGTTCAGAATGTTTTTTAATTTCCGGGTGCTCTGCTCGTCCTCTACAACCGTTGCGTTGATGTCTTTGTTTGTGTGAACACGATTTCTTTTATTCTGCTTTGCCTTCTCGTATTCCTCTTTCCACTCCTCCACCGAGGGAATGAAGTATGCCTCCACACCAAAGATGGCCTTGAACTCTTTACCATCCTTGCGCATCTTCTTGAGGTGTTGAACTGTGGAAGGCACAGCATTCATATTGCCGTGGTCGGTAAATGTGTGAGCCTCTAAGCCATTCTCATGGGCGAAGTCCATATGTTCGGGTGGATAACCAAGGCCATCACCGGGACTATACCCGCTGTGAGCATGAAGGCCAACGAAAGGGATTACTGTTTCTTCACTCATTCCTACTCCTTTTTCACCGGTATTATACCCCAATGACGGGCAGGAGTCAAGAAGTTTCTTCGTCGTCTTTACCTACGAGATTGAACTCGCGATACTTCAACATTGAGGGGGGAGCACGCTTTATTCTTTTTCTTTCCTCGGAGGAAATGTATTCGCAGTATCCTTCCCAACTATTGATATTATAGAACCAAGGCAGGGGTGCGAGGTCTTCCTCCTCTACTCCCTCGAACCCTATTACATCTTGCAGGTCAAAGAAGCGTGCGGAGTAGCGCTCTGCCATTGGGCGGAGCTTGAAGTTGTAGGGCTCCGCCTTAGCGGTCTCGGAATAGTCCATCTCATACTTGCCTGTGCCCTTTTCTCTTATTGTATTCTTCCACCTGCGCACATCTTCAAGGGTGAAGGTGAAGGGCAGGAAGTCACCGTCTGCTGCTGTGCGGTCGTTATAGGTGAAGATTACCTTGTTATCGGTGACCAAACGCTTACGATATTTGAAAATATCCAATGCGTGGTTCATTCCATAGGGCCAAGATACAAAAAATTTTCGCGGCGTTACCCAACGCGATAAGCTTCTCATTGTGCTATCTGCCACCCACGCGCCGTGGATCAAGCTCCAAGTCAAACAATCCCTCTTGTCCCGGTCGTCGGGATGCACTGGGACATAGAAGATCGGGACCTCCTTGTAATACAAGTCGGGCATCTTTCTATACTGTGCCTCGCGCAGGGGCGCATAATCAAAAAGATAATCCCCCAAGCGGTGCCGGATGAGGGGTTGCATATCATCATTGCAGACAATCCAAATACTTCTGCAACCTGCCATGGCACACTCTACTGCTGCGTGCTCAATTGCAAGATAGTCAGGAGCAATGGGCTGAAGGCAATCGTGCCAAGGAAAGTTGAAATCCAACGGCTGACCTGCTACGGGGACCACACCGGCAAGGTGGAAAGTCTTTTGTGAGAGTTTCATTTGAACAACTGCTTGCAGAGGACACTTGGTTTTGAATCTTCCCTTGGGATATTACTCAAGAGTTCATCAAGACCTTGGTGATTAAACTTTATTGTTTTTGTATCCTCGTAAATGTTTTTGCCAATCTTATATCTTTCCCTGTCTGTTGTTTCAATCTTCAGGGGATAATATCTTCTCTTGTTTGGTCTCTTGGTACACCAACCATTTGATGCACCTTTCATTCCCGCTTCCTTAAAGATCTTCAGTGTTTTGAAGCGGACCATCGTGTCGCTGTAATCAAAATCTTGGAGCTGCTCAGAAGTCAAATAAGAGATGGATACAGCGTCTTTTAAATGAAAACTATCGCCGTCAATACGATCAGAGGGGTAAAGGTAAATCTCATTCACAAAATCATCTTCTGTCTTAAAATACTCCAAGTGCTGGTTCATCCCAGACTTGATATCCATCCAGTCAATTACTTTATGTTTGTCCTCTGTTTGCTCAATCATCTTGTTTGGTAGCCCAGCAATATCATTATCGTCAAACACAATCGCTTCCTCAAACCTTATCCTTGCAAAGCGTGAGTTATGCGTAATTGCTTTTATAACATTTTCTTCTTCAAAGCGCAAGGATAAACATTTATCAGACATCAAAGTGTTTCCAGCGAGGGAAAGAAAAAAGAAAAGGTGCCTCCAAAGATCAATTTGAAGCGCACCGATTACTTTTGGATCACCAGTTGTATTCAGGGTTGTCGTGTTGTTGTCAATACCAAACGGTAACAAGTTGATATCTGGGTTGATGTGCTCTATAAACGATGGTCGCTTTATAGAGGGGGATAATAGCGGTGTATCATTTGCATAAGCAAATAATAAAGCCTCCAGAGACGATCCGATAACCACTTTTTCATATTCAAAAACAAAACTAGAAAACTTCATCTTCCCCTTCCGGGTCAAAGGATAGCATCTTTTCCCGAAATGTTTTAGAAGTTCTTATTACTTTTCTGCCATAAGTGTTGCTGCGGAGTTTGGTTCTGTGAGATTTACAGTTGCTGTATCCAGCGTTGTATGCACAAAGAGCAACCTTTAAGTTTCCATCCGCATATCTCTTGGAGTTCAAGAAAGCATAGAGCATTTTAGCGCCAGTATCCA
>Ga0208299_1003051_pt1 | contig 10781 bp, 19 predicted proteins | sample 15_taG_FD_184089 | JGI IMG/M metagenome (GOLD analysis project Ga0208299, IMG submission 184089) | Marine viral communities from the Subarctic Pacific Ocean - 15_ETSP_OMZ_AT15312 metaG (SPAdes) (version 2) | ecosystem: Environmental > Aquatic > Marine > Oceanic | place: Pacific Ocean | collected...
GGGTAGGGGATGAATGGGCGAAGGGATTACTTGTGAGCGTGGTGCTAGTGGAGCGTCATGCTACTGTTGAAACCAGCGTAAGGGGTGTGGTTGGAGCGTGGTTGTAGCGCACACGTTAGCACATTTGCTAGACTTCATGCTTGCACCTGTGCGCGACCCTTGCAACGCTCCAACGCCCCAACAACCCAACCCCTTGCGCCCACAACACCCCCCTTACAACCACCCCTTGCGCTTCTTAGAAGGAGTGATAGCCCTTGCGCAAGCCCTTGCGCTCTTTTAACCGCACACGGACGAGCGACAAATTTTTCATGGAAAAGACTTTTTTGGGTTGTTGAAGCCCCCTTAGAAAAAAATTGTAGAAAAAAATTGATAACGACCACCCCCATCCCCGCACCATGAGTGATGCGTTCACTGAGGCATGGGATGTGCTCAAGATGGGGTTTCCACCCTCAAGCAGCGCACCGCCTTCCGGCCCCTCGTCACCGCCTTCTAAACCACCAAATGGTGGAGGACAGGAGGAATACTCGCACAAGGACTTGGATGCCGAGTCCCTCATTGATTTTCTGATTCAAACATTGCACATGGATTACCAAGATGCGAAAGTGTTGGTAAATCACCATAAAACCAAAGAATTGGCAGGTGCTAGTCAGAGAAAGGCCAAAGCCGCTGCACAAGATACAGTTGATGAAGCCCCTCCTAGCCCTCCATCTCCGCAAATGGGTGGCTTCTGATGTCAGTATTCGACAATGCTTGGGGTTTATTGAAAAATCAAGCAATGACATGTGCCGAATGCGGCAAGCCAAAGCAAAAATATAGAGAATCGCTGCCAGCCACTTCTGATGAATGTCAGTGTAACAGTAACCCTCTATGGAACTCTCCGGGGGAGTTTGATTAAAATGACAGCATTTAACAACGCTTGGAAATTCTTGAAAGGGAATAATAAGCAAAATCAAAATCAAAAGAAACAATGGTGGAGAAAGCAAGAGCAGATTCAAGCGCAAAGACTTGCGGATAATGAAGCACAGCGATTGGCTCGTCTTGAAGAACAGAAAAGGAAAGATGAGGAACAAGCGGCACGTTACGAAGCAGAAGCATTAGCGGCGGCAGAAGCGGCGATGGCTGGTTATCAAGCGTAGTGGAGGATGAACAATGACCGCATTCAACAAGGCTTGGGTAATCCTCAAAGAAACCATAGACATGCACGAATACCCAAAGGGTTCGGGTAATTTCATGTCTCTAGAAGAGATGATACATGCTAGAAACGCAGATGCTCGCAAAAACATGGCGGATAACTTACCCATCCCATTTTCTATGGAAATGGGTAGACATCATGGGAATGAAAGGAATATGGATAGAAACTTGAGTGAAGACGCTTCCCACACTCCATCTCAAGAAGAATTAGAAGCAGAGGATGAATGGATGAGAAATAATCTTGATTCATTCAAAAATAACATAATGGTTGACTCAAAAACAGGTAATTATGACCCTAATGACCCTGAAGGTTGGCATCCAATGGGGAATTATTGATATGGATTCAACGATAATTTTGTTAACAGTGGGAATACCTGTTCTAGTTGTTGGATTAGTGTTCGCTATGGTCTACACATCGCAGTGGTTGACTAGTCTGTTGTTCAGTCTAAACACCGCTATGGACGATATGTACATGGGCGAAGAATAAAGATTTTATAGAGCAAAAATAAGTAAAACCATGAAAAACGGTTATTAGAAACGCTTATTTATGGTTGATATGTCGTATGTTTCCCGATGGAGAGTACCTCAACGCCCTTTGAGCGGGCTTGGCTGCTAATCAAAGGACAGCCTCTTAACCACCCTTTCACTAAGGAAGAGAAGACATTTATCAACACCGTTTTGTATACCGCTATGGGTGGTTCAGACGAGATTAGAAAGAGAGAAGCAAAGGCACTTTGGATTGAGTTTTTGAATCAAAACTAAAAAGCCCACCGCCCTCTGCGACTCTGTGTATTTGCGACTTTACGAAGTTGGGCCAAGAGATGGGTTACAAATCCTATCTTACGAAGTCCCTTTGCAAAAGCGTGAGCAATTGATTAGGATGCTCAGTTGGAGCGGATTGAAAAACATAGAGGTGGGGAGTTGTGTATCGTCCTCGGTTTTACCCATGAGGGATAGTGAGAAACTCAGTACGAACAAGAAAGCGCACTATTCTATGCTTGTTCTCAGTGAAGGTGGTTTTAGTCGAGCCACCAGTAGTGGCTTTGAAAATATCAATATTAATTTGTCCATGAACCCTAGTTTCAACCTCAAAAACCTGAATAAGAACTACGATGATGTTCTGAAGATGTACCTTAAGATGTTGGATGGTTACGATAGGAACAGGGTTCGTGCCTATATCAGCCATGCTTTTGATAGGAATATGAGTGACAAGGACATAGATGGCCTCATTATAGACGTTTCAAAGGTGTCTAACACGATTGTGTTGTGTGATACCGATGGAGATGCCGATATAGAAGTTTTTAGAGAGCGGATAAATAAGTTCATAAAACCAAATTTTTCAATAGCACTGCATTTGCATAAGGGGAACGGCAATTACATGGAGAAGGTGCAGATAGCGTATGAGTTGGGTGTTTGTGAGTTTGATACGAGCATAGCCACATTCGGCGGTTGCATCAACGCCAATAACCCAACTGCCAACATCTCTACAATTGAGATGATTAAGTGGGCTGAGTCGAAGTACATACCACTAGAGGGTAAACTAAACTTGGACATTTTACAAGAAGCACAGGATTTTGCTCTCTTATTGGCCGAAACTACTGCTAGTGGTCTGCGAGCCTGATGCCTTGTCCCTTGTCCTCATCATCATCTCATGGGTCTGTGCGTCATCTTGCTTTTGTTTTTCTTTCATATGTTCCATAGCAGCATCCATAGGGTTTTTCTGACCTATTTCAGTTACCTTTTCCATAGCCTTGTCCTTAGCATAATCTTTGGCTTGGACACCTACTTTCTTCGCACCCTCCATGAGTCCCTTTCGACCTGCTTGTGTGCCTACCGCCGCAGCACCTCTACCCAATGCTGAACCCGCTACTCTTGCCAAACCCATCAAAGCGGCTCCTATCGCTGGTGCGGGCATATGTAAGCCGATATAGCACAACATCAAAAACATGTTGCTCCTTCCGATAAGCATGAATGAAGACTTGGTATTAGTTCATAAAGCCAAGTCATACATTCAAGATAGGCCAAAAAGACTGGCGCAAGCAAAGGTTCAGAGGCTGGCTAGAGCAACCAAAAACAAGAAGACGAGGAAGCGATACAAGAGGAACTTGTCTAGAGGAAACATAAGACCTAAGATGCGAAGGCAAACAGGTTTGGTTAGGGTGGTGAGGCGCAGATGAGTCTTGATGAGCATGAACATGGGCCAATCACCGAATATCACGGAACTGTTGATTTACCCAAGGTTATCTCAGAGGGGATTAGAGGGGGAAGTCCCAAAACACGTTCAAAGCGATGGGTTCCTGAGGGTTTGAGAGAAGAGGATTTGATTTCCTATACTCATCCTGATAGGGATATGGCTTTGGCATTCGCACAAGACAGGGCGCAACGAATGAAGTTAGACCCGAATAAAGTGGGCGTTGTTGGTGTTAGAGGGGGTAATTTACCCAAACCAGTAGAACTCCAAGAACCTCAAGGCGGTGTCTTTGGTGGTACAAACAGTTTAGTCAGACCCGGTGGTATCTCACCTGAATACCTGATTCAAGCATCTGAGGATAAGATGAAGCCGAAGAAGAAGGGAATTGTTATGATAATCTCGGTTGGCCCAAAAATGCCACGTAAGCCCACAGATGAGTCTACACCCGATAAAGAAGTCAAAAAGGCCATACCCGAAGAGTGGGATGAACAAGCAGATATTCAGTCATATAGGTGGATTCCTGACAAACACTTGGAAAATGCCGCTGCTTCTATACCCATTCCAACATTAGAAGATACAGAGAAAGACCCCTCATTAAGAAGATTGGGTACGAGTAGACAATACGAAGAGCAGATACAAGGAATGCACGATGCAGACCCAATGGGGGGCATAGTGCCTTTACCCGGATTCAAGGAAATGGATTTTGGGGGGCGACAAATAGCAGGGACTTGGGTAATGCCACCTGACTTGGCCTCGTTTAGAAATCCTGATTTCGCCTTTGACCCTAATTTTGAACCACATTCTTTAATCGGAATAGCAGACTCTCCTAATTTTTACCGCACAGGAAGAGAAACAGGTAATATGAAGAACACTAATGAAGGATTCCAATATGGTGGGTTTGACCCCGAAGACCTCTATAGAATACCCTTATCCACTGATATGGGTGCTCATGGGGTAGCACGGTTGGCTACTGATTTGGGTCGTTATTTACATCCAAAATATGAAAGGGATGTGAAAACCCATGAACTGTTGGAAAGGCTAGGAGTGTCTATACCAAAAAAACGCTCACCCACTAAATCTCATCGTAGGACTTCATTTATTGACCCAATAAACGATTCTGTTTTCCCACCGGGCGACCCTTCATATCATCATAACATCGGATATGACAAATGGAGAGAGGGAAAAAGAAGGCCAGTTACCACAGAGGAACTAATGAATATGGTTCGTGATGGCTCTGTAAAACTCTCAGGCGAACCAATGGACATAGGCTTCCAATTTTTGAAAGCATACGAAGACGAACACCTACAATCGTACTTGGATGGAGATATAGACGAGTTGGGCATGTTTGGTAACTCTTTCGACCAAAATCGCTATCCGTTCTTACACTACAATGTCAATGCAATCATCAATGACAATGAAACTAATGATGGTGCTGTAAATGAGTTAATGGCCTCCGAAGAAGGTGTTGAAGCGTTTGCGCCTCGCTTACGCGATTATGAAAATGAGTTGAAAGCATTACATGACCACACTGTGCTTAGTAACTCTCCGCGAGGCTCACCACCTCAGTTATCAAACGCTATCAATGGTCTTGTGCGTGGGTACAGAGAGCAAACTGGCTGGCATGATATGACCCATGAAGATGTTATGCGAATAAATATGAGTATGTACATGGCTACGTTAAAAGCATTGAGATTGAAGAATGAACAATCGGCTTTTGACTCGTCAATGCGTGATTTGAAAGGCGAACCAATGAACATAGCATTTCAACTGTTGAAGGGGCGCAACCTTTCACCAGCAGCACGTAAACACAAGTTGGAATACGATACAAAATACCAGTCTAGCCCGAAGCGAATCAAATATCGGGTTGATTTGAACCGAGAGCGCAGACGCAGGGGCATCTACGGTTCAGGTAACGGCAAAGATGTGAGTCATACGCAGGGTGGTAAACTCACTTTGGAGAATGAACACGATAATCGGGCTAGACACTTCAAGGGTAAAGGCACACTTCGCAGAGTTAAGGTGAAGAAATGAACCCCTTCGACCAAGCGTGGGCTGTAATCAAATATGATATAGAAGAAGTAAAGCGTAGATTAATGGATAGAGGGGCATTTGAAAGTTCTGTAGACCACATGATAGAAGATTCACAACCCGGTTCTGATAGAGAGTCACCACGACCTTATGGTTTAATGTCTCACAAAGCACTTAATCACTTGGAACATGGTTGGCATGAAAGCGAAATACAAGACATACTAGATGACCCGAACTTTGCTTTTGAAAGGAATAAAGATGGTAACCTCATATGGAGTGCTCATAATTTACACGCAAACCCTGAACATTTGGACTTCATGTTTGAAAATCAATTGGAAGGGAAACCTATTGATTTTGATGAGATTCTTAGAGAGACATATCTTAGAAGTTTAGAAAATACACCGTGGAAACTTCCTAAGCCTGTAGTTGGAGAGTTTATGGGAATGAAAATGAATCCGACTTCAACTACTTCGTTTTCTACTGTAAGTGGGAAAACGCCTATTGATACACTTGAACAAATTGAGGGAAATAAAGGTAGAGGTTTTCAAGATATTTACACAGGCGAACCAATGGACATCACTATGCGTTTGCTCAAATGAGAGGAATAATCTTGATTACTGACGCTTTCTTGTCTCTTCTACCAAAGTGGTTGAGGATATTATTCTAATTATTCATTGTTATCTCTATTACTAATAATAATATAATTATTCTCTATAGAAGGAATAATGAAACATTGGAAATATACCGGACGCTATTATCGGATATTTCAAATACTAACCTCCTATGCGGTCTAACTAGAGGTCATTACATGGATTGGAACGGTGATGGAGAAATAGATAACTCAGAATTAAGATTAACAGGACTAATTTTAGCACAATCAGCACTCATTGGAGTGGCAGTGGGAGTATTTGACTCCGGTATTTGGCTACCAGCAGGTCAGACTGAAGACTCTTGGGTTAACGGTATGACTTATTCTATGGCTGCTTTGGCGGTTCAAATCGTTGCTTTCTACATATTCAAGATGTTCTTTGAACAGTCAATGCGACAGAGAGTTAGTATGCAGAATCGTCAGAAGGAGTATGAGATGAGGATTCGTGGTATGCAGGGCGACCACGAGCAGAGAAGAATGGAACTCCAATTGAGAGTACAAGAAATGCAGTTAGAAAGAGATTTGGCTGCTTTCAAACAGAATCCACAAAGTGGATATTTCCAACAACCCGCTACACCGCCTGAGATACAAAACACACCTACCCCTTCAGGTGCTATGAGTCTAGGTTTAGACACTCTATCACATCAACAAATAGTTCCCCCTAGAAACTTAGAGTCACAAAGAGTGGTTGATTGGGCTATGCATAACGAAGTAAAATCAAATCAAGAACTTCATCAAATGGCTGATGAAATAAACGATAATGGGGTACGTTTGAAAAAGGATGGCACTCCTGACTTGAGGTACAAGTCTTAGGGGAACTGACGATGGTAAAGATATTCAAGACACCAAAAGACGACTCTGTGGAAGAAACATTACGAGCCATGCACTTGGCTAATACTTTCGATAACACATATGAGTGGACAGTAGGTTGGGTTAGGACAATAATAGTGGCGGGTGCTACCGCATTGGCTGTTAGTGCTCTTGAATCCTACTCTGATTTCACTCTATGGGGTTGGACAGTTGAATGGTTTTTTGGTAAGGTAGCAGACTTAGGACAATGGATGACTGACTTAGTGAGTTGAAGTCAATGTCCATGACTGGTAGTGTATTGGTGGGGGCTGCTCTTTGGGGGCAGAACGTATACAATGCTTGGCGTCCTAGAAAGGTAGGAATCTACGGAACTAGTATGGTGGGTAAGACCACTCTAGATAGATACATGACCACTCCCGGTGAGATGGAAGAAATCTCTGAAGAGGAAAGAACTTCACATACCAAGATACTAGGTAAGTATCTACTACCAAAACCCACTAGAAAGAGGGTAAAGTGGCAAGGAGAGAGAAGATTGGTTCATTCTGCTGATATGGGAGGACAACAGAGATTTTGGAATCTTTGGATGGATGACGCTGTTGCTAGACAAGTTGAAGCCGTTGTCTACATGTTCGATGATAGAGCATTCAAAGGCGGTGGTGAAGGAATAGAGCAAGTAGCCGGATTCAAGTTCCTTGTGGATAATGTAATACAAAGGCAGTATCGTCACAGAAACCTGAGAAGTTGGTGGAAGGGTAGAAAATATGCACCTAAGGTAATCATGCTTGTAGCCAATAAAGCAGATAGATTCTTTGATGAAAAGGCCGCTAGGCTATGGCCTCAAGGTAGGATAGGGGAGCATAAGATATTCGACCCTTTCAGGGATGATTTGATTCGTTTGCAGAAAGCAGGTATACCAACCAAGAGGTCTTTCATGGCTACTAGAATAGGTTGGAATGTAGAGCCGACCTTAATCGAACTTCTAACATCGTAGGTGGAAAAATGAGTAGAAACAAAACAACATTGGTAGGCACAGGGGGTGGCTCTAAGAGTTTGAGAACTACAGTACCATCTTGGATAGTAGAACAGTTTGGCATGAAATCGGGAAAAAAGTTGTTTTGGAGGCTTGAAACAGGTGATAATGGCGAATTGTATATCAAGGTAAGGCCGGAGCGATAGACATGGTTTTGGATGTACCCGATGATATGTACCGTCAAATAACGGCTAATAGACTTCAACCAAATCAGTCTTTGGCGAATGTTAATGAAGCCGCTATGATGGCTTTATCCCAACAAGGGAATCGCAATTTGAATTATGCCTCCTTGATGGAGCAAGCAGTAGCACAACAACAGATGCAAGCAATTGCTCAAACTAGGAATCTAGAAGTTCCTAAAGTCAACTTCTATCCTAGTACACACCCCGATGCTAGAAAAGCACGAAAACAGGATATTAAACAAGCGTATCGTTTGTTAAACCCAGCAAAGAGATTCATCTTCAGCCCCGCTAGGTTGGTTGGAAGGAAATACATTTACAACAAGCAAACCAATCTATGTGTTGTGGATGGTTGTGATTGTGCTGAATTAATAAAAACCGATAACCTCTATCAGAGAATAACAGATGATGAATCAGGTAGAAGCCTTTGGGAGATGTATTGGAACAACCCAATCACGGGAGAAGTAGAGGCTTTCTTAGCGCAAGACAAGGTAACTAGCGGTAGAAGGATGAAAGGCACATACTGTCCTGAGCATCTTCATCTGTATCATTTACTATGTAAGTGGGAAGCGGAAAAGGAAAGAGAAGACGAGTTGAATCCTTCTCGTTTTCGTGATAGAATGAGAAAGGGAGTTAGTTTAGTTACAGTACCTGTAACCGCTTTAACAACTACACAGAAACCCAATCATGGTTTAGTGGAGAAGTATCAATCGTTTTTTGAAGAGATTACAAGAGATTCGGCTAAAACCAAGGGAATTAACATATGGCACATACCAAATCCCGAAACTAATAACAACGACATTACAATGATACAATTCGATATGAGGATGTTTCAAAAGGAGATATTTGAGGCTTCACAACCAACACCTGCCTTCTCTGCTATGATGAATAATGCTACTATACCCCAAAATAACCAACAGCCTCAAACACTAGCACCCGTGCCGCCAGCACAAGAGGTGGTTCAACAATGACGCTGGGCATAGCATCACAAACTCCCCAAAATACTGGATTTTCAGGTTTGGGTTTGACCGCCTCCCCTACTCAACAGGTAAACCCTTTTGGCACAGCAACACAACCGCAAAACCCACTAATGAACGGGGTGATGGCGGGTGCTGGTTTCAATCCAGCGTATGCTCAAGCACCAATAGCACCCCCCTCTGATACGCAGATACTCGCTGCTATGATGAATACCATACAACCGATTGATAGATTCTTCATTGGACAGAGTATGCCTGTGTTTGTGGAAATGATTTCCAACATCACTGCTTTCTCTATCCTCAATATACTCAAGAACTCAACTTTCAAGATAGATGATGATGGGAATATGAAAATGGACTTATCTTCACTACCTAGTGATTTGCAGACCCTTTCTGCTGAGAACATCATAGCACAGTTGAACACACTTCAGAACATGTCACAACAGGCAGTAACATCTGCTTTACAAGAGAGGGATAGAATAATTGCTATCTCCGAACAGAGTTTGTTACAATCAGCATTAACAGGTGCTCTAACAAATGAGTCATTCCTAGAAAATGCGGGTAATGCGGTAGGAACAACTGCCCGAAGTTTCTTTGGACTAAGGTGAGATAAATGAGATACACGCCAACCGAATACATACCAAAAGAATTAGCAGAAGTTTCAATGCACTTTTTCTCTCCAAGGAGAAGTGTAATCATAGATATGGTCATGGTGCAATTAATCAGTGCTATGATAATTGGGTTGCTAATTCTCTTGTTCAAGGGAGGACAATTGACGGCATCCGAAACTTCAATGTATATGGTTGGCATCTTTGTATCTTTTATCCTTTTAACCACTGTTTATGCTAGAATTACTAGATAGAATTATGAAAGGTACATAGTATCGTTCATCACATGGGGGATGCTGTTAGCAAACGCTCATGCGCCTTTTGCATGTCTTCTGAGAGAGAAATCTATGAAGAAGCATTGTTAAATGGCGATATGAACCCTAAGCAAATAGACAAGGAAATGGGTTGGAGAACCAACACATCTGAGAGACACTACAGAAACCATATGGGTGAGTTTCATCTCGCTTCTAATCACACTTGTAAATTATGTACAGACCCCTTGAGAGCGGAATATGAAAGTCGTTATTTTGCAGATGGGACAGAATCAGATGCGATAGCAGAAGAATTGCAGATACCTGAGAATAGTGTGTATCATCACATGAAGTTTCACTTTCAACCGTTGGTTCAGAAATCAGCAGCAAGCGAGGTTGCAATTCAAATAGGGGGTGAAATGACCACCTTGAGAACAAACGTAGAGAGACTCAATCAAAGACTCAATGACTACCTTGATGAAACCAGCGTTCACGAAGATGGCTTTGTTAGAGATGCTGTTACTCTCCATAAGGAAGTTCGGGAATCAATCAAAGACCTAATGAAGATGGAAGACCAATGGGGTACTAAGAGCGATACCCCACAGATAAATCAAACAATAAACGTCTTGAAAGTTGAACTATCAAAGGAGTCTCCTGAGACATGGAAGAGGATTAGAGAGTCCTTGTTGGAACATGGAGAGGATGCTCTTTGATTTCTATTGGGGATTTGATGCAGATAACTCATCCGGGTCATAGGCATTACAATTCTGATAATTCATTACATGATAGCGATTTACCTTTGTTCTTGGACTATTGTGTGAACGTCATAGAGAAGTTCAACTTCCATCATTTCAAATCTTATCAGAC
>Ga0208299_1003053_pt1 | contig 10779 bp, 15 predicted proteins | sample 15_taG_FD_184089 | JGI IMG/M metagenome (GOLD analysis project Ga0208299, IMG submission 184089) | Marine viral communities from the Subarctic Pacific Ocean - 15_ETSP_OMZ_AT15312 metaG (SPAdes) (version 2) | ecosystem: Environmental > Aquatic > Marine > Oceanic | place: Pacific Ocean | collected...
AACTTCTTTTGTAATCCCAGTAATCTTGGCCGGCGCCAAACTCATTTCGGTTATCGTAATGTGGAACCAAAGAGAGGTTGTATTTTTCTACCTGCTCATCTGTTGGTGCAGGGATAGACACCAATGTATCTGCGCTGGTACTGATGTAGAAGTCATTTTCGTCATACTGCTCTGCTTCCATCCAGACACTAACATGTGTCATTTGGCCGTTCCACTCTTGCATCATCGTATCAAGTCGCTCTTGTGCTTGATCTATCTGGTTATCAATTTCTTCCGGTGAGCCGGAAGATACATCGTAAGTAACATCTGCGGCTGAGATGTCGCCATACTGTTCGTTGCTGACTCCCGCATCATCGCTTTCTGGAATCATATTGGCGACAAGCTCGCCAATTGTTCCTCCGTAGTTCTCTTGGTCGCTGTATTGCCCACCTGTTCTCGTCCAGTCGCCTGCCAGCAGTTCATCGACAAACTCTTGAGAATCTCCATTACGGACGATGATGTCTTTCTGGGCTTTCCACATAAAGTCGCTGACTATACTTTTGAAGCCCGGAACATCAATCCCATAAACCTTTTGTGCTGGAACTGCAAGTTCTCTGCCCGTTTCGTAGTTCTTGAGAGATACGAGTCGATAGCGAGATGATGGCTGTGCTGATGTTTTTCCTGGTTCATCGACATCGGCGTCGAAGAACACCTCTTCCAAGCCGTGTAAATCTTGTAGAGAAACCTTTTCTATCTCTTCTTTCGGCACCAGAAAGGCAACCGGCCCTCCTGTTAGCGCCTCGTCTTTGGAGCAGTGCCCGTATGCGCCGCCTTCGCTCCAACAGGAGTATTTCATACCTGAGAAGTCGCTGAGTCGCAGAACATCGATGGGGTGGCGAGTTATCATAACTGCATATGCGCCCTCTTTGTCTTGGAATCGTCGCGCATGCGGCTTGAAGAAATACTCGTTTGCCGTGTCGAGATCCCTGAACCTTATTTGCTCTTTTGTCCAAAACTCTTTCTCTTCTGGTGTGCCGTGTTTCTGGATGAGCTGCCCAAGTTTAGTTTGAATAACCTTCTCTATCTCCTCACCTGCTCTCGGCCCTTTTGGTATAACCTTCTTTATTTTCTTGTGATATTTAAGTTGAGCGATGTTCTCTTTTGTCTCAACTCGCTCCTCTTCGCCTTGAGCATTACGAACGGTTCGCTTTTGGGTGACTTCTTTCTCATGAAAGGAAGGTATCCATCCCAGTTTGGTTAGCTTCTTGCCTATCTGCACCGCCATCTTCATTTGATCCGGAACGAAGTCAAGTATCATACGAGTTGCCCTGCCGTCTGGGGCTGGGCTATTGGTGCCCTCTGCTGCCTCTGGGAACAGTTGTCCCCAAGCCAACGGGATGGGACTCCTATTTGCTTCTAAGTCATTAACACGCTCTTCGGCTGTTTCACGGTATCGCTCTGATGCCATTTCGTTTATTGGTTGCGACTGACGCAATTGCGGCCCGTTCTCGTCCAAAACATTCTCGCGGAACTGGCGCACCATCTTCTGAAAATCCATTTATTGCCCTCGTTTCCTAATAAATAGTTTGGTTTGTCAGGTTTTCCAGAATAACTGAATAGATATTATGCAGAATGAGAGCAAAACGCAAAGTAAAGTTTTGGTTGTGAGCATGCTCTCGTTCATAAGATACCAAGCGAGGATGGGGAATGTCACATAAGACATACAGAAACCGAGGAACCTCGGCCCCCAAACTTCATCCATCGCGAGGAAGGCGACTTTGGTTGCATACCAGAAGCTAATGCCAGCAGGTATTCCAAAAACCAAGACGGCAAGAATTGGCCTTCCATCCCACCATTTCCAGAAGAACTGGGCATGGCACTGGAAGAAAGCGAATAGCTGGCCAAGTCCATAAAACAGACACGCCTTCAACATTTGCGGATCTATGAGGTCGCCCATTCTATGTAATCCTCCAAGTTTTGTTTGCAGAACATAGCCCAAGCTCCATCGTTGATTCCTATGCCCATCTTCTCTGCGAGGGTTCTGCCTTCTTTCCACGCTTCCATTTCTTCTCGGAGAAGAGATAGTTTGCTTTGCAAGGTTTCGTCGCGAGTCTCTAAGTATTTCTTATGCTCTATTTTCAGTATGGCATGTCCCGCTTCGTGGAGCAAAACATATAGCTGCTCTCGCAAGGATTCGCTAGTGTTGATGCCTATTATCCCTGCATCGTGATAATAAGCGCCCAGTTCCTCGTCTTCAAACACAACATCTATGTCGTGCTCAATCTTGAGATGGGCTACCACATTATCGATAGCCTCTTCATAATCGCGAATCATCTTCTTTCCTTGATGTTTGTAAAAATAATATCTCTAGCTTTTTCTGCATTGCTAGTTACCCTGCCCGAAACATCTAAGTATATTTTTGTATGTTCGGAATATAGTCTCTCGATTTCTTCGCAATAATCATATGCCACCAGCCAAAACTTCTGCTTAAGCAACAATTCCTTCAATTCGTTATGATCCACGATGGGTATTTCTGGTGGCGGTTGAGCTTGTAGCACAGAACTGGACTTGTATGGAGGAGGAAAACAGACTACATAATCTTCTTCATTGTCATTCAGCGCATCAACATAGTTGCCTTCTCTTACTTTCATGTTTGGCTGATTAAAACTCTTCAGTTTGAGCAGAGACAACTCATTGAGCTTGGAGCGCTCTTCAACCATTTTGCCACAAGAAACAAGCCCATCTTTGGTAGATTTATTGAGCACAAAAAATAGCGCTGCCCTCATATGAGCATCATTTGGATTATCCTGCATCTCTTGAAGATTCTGAAATATCTTTTCTTCCTCTATCGGATAAAAATGCTTCGACACCATATAGAGGCGCTCCGGATCCGATAGTAAGCTGCTCCAAAAATCGTACAGCCTCCGATAATGAGTGTACCCGATTACACTATGTCCCTCTTTGGCCAAAGAAGTTTCAACAGTTCCCCCGCCGAAAAACGGAGACATGATAGTGCATCTGTTCTTTGGCAGTATCCCAGACATAGCTTTGCATAGATTCTTCTTGTCGTTAGGATATGTTATTAAAGGCTTGACTGACAATGTGCTAATCCTTTGTCATAGATGCTATATGCTCCATCGCTTCCTCAAAACCACCAATTAGCTCTTCTTCGCCGGTGATTGTCACCATTGTTACTATTGGAGTGTTGTCTCTCTTGCATCTTTTCGTGATCAAGTGTTCGTATTCTGGACTGAAATCCGTCAGCGTCAAAACATACTCAAAACCTGTCTTGCTCAAGAAATTTATCAGTTCCGCAAGACGCGGATCTTGTGATCTGCCATACATATGATAATACCCGACTAACATCCTACCCCCTAAGTACTCTTGCCTGTCCTTCCGTCAACTTCCTATCAACTGACATGGGATCGCCAACAACAACTATGCTGCGCCCTCCCTGCCCTTGATCTAGGAAGATGCGCGTGAACATCTGGTTGTCGTTCAGTCCGTCTGGAAGCTCTCCTTCCGAAAGCAACGAGCGGAAACCCGTATCCTCTCTCATGCTCACTACTCGTTGGGGGTTAATGTAAACCTCTCTCAATGAATAGGATTTGTTTGATGTGACTGCTTGGTGTGAATGTACTTCAACTAATTTTACCACCATCTTCTTCTCCTTCTTCTTCTAGCATTAGTCTTGATGACTTAAGGCATTGATCTCCCTTTATCATAGGGAGTGACTTTAGTTCAAAAATGTCTGTTTCTTTTAGTGTCCATGCCTCAGCATCAAAGATCACTCGCGAATAGTAATCGCTTACCTCGCCCAGAAACAACGCCCTCTTGGGCCTTTTCAGTGTTTTCGTTGGGCCGACTGGGACATTGCTGTCGTCACTCCATTTGAAGATGGTAGTGTCGGCTGGAATATAGATAAGATCGCCTTTTTTAAACTTGCTCATCTTCTGGCACCTCTTCCTCTTGCTCTTGCTCCTGAACTGGCTGCAAAACAGGCGGGGGGCTTGAATCTTTCTTCAGTAGATAAGCCTGATAGCCTGACAATATTGACATGCTGTCTTCAAGTCTGTAGTCTATGTTTGCCAATTGCATTCTTATTTTCTTTATGCCTTCTATGGCTTTGTTATAGTTTTCTTGACTGATTGCCTCAACAACCGGCTCAGTTACCGAATATTCCTCACTCCATGCAGCGGATAGGTAGTCCGATATGTCCTCAATGAAGTTAGTTACAACTCCTGGTATTTCCCCCATATTCACTGAATATTGTATATTAACTCTCTTATTATCCATTTGTTCCTCCTATTTCGTTTGAATGATGGCGTAGTTTGTCGTAATCAGAGTACCAGCCACAGACACAGCATTGGCTAGTGCAGTCTTTGTAACCTTAACTGGATCAATGATTCCAGCCTCGTACATATCAACAATCTCTCTCGCTCTAAAATCAAAACCGTAATTATTTCCTTGCTCTTGAACCGACTTGGTGATTAAATCTGGAGATTCTCCGGCGTTCTCAGACATCTGGCGCAAAGGCTCCAGCGCAGCGCTCAAGACAATCTCCACTCCCATCCTCTGTTCATCGTTTTCGACTTCAACCTCTAAGTCTGCGATTGTTCTAGCCAAAGCCACTCCTCCACCTGGCACCACACCCTCTAGGCGAGCAGAAGTAACAGCCTCAAGAGCATCCTCGATTCTATGCTTTCTCTCTGTCATTTCAATCTCAGTGGCTCCCCCAACACGGATAACGGCGACACCAGATGCTAGTCGTGTGACTCTCTCCTGCAACCTCTCGCACTCATGGATGTTTTCTGTCCTTACCAACTCTTCTTTTAACGACTCGATCCTCTTGTCTATCTCTTCGTGATCACCGGTGCCGCCAACAATTGTCGTAAATACATTTGTCGAATCAATGGACTTTGCTTTACCAAAGTTTTCAAGTTTCACATCTGCCAGCTTCAAGCCGGAAGCCCTATTGACAAATGTTGCGCCAACTGAAACAGCCAAGTCTTTCATTATGTTTCTTCGCTCCTCTCCATATCTGGGAGCTTTAATTGCAGCGACCTTTAGTGTACCTCTCATAGCGTTCATAATGAGGGCTGCAAGGGCTTGTCCTTCAACCTCTTCGGCAACTATGATGAAAGGCTTGCCCTCTCTAGCAATAATCTCTAAGACAGGCAATATGGGCTCCACAGAGTCTAGCTTATAGTCTGTCACCATGATGTAGGGATCGTCGTAATGCATGATACCTCTTCTGTCGTCTGTCACAAAAGCGCCTGCACAATAGCCAGCGTCAAGCTGAAATCCCTCTGTTAAGTCGAGAGATGTTTCAGTCGAGCGAGCCTCTTCGATGGTGATAGCTCCGTCTTTGCCAACCCTGTCGACTGCTGTTGAAATAAGTTTGCCGACTGTCTTGTCGTTGTTTGCGGATATTGTAGCGATGTGCTCAATGTCTTCCGCGCTCATTATTGGGCGAGACATCTCATCTAGTCTGTCGGATATGGCAGAAACAGCCTTATCCATACCTCGTTTAAGTTCAACTGGAGAAACTCCAGCCGTTAAATATCTTTGTGAATGTTGCAATATAGAACGAGCCAACACTGTTGATGTCGTAGTGCCATCTCCTGCGTCAGAGTTTGTCTGGATTGCTGCCTGCTTGATGATTTGCGCTCCGGCGTTCTCGAAGGGATCTTCAAGCTCAACAAACCTAGCCACGGTAACGCCATCTTTACTTACGAACGGCGGCTTACCCTTTTCTTGCAAAATAACATTTCGCCCTCTTGGGCCGAGTGTCGTAGCTACATTGTCTGCTAAGACATTTGCTCCCTTCAGCACCTTTTGTGCCAATGACGCATTACAATCATATTCTCTTGACAATACTCACCTCTCTTTGATGTCTATAATATAACCGCTTATGGGCGTGGTGTCAAGTTATTTTATGTGTCGGCAGCAACTTTTCTAGCCTTCTCTGCTGCTGCCTCTCCTTTCTCTGCTCCCTTTCTGGCTTCTTCTGGCTTTTTTAAGCCATTCGCGAAGTATGAATTTAGTTTCTCGCTCATCGTAGCCATTTCATCAAAGATAGCAAACACTTCCTGCATTACTTCATCTTGAATTTTGTCGAGCATTCCCTGCACATGGGTGGCGCCAATGGGCAATGTTGCAATCAATCCCTTGCCTTCCTTTCGCGCTGCTCCATCTGGGATTAGCCATTTTTTGCTCTCTAGGTAGCCCCTCGTATTCAGAATCGCTATCTTTTTTGCTTCGTCGCTTAAGCTCTCATACCATTTTGCAACAAGAGGATCTTTGCCATACTTCCAGTCTAGGGATTGCAATGCTTGCCCTCTGATATCTTGCTTCTTGAGAACCTCATTCTTGAACTTAATAAAAGCGGCAAGAAGGGGGCCCTTGGGATTTGTTGTCTTGCTACGGAGTGCTGGAATCGTTGTACCATACTCTGTCTTGAATGCCTTCACGACATCTCTTAGGGTGTCTTCTTTTCCATCCCAGCCAGCCCATTTCAAAACCACACTATCTATATTACTTGCCGCGTCGAAGAATTTATTTGCGTCGGTTGGATTTTCTTCCACATAAATTGCATAAGCAGCGGCAATTGCCTGTATCAAGGATGGGGCCCCATCTCCCAGTGCGCTCAAGTTAGGTGCTGCCTCGGTTTGTAGATACCATAAAAAGCCGGGATCATTTGCATCAGTAGAGAGCGCCAACTGTTGTGCATTGCCAACAGATTGCTTATCCGGCAGGGGAATAACACTTCCTTCCTCGCCTCTGGCGCCGATGATAGGAACTGGCCCTCTTTGGCCGGCTTCATCCCAGTCCTTCAGTCTAGCCATAAAATCGCTATCCGATGCGATGCAGTCCTGCGATTTACCGCCGGCCCTTGACAATATCGTAAAAAGATTGCCAACCGTTATGTCGAACTCGTGGAATCTGATATTGCCAGCGCGGCTCAAGGCACCCAATTTTTTGCCCGTCTTGTCTACTGCCTCTTCAAAAGCCTTGTCACACACAAGGTATCTCATAGCGCCGCCACCTGGCTGTTGGCTTGCCCAGCTTGCCCAATCACTAAACCTAGTAGATTTTCCAGTAAGATCGTGGCACAAATCTCGGAAACTGCCATCGACTTTAAGGCTGCCCTTTGAATACAGTTTCAGACTAACAGGCACAGTCTCGCCACCAAGATTGGCTACAAAGTCGGCAATAGTCGATGTATCGCCTGTTTGGCCAGCGGGAATTTGAGAGCCGCCCATCAAGACTGCCAAGAAGGCTTCAAAGTTAAAGCCAGCAGCAGAGGCATTAAAGTTTGTAATTGCCATTGTCAAAGTCTTTAAGAACACAAGGTATGACATCACCTCTCGGATGTATTTTCTCATGTTGCCGCCATGATCAGATGGAGTAAAGCCCTCGTTCATCTTATCGACAACTGCTTGAATCTTGCCCTGAAAGTCGGCGCCAGAGGAACCAATTGGTCTAAGCCAATCTTCAAGCTGCTTTCTTTGGCTGCCGCCTTCGGCGCCATCTTCGTTGTTTGCCCAACCAAGCTCTGAGATGGGAACCATCGGAACCTGATGGATGTTGTATGTCTTTGTTACGGGGGCTTTAGTGATTTCTTCGCGAAGGAGCATCGAGGTGCTATCCATCACATCTTCTACCATTTCAAGCAGCGTTTTAAGATCCAGTTTGGGCTCAGGAGTCAGAAACTCTAAAACTCTCTTATCAAAATCAGACTTATTCAACTTCTCTTCCTCCAAACCAAAGTATAGTTTGCTTTATGCGTGTGGCCACCAAGCAGGCTCTTCGCCCATTCCTTGGAAGTCGTTCGCGTGAACACTATAGCACTCAGGGTCAAAGCCCATTGCGATACAGTCGCCCATCGAGAAGAACATAGAGGAAAGCATTCCTCCAAAGAACCAAGCGGTAACAGCAATCGCTGTGCCGAGTGTTGCAGTGATGACACCGTATTCCATAGCGGTTGCGCCGCTCTCGTCGTTAATGAAGTTTTTGAACATAATGTATTTTCCTTTTATAATCTTAAGCCCCCACTTCGCACTACAATAAATAGTTTATTGTTTTGTTAAAGACGGTTGCTGGTTGTATTAGTAATTCTAAAAAATCTTGTCTGCGATGCCTAACTCAACTGCTTCCGATGCTGAGAGGTATATATTCACCTTCTTTTTCAACAGGGATCTAAGGTATCGCTTAGTCATCTTGGTTTCTTCTGACAATACCGCAATGTATTGATCTTGAATGTTTCTTATCTCTTCCATCTCGGCATCAAGTTGATGCATTGGGCCGACATGTCCACCGATAACTGAATGGAGCATAACGCGACAGTTCTTGCCGATGCTTCGCTCGCCTTTGGTTCCTGCTGCTAATAGCACAACACCAGCCGACATTACTTTGCCGATGCCTCTGGTTCTAATGGGCACCTCGTCGCGGATCAGGCGCATAGTATCGTAGATAGCGAACATGTCGTCTGCATTGCCACCTGGTGTTGAAATCACCATATCTATGGGCATGATAACTTCTTTTAGTTCCGAGTCTTCATCTTCGATGTCAACTGGCTCATAGTGTACTGCCGAATTTTGCAAGGAAAGTAAGCCAAAGACTGTTTCTGCGCTGGCATCGTCATTGATGTCTCCCATAATTCCAACTGTTCTCAGTTTTAGTTCTGGGGGTGAAAAAATAATTCTTTCTTTCTCTTCCGTTTTCTCTTCGGGCTTGGGGGTATCTTCTGAAAAGCGCATCTGTTTCTCCTTGTTGCGTGACTATAATATAACCCTATTTGTCGCTCTTGTCAATGCGATTCCTGTTCTGGAAATATACTTTATTCAGAAAATCCATTGCGGTATTCCAGTCATAATACTTTGGCAAAGTCCTGAACTTAGCCGGATAAGCTGCATGCAAGTTGCTTACAGCCGCCGATTTCCACTTGTCAAAACTATGCGCGTCAACTGATTTGCTTCTCTCAATGACTTTTTCGTCGATATTCAAGTCAATCATTGTTTTTTCTTTTATTGTTTGGATGTATGCCACAGATTCGGAAGCCGAAGCGAGCATAAATAAACAATCTTTTTCCACCGTTCTCACCAACTCTATAAGCTGGGCCCAGGTAATCGCTATTGTAAATATCCTGCTAGCGACGATTCCCAAAACAAAACTTAAAGTTATAATCAAATAATCCATTTTTCCTCTCAATAAAAAAACCACAGATTAATCTGTGGCTTCTCTATTAATATAACATGTTCTCAACAAAGAGCAAGTTTTTTTTACTTCTTGGCAGCTACTCGCTTAATGACTCGCCTCATGACTTCTTCAATGACAGCTTCGTCGTCAATGACTTCCATGATCTCTTCTTCGTCTTCTTCGTCTCCTGGAGCAGGCTCAAAATCTGGAGAAGGCTCTATTGCCGCCTCTTCATCTTCGGCTTCTGGAGACATGTCCAACCCTTCTTCGTCTTCCACTCCCATCTCTTCTCCGCCAGCGCCTTCAACTTCAGCTTCAACGCCAAGCTCGTCAGCGACAGCCTGAACGACTCTTGCTAGAAGCTCTTCGTTGCCTTCGGCAGCAGGCTCGTCTTCCATGGGCTCTTCTTCCATTTCTGCATCTTCGGGCTCAGGGGGAAGATCTGCTTCTGGATCATCCTCATACATAGCCTCATCAACAAAGCTCTCTGCGAGATGCCCTAAGTTGGCGAATTTCATAAATTTGCGAATTGTGCTTTCTTCCAGCAGTTTTTTCTTGCTCATGGTAAGTCTCCTAATAACCAATTGGTTTACATGATATAAATAGTGTTGCAAATATAAAAAAGTAGTTTTGTTTTATAACTCAGGATGCTCTTGTTCTAATAAATCAAAAATGTTTTCAATTTCATTGTCATCAAGCGCAAACTTCGTCTTTACATCCCTTCCTTTTTCCAAGCTCTTTTGAACTTTCTTTCTTCTCTCGGCGTTTTGCCTCTTGTGCTTCTCTTTATAATTATTTACAAGATCTAAAATCGCCTCATCTTTATCAATATAATTCTGGAGCATGCATCGAAAAAAGTCGCTTTGGGTTAAACTATCTTGTTGCAGTCTTATTTTCAGCCTTACATGCTCGTCTTTGTCAGCATAAAAGGTTACCTTCTGCATCTCATCATAATTATAGCGTTTTTTGCGCGTCTTTGCCACTAGAAGCACATCTCTTCTTTGGTTTTCTCAAACTTGATTGGCGGCTGCTTTGCTTTCAGGCTCCTATAGACTACATCAATCTTGTCCTTAAAGCCTTTTTGTACATAGCCATCATTATGATCGTTGTTCGCTTCTGCATGCCAGATTTCTAAGGTGTGCAGGATTTCTGTTAGTGAAACTTCTTTCATTATTCTTCTCCCAATAAATCGTTCTTTATTTCGTTCAACAATTCTAGCGCGCCTTGCCAACACTCAGGGCAATACAAGTTTACTTTCCCCTCACTCTCACGAACCACAACATTCCAAGACATAACCATTTCTTTGTCCTTTTTGTCGAACGGTTTATTGCAAACTAAACAGGCATCACCAAGTTTGCCGAACAGTACAACCTTCTCTGCCAACTCTTCGTTGCCATCCTTCTTTGCCTGCTTTGCTGCGGCTCGTCGTTGTTCTCTATTCATCTTTTATCTCATTTAGTAGTCTATTAAGTTTCATTCCAGCGCAATCAATCTTGCGAGTGGTTAAGTTGTAGTGGTTGCAGAAACCTCTGAAGTCCCCATCAACACATTCTTTGTTTACACCAGTGTCTAGCTTGCCGTTCTCATCCTTTGGGTACT
>Ga0208299_1003060_pt1 | contig 10761 bp, 17 predicted proteins | sample 15_taG_FD_184089 | JGI IMG/M metagenome (GOLD analysis project Ga0208299, IMG submission 184089) | Marine viral communities from the Subarctic Pacific Ocean - 15_ETSP_OMZ_AT15312 metaG (SPAdes) (version 2) | ecosystem: Environmental > Aquatic > Marine > Oceanic | place: Pacific Ocean | collected...
TATCTTGATGTCATCTTTATCAAGACCAGCAACAGCCATACTAATTGTATACTGACCTTCGCCATCTTCGATTAAATTATGAGGGGGATAATTAGAATGAGTTGACGCTGTAGGTAAGGTCAACATCTTTTGAAATACTTTGTCATATCCTATGACCCAATCCCTAAAATCACTCAGCGAAAATGGATCACTAGACTTAGTGTGTAATGTATAATTCATAGTTTTCTCCTTTAAAAGCAAGATAGTATGGAACCCACCATTGGCATTCCATACTATATTATACTACACTTTTTGTTTCTTTGCAAGCTTTTTTTTCCACAGCCTAACCAATTCAGGATCTCTTTCCTTCTTTGTATTGCAATGAGACATCTTACCTCTGTTGTTTTTTATCTTTGCCATGTTAAACTCCACATACCCCACCTGAGTTACTGATCTCACAGATATCATGGGCTTGAATGTTGTCTTCAAACTCTTCACCTAACTTCTCGATAGCTTCAGAGTATGGAACAGATGTTAAAGGTTGACCACCACGACACCCATCAGGGTAGCAGGTAAAGCCACGTAACCTATGAGCATACTTAGCCAAGGTCTGAGAAAATCCTTCTACCTTATCTTCATTGTTGTCCTCTGTTCCCCATGCTGGCAGGTTAATCGTAGAGGAGATAGCCATGTCCACATACTCTTGGACGTTAGCTTGGAAGCTCAGTCTACGTTCATAGTCTGTGGAGAGATCAAGGGCTGACTCAATCTTGTCAGGCTTAACACCATAGAGATCAATCATTTCTTGGGCAGCACTGTCAACTACATATTGGTAATGCCATCTCTTGTTCTTCAGATACCTACGCTTATAGGCTACAGAGAAGATAGGTTCAACACCAGTAGATGTACCAGCCAGTATACCTATTGTCCCTGTAGGTGCAACTGCTCTGACGGCAACGGGCTGAGAGACTGATAAGATTTTTGAAAAGTCTCTTGAGGTTTTATCACTTTCAGCTTCGTATACTTTAAACCACCTATGTAATTCGGGGGTAGCTTCATATCTGTTATTACGTTGTATGAGCCACTCGTGAAGTCCCATGAGGCCCAATCCCAAACGTCTATTTTCCTGACGAACAGTATAAACTTTGTCATAGGGTAGTTCTGCTCTTGTGGTTCCACAGAGTAGAAACTTGGTCGCAAGCTGTACGACTTGCTGCAACTGGTTAAGGTCATCAATACGAGCAAAGTTAAGGCTCCCCAAATTACACACATCACTATCGCTCTCACTCGTAACCTCCGTACAAGCATTACGAAGTGTTTCATTTTCTTTCTCAAAGAAGTTAAAAGAGAACCCCGGCTCTCCAGTTTTAAGAGCTTGCTTACAATTAGATTCAAAGACATTTCCTATTTCTCCTTTTTCCCAATAGTTAAGTAACCACTCAGTATCATAGTTGACACTGATGTTTGTCATATCAAGTGGAGCAGGGAAATTAAAATCATCTTGCTTAATATCAAATAGAGTTTGTCCTGTTGTACCTACTGTCATATCAGACCAGTTCTTTATCTTTAAGAACTTGGTTACATCTTCATGTTTCCAGTTAAGAGAAGCATAGATAGCAGACCTACGGCTACCACCCTGCATAACCTTCTGACCAATGGAATTAATCATCTCCATCTTAGGTAGAGGGCCACTGGCTATACCACCAGTTCCCTTCAGGGTTTGTCCTTCAGCCCTGTATACAGAATAGTCTACACCAATACCACCACCTGTCATAAGACAAGACTCAGACTTCCAAGAAAGGTTAGCCCAATCTTCTCTTGTATCTTCTTCTGCTTTAAGAAGGTAGCAGTTGTTAAAGAACTTCTTATCTCTCCCTGCATAGTAGAGGTAACGTCCACCGGGAAGGAATCGTAGATTAGAGATGTGATCTATCAGTTCTTCCTTCTCATCCCGATTTAAATTATCTTGGCAGACATCCTCTACTAGAGTGCAAGCTAACTCATGCAGGGTTTCTGCACCTTCATGAGCGTACTTAGTATTAAATATATCTTCACTGAACTTAGATCTAAACTGAGGGTTACGATTTGATTTAAACATTATTTCCCTTTCTCCTCTATATTATAAAATGTATATGTTGCTGTGATTTCTTCGCCTTTTATTATATCTTTTATTGTTCTGAGAAACCACCCTAATCCTACTCTATATTTTTCACAGTTAGGATTATTACTATGATTATAAAATCCACCAAGAGGTGTTCGTACCATAAGATCATCTACTCTAATATGGCTCAAACCTAACTTGGTATTCTTTGGAATATCTTTGATAGCAAATATTCCATACCCATGTATATTACTTTTACCTATAGATAAGGAATCAATTAAAGGAGCATACATATTTATTTATACTCTAGTTGTAGAATTAGCTGTGCATAATGTATAGCTTTTTCTATATCCTTTTTACCTTGTCCTTTTGTTCTATGTCGAGTTATATATTTTACCACATTACCTTCAAAGTAGTCAAGCTTATTTGCATGTATATATTCTACTGGCTGTATACCACAATCTTTATAATGGCTACCACCGACTTGTTTGTCTAAGGGTTTAGAGCAACGCTTGGAATTTTCTTCTGACATTAGTAGTATCCTCTGAGTTAATAACATTAGAAGCAAAGTTTCTTATTACACTAGGTTCAAGATCAGCATAATGACATATCTCTTCAAAGTCTTGGCAAGTTACACCAGCATCTTTAAAGATCCATGAGTGTGCTTGATCTCTATAAAGCTGAATAGAACTATCCTCACTCTTGAGTTTAGGTTTAGATAGATCCAATAAAGCTTGGAGTATTACTGCAATATAAAGAGATCTTTCTCCATCTTTATCTGTTAAATCATATAAAGAATTTGTTGATACGTCTGTACTTAATTCAAATGGATTGATCATGATACTCTTCTACTGGTCTATAAAACTTTCCACCTACATAATTATTATAGAAGGCAGGATCATCTGTTCCCTCCAAAGTGCTGCATAAAACATTATACTTCATCTGATAGTAACACTCATAATAACGTAAGCTTCGTTTGTTTTTAAACTCAGCTATCATTTCAAATTTAAAATTCTTTTTACCTACTTTCTTTATGTCATCAAGTAAGTGTTGGCTTGATCCCATATAAGATTTCCAATTAGACTCAGCTTTCTTTTTTCCTTTCTTATAATTAAAGTATTGTTTACATCCTATATAAGCTTGACCAGTTTTAGTATTGGTAATGCAGTAGACAAAACCAAACTTAGTAAGATCAGGCTTACCTTTATATGTCCAATGCATTACCAGTTCATTACCTCTTCGACTTTAGGTTCTTTAGCCACCGTTGTAAGATAGCTAAGTCCTCTGGAGTATTTAAAAGCACGTAGTCCTTGACCATGATTAACATCTTGCCAACACTCTCGCTTATGCCCACAATAAATACAGCCAATAGGAAGCTTGAGATTACCAGACTCCCCATCAGGAACAGGAGCATAACACCTATCAGGCACATGATCATTTCCAACCATTCCTTTAAGAAACTTAACCCTTTCTTTTGCATTTATCATCTCCATAGAATGTACAGGAGTAAGACATAACTCACCACTAGATTTATCTATCACTAAGAATGCTGCCTTATCTGCCTGATTAGCTTGAGCATAAGCAGAGATCTGTGCTATGTATCCAAAAGGATCATCTTCAAGAAGGTTATTATTCTTAAACTTCTTAAAGCTAAAACCTGATGCACTCTTACAGTCAACAAGAACTCCATCTATCATAGAATCTTGATGGCCTTTAACACCTTCAACATCTACTTCCTTTTGTTGTTCTGTAACCTCATGACCAGCAATGGAAGAACATAGTAAAAGTAGTTCTTCTAAGATATAACCATAAAGAAATTTAATTCTTGTACTAGGTTTGAGATCTTCAATTTCTTTTTTACTATTGACATCATACCAAAGTTGTCGATCTGGTTTACCAATAGCTGATAGTCTTAGACTACCTCTGGTACGTGGTTTCTCATACATAAAATCTTTAATGTGAATCTTTAGCATTTCACCAAAAGTATCTATGTGCTTGTCTACTTCCTTCTCATCCATCTCAATCGGATCAAGAGAAAATATATCATATATATCTTCAACTAATGTTTCAATATTTTTCATGTTAAAAAAATAGGGGTAGAAACCAAACCAATAATCTCTACCCCCAAGTCTCCCTTAGTTTACATTAAGAGGCGAAAGGAATTTCTTCAGAGCTTTCTGTTACATAACCACCGGGAACAACTTCAAAGTCATTACCAGCACCAGATGTATACTCTATAAAGTCTACTACTTGAACTGCTGCAAGATCAGCCGATACTCCTGACTTACCAGCATAGTTCCACTCAAACGGTACAGCCTTAACATTGACCACACTACCATTAGCAATCAACTTACCATCCCAGTTATTATTCTGAGAATCTTTTACTAATGGTCCTTGCCTTGATGTTCCATCTTTACGTGCTACTTTACGCTTGATGGTAACAAAGTCTCCACGATCATCACCTTTATTGGCGATAGGAAGTCCAGCACTTTCTATTACTGAACGATTGTTATCATCTACTTCAATTTGTATTGACCACACTGGCTCGAACTTAGTGTTAGGCTCAATGATTGAAGCATAGTGACATTTACCTGTAATATATATTGGGTCATTCATTTCTATTTTCCTTTGTCTATCGTCACGCTGTTGTGACATGAGTTTAAATTAAATTGTAACGTAATTATACCACACATAATTCTATAGGTCAAGAGCTAATCTGAATTAATTTAGCTTTTTCCACAGGAATATGAAAGAAAGGTTCTCTCAAGTGCGGTGAGTCTTTAGGTTGCTTAGAGTTTTGTATTCTACCTACACTTGAATCATCTACATTACTGTCTTTAATAAACCAAGCTTGAGTACAATCAGTATTAAATACTACAAAATATAAGTCATGTTCTGGGTAATCTTTCTCCTTTCGTTCCATTAGTCTGCTCTTCCTTTCTGGAATGCGAACTTCTTTCCATGTATGAGGCCAGTAATCTCCCCATTGGTTTTTAATCTCAACCTCAAAGAAATAATTCTTATCCTTTTTAGCTGAGACATCAAAGTAAAAATCTTCTTTAGCTTCAATGTCTGTGAACTTATTAGCTACAAGATAACTTACGATTGCTTTCTTAGCTCTCTCATCGTTAGCCATGTAGGATTGTTTATCAAATTTACGATTGTTATGTGCCATTTATTCTCCTCTATAATAAGATAATAAGTAGTTACGTAAGTACTACACTACTTATTATCTATTAAGTATGTTTTCTTTCTGCATCTATCTTCGTATTCTTCTAAATAATTTAATGCCCTTCTTACATAATTAATATTATCTTCAAAGAAACCTAATGCTGAATTACACTTATTACATATCCATCCTTTAAAAGCTCCTGTTTTATGATCGTGATCTAAAACAAATGGAGATGTTTTTCCGTTTGTTTCTGGAATAATTTGTTCAGGTATCTTAAAACAAATTGGACATTTATAATTTTTATCAGGATAGACATGTGTTTTTTTTAACTCAGCTACTTGTTTATGTTTTTTACGCTCACATTTTTTACATATATTCATTCTTACATGGTTGTTTTTAAGATCTCTTCTCCCTAAAGTTATAAAGCTTTCAAGAGGTTTTTCCTCACTACATTTAATACAAACTTTTGTATTTTTAGATTTATCAATAGATCTTATATCATTAAATAGTTCTTGTTGATGTTGCATTAGTGTGTATCACTCCATGTAGTTCCAATTTTAAACTCACAGTCAAGAGGACATCGAACCTTAAGTGTCTTCTCAGTATCCTGCATTGCATCTTTGGTAATCTGTCCAAATCTTTGAGCATCTTTCTTAGCCACTTCAAACTGATACTCATCGTGTATGGATGCTACTAACTTAACATCAATACCTGCTCTACGTACACGCTCCATGATATGAACAAGCCATTGCTTACATATTATAGCACCAGCACCCTGCAACAGGGTATTAACTGCTGCATGTTCTGATCGAATGTGTAACAACCTACCATCAAGAGCAGGTAAAGTACCTTTCTTACAAGCTTCAGCTACGTTATCTCTAAGCTTCTTTAGCTTCGGCATGTTAGATAAGAACTTAGTTATAAGTTGCTGTCCTTTCTTAGCATTACCTCCTACCACCTTACCTATCTTAGCAGGGCCAGCACCATAAAGAAAAGCATAGATAAAAGTCTTAGCTTGATCACGATCAGTCAGACCAGCAGCTTTCATATTAGCTGTATGTACATCACCATTTAAAACTTCATGTGTAAAGTTAGCATCATCCATATAGTGAGCAAGACATCTTAACTCTAGTCCAGATGCATCAGTACCCATCAAGACATGTGTATCTGTGTTATCTACTGTCCAGAGTGATCGACACTCTTTACCATAAGGTGAATAGACGGCTGGTACTTGTGCCATATTGGGAGAGTTATGAGCCATACGACCTGTTACAGTTCTTAATGTCATAACCCTCCCTCTCACACGACCATCTTCTTCACACGCTTCAATCCAAGATTTAATCATGCCAGTACGTTTCTGTAAAAGAAAGTACCGACTAAACATTTTAGCTTCTGGTATATCAATCGTATCTAATATCTCTTCTGAGACAATCACATTACCTTTATCTGTAAACTTATTAGGTTCCCATCCACGTTCCATTAACCTTTCAGCAATTTGTTTACGACTAGCTATATTAAATGGAATATACTTTACTTTTGTTTTTAACTGTACCTCTCTAGGTTCAAATATCTCTTGAGATTTTTCTTCAAGATCATGTTGTTCTTCTTCTAAGGTAGCAAGAAAAGACATAGCTTCACGTAGGTTGAAATAAAAACCATTCTTCTCTTGTTGATCTACAATAGCCCTGACTTTTGCTTCAAGTATTAAAGACTGAGAGGAAAAGTTAGAACCTTCTTTCTCTAGTTCTTGTGCTACCTTTCGAGTAAGGTTAACATCTTGTTTACAATACTCAAGCATCTCAGGAGAATAAAATTTAAAGTCATCTAGTTTTCCTTTTGGAAAATCTAATCTATCACCCCATGCTTCAAGAGAATGTCCTTTATCTCTAGTTGGATTAAAGATCTGAGACTCAATTAAAGTATCTCGTACTTGAGATAATTTGATCTGCGATCCTGTTAATCTATTAAGTATTGGTGCATCAAAGCTTACACCATTATGCATAATAAAAGTATCAATCATCTTAGACCAAGATGCAAACTCTACACACTCTTCTTGTATCCATATTTTTTCTTTGCCTGTTTCATATTCACAGGCTACGATACAATGTATCTGAGTTGCATCCAGACTATCTGTTTCAATATCAACTACGGCTGTTACCATTATAACACTTCCTCTCCTTGATCTTCATTCTCAATAAAAGGATTATCAATCTCAGTCATCCTACCAGAATCTTTATCATAAAATAATTTACATGCTATTCCAGTATCACCTGTATATCTATTCTTCAAGATACGAATGGTAGTTGTGTTAGCATCTAATTCATCTTCAGCTTGCTGATTTCTTTCTAAGGCCACTACACTATCACTTAAATGAGCTATACTAGCTGACCCTCTAAGGTGTGACAGAGACACTTCTCGTCCATCCTCATGCCCTTTATCACCTGCTGGCCTACGTAAATGGCTGACAAGTAATAGACCTATTCCTGTAGCTTCAACCAGAGAACGTAGCTTAGTCATTAGAATGTCAATAGATTTACGTTCATCACCCATATCCTCTTGGCCTGACACTAAGATAGATAAGTGATCTAAGACAACCCACTTACATCCTAAAGCTTTAGCCATGTATCTAACCCTAGCCAGTATCTCATCGTTGGAGATAGACCCAAAGTGATCGAAGGCAAAGAACCTGCCTGTACCTATAGTCTTTTCCTGCCATTCAGTAAGCTGTTCTCTGGTAAATCTATCTCTAATCTCTTTAATATATAATCTTTGGTTAGCTTCTACACTCATCAAATTAAATGCAGTATTGCGAATGTTCTCTTCCATTGCCAGTACACCAATGTTATCTTCTGTATTATTCATAACATGGTGCATAAGCTCACGTATGATACTGCTCTTGCCCATACCAGCACCACTGGTAAAAGTTACTAGCTCACCAGTACGCATACCATATGTCTTATCATTAAGACCATTCCAAGGATAGAGTACTGTCTCACAATACTTCTCATCGTAAAGAGATGCACCAAGGTCAGCAAGATTAACTATACCTGCTGGTGTGAATGTTCTAGCGTTCCACCAATCATCACTAAACTTCTTACGTTGGTTGGTCTTGAGATATTCATTAGCATCTTTCAGATCCATATCAAATATTTTACACTTGTTTGGCTCAAACAATTCTGCCACCTGTAGAGCAGCTTCCTTACCCGGCTTATCATTATCGAAACAGAGAACAACCTTATCGAACTTATCTAGGTATTCAAAAGAGTCACGACAATTCTGAAGGGCTGATGCTGCTCCATTCTTAATAGATACAACAGGCCACTTATCACCAAGCATCTCATAGGCAGACATAGCATCCACCTCACCTTCACATACAGTAATAAACTTACCACCTCTATTAAAAAGATGTTCACCAAATAAACCAGATCCAGAAAGATTACCTTCAGACCAGAACTTTTTATTCTGAACCTCTCGTACCTTATTAGCTATATGGTTTCCATCCTTATCACAGTACTGGTAAATGTGGTGTGTTATCATACTACCAGATTTCATAACTTGTGTGCCATATTTTTGTGCTGTCTCTTTCTTAATCTTACGATCAGAAATATTATCAAATTGTCCTACACTTTTTAATGTAGGAGTTGTTGGATTGTTCATAGATATAACCTTTGTTTCCATTTCCTTTTCTCCACTTACATATTTCTTACAACTATAACAATATGAATGACCATCATCAGGATAGGTAGCATTAGCATCACTTGAATCACAGTAATGACATGGACCCATCGTTGGTGTAACTGTCATAACAAACTCCTTACATCTCAGATTTTTTTATAACATATTTAGAATCAGGTGTATATCCCATTGCAATACATAGAGAGTTTCGATATTTTAATTCTTCTTCTGCTTGCTGTTTGTTCTTAAAAGAATCTACCTTAACATCACCTGTATCTTTTTTAAGATATAAACCCCAATCATTCTTCTTCATAAACACTATCCCATATATCAGAAATGAAACCTTCTTTCTCTTCCATAATTTCATCAGCTTCTTTACGAGCTAATGCACCAGCTTCATGCTTATCATAACCTTCTTCTTGATATTCTTTCAGAAGATTCTTAAAGATAGTTCTACGTTCTTTATCCCATAAGTTTCTATCCATTGTCTTCTACCCATGTTGTTTTACCTGATCTACCTAACTCTTCCCTTAATTTTTTAATAGTATTTTCTCTTTCTTCTAAAAGTTCTTTTAATAATTTAATATGTTTATGAAGTATATCATTCTCTTTATTTAATTTATCCTGCAATTCCTTAACCTCTAATGGATGATACATAGTATACTCCTTTCACTTACCTTTGTCAACATAAAAGATATGACTACCTACACGGCCTAACTTCTTAAACCTTTTCTTCATAGCCCAATAAGGTCTAACATAATAGGCATGATAATGAGTAGCTCCCATAGTTTTATATAACATAACTCCCTGTAAAACGAGGGAAGATAAGTTGACTGCTCTCACTAAAGAAGCATAGTCTTTCATTCTCTCTGCTTTACCATCACAGTAGTAACTGAACTGACATTTGTTCCGAATGATCCTGCCCTTCCACTTCTTTGCTTGGTGTACTACCTCACAAATTTCATCAGGGTATCTGTCATCCCTCACTCTTTGTAAGATGACGTTAGCTACTGCTATCTGAGAGATCATGTTCTCTGATCTAGCTTCATGATAGACAGCTTCAACTAAACAGTCTAACCCATTGGCTTTACTAGGTAAGCTATAAAATATTATTAGTAGTAATATAATTGGCCCAAACAGACCAGCAAATAATGTTTTCAATGTAACCTCACAATCTGAACATCATACTCTAGCTCATCTTCAAGTCCTAATTGAATTAAAAACTTCTTAGCTTCTACTTCTGAAGAGAATTGATTTACTTTCTTACCTGTTTCATCAGGAAGAATAGCACTTGTTTCTATATCAAAAGGGTCTTCCATTTGAACTATTATGTAAGACATATTAACCCCTAAAAAAATAATGTGAATAATAATATAATTAAATCCATCATATGCCTCCTACATTTTCTCTCATAATATCATTATGACTTAGCTCTGTCCAATATATTTCCAGTGCTTCAGTCTCTTGGTGTGCATGAAACTGGTGGTACTCACCTGCTGGCACGATAGATAGATCACCTTCAAACAAGTGTGTACTATCTATTAACTTGTATTCTTTCCATCGCTTGACCTCTAGTTCACCAGAGATAACATAGAAAGCATTGATCTTAGATTGGTGTGCGTGTTTGGAACAGAACCCACCCATCTCTACGTTGATACGGTGTATCTCTACGGCTGGTGATTGTAGCAATGGGATAGTCTGACCCCATACCTTACCTTCTTTAATCATTCTTTATTCTCCTTCAAGTAATCTTAGAGTAGATAGTATTTTCCACTCAGCTTCAGACAACTTATGATAGTCAGACATATACATATCTCCTTCCATCTCATGCATA
>Ga0208299_1003061_pt1 | contig 10757 bp, 20 predicted proteins | sample 15_taG_FD_184089 | JGI IMG/M metagenome (GOLD analysis project Ga0208299, IMG submission 184089) | Marine viral communities from the Subarctic Pacific Ocean - 15_ETSP_OMZ_AT15312 metaG (SPAdes) (version 2) | ecosystem: Environmental > Aquatic > Marine > Oceanic | place: Pacific Ocean | collected...
AATAATAGTGTATTGATATAAAAATTCGATTAAAGGCAAAAACTTTGGGGGAAACGAGGGGATATGATGGGGGACTGGGGTAAAAAATTCCACTTTTTCCGGGGATAAATTTTCGAAAAAAGTAGGTGCAGTACTACATCTCTATATTTATGATGCTTAAATAGTGAGATTAGTGTGTAATAATATAAAATATGAAAAGCTCACCTATTACAAAACAAAACCTATCCGCTAAAGCTGCAGCTGCTAAAAAACGTAGAGATATAGCTATGGCTAAAACTAAGCGTAGAACTGCTATGAGAGCGCAGGCCCAAAGACTTGGCCAAAGATCAGATAGTGATATACATCATGTGTCAGGTAAAGTTGGGGCTACTAGAAGAGTATCTATTGCTAAAAATAGAGGCGGGTTTGGGAAAGGAACAAAATAATATATATGTCAGAAAATAAACCTTTATCGAAATATTATCGTTCATCAATGTTAAAGAAATCAGGCTTTGGTCGAAATTCTTCTGCATTTAAAGCAGATGCTATTGGTAATTTTTTACAGAACATAGGTGATAATCTTAGAAAAAATGTAGTTGGTAGTGTTATTGGTGAAGATCAAGCTGCTAAGTTACAAGGGAAGGTTGATGAGCAGAGAATAACTACAGCTGAAAAAATAAGACTTAGAAAAGAGAAAAATAAAGAAAGGGCTGAGAAAAGCCAAATACAGTTTACAAAGGATGTAAATAATATAAAAACAGGTATTAATAATTTTTTATCTGACCTTGGCGTAAATACGGATAACGCCTGGGTGCCTGGTGCTGATAAAAAAATAAGTATTAAAGTAAACAAAAACAACGTTAACAAGGCTGACCTTGATTACACGGAACATTATACAGTGGGTGATTCTAATTATATATGGTCTGCCACTAATAGCGAATATGTAGAAGTTGACGACGATGTTTGGGCTAATAGAACTGAAGTATCCGATGTTATTATTGATGATAACAATGAGTTAGCATTCGCTGGTAACATAGAAGATCATCCGGATTTCAATAACGCTTCAAATAACACGGCGGTTCTTGGGTCAGCAACAACAAACGTAGTTAAAGGCAACATGTATTACTACACTAAAGAATATGGTTTGTATGAGTTTAAAGTGGATATGAGTACTTGGGCTTCTGGAAACCCTGTAATTTATTATAGAGACCCGCTTGATGGTAGAAGTCTTACGCAAGCTGATGACGCTTGGGAAAAATTATCGACCGAGGATCCTTACTACATGGGCACATATAACGAACTAATAAATGATCCTAATAATTTATTCACAGAAGATAATTCATTTAACAAATATCTAAATGACTATATTAGTGCTACAAGTACTATTAAGCCTAAAACTAAAACTAAAACTAAAACATACGAAAGTGGTGAAAAAGTACTACCTGAGTGGAAAAGATTAGGTTATGGAAGTGACAAAGAATATAAAGCATCAGATTACTACAAGCACAATGTATTAAACAAATAAAAATATAGGGAAACCTATACCACAAACAATTAATTAACCTTAAAACCAATAACTATGACTTACTTATACTACAAGACCAGTACAATGACTGGCACCCAAAAACCTAACGAAAAAACTTTAGGCCAATGGACACACCTCGCAGACAAGAAAAACTGGAGGATAACCCAATTAGCCAACGGTTTTTATCAAACAGAGGTTTCAAATCCAGAAAATGACACAGATTGGCACGATATTACTCGTAGAGAGACAATAGAAGGCGCCGAAGCTGCTATAAATGGCAGTGTTGAGCATTTTGAGAACAAATTAGAGGCTACAAAAGGCCCTAAAGTTGTAAAAACATTTGAATAACAACAAAACAATAAACTATGGCAGGACCATTTAAGCTAAAATCAGGCAACAATCCGATGAAAAAAAAATTCTTTGGGAAATTTATAGAAAAGTTTGCAAAGAAAGCGGGTTATTCTGATAAGGATATAAAAGGAAAGAAAGGAACAATAGGTGGAGGTGGTTCATTTACAATACGATAGTAAACCTTCCAATAATCACAAATTTAATTAAATTTAATCAAATATGGAATACAATTTACCTAGTGAAATTGTCAAAGATCTAAATTTTGGCGATATTGCTAAATCTAAAATAATCGCTGGCGTTGAAAAGCTGGCTAAAGCCGTAAAATCCACATTAGGCGCGTCAGGGAAATGCGTTATTTACGAAGATGGACGCGGTAAACCGGTGGTCACAAAAGACGGAGTAACCGTTGCCCAAAGCGTAGTCTTGTTTGACCCGGTTGAGAATATTGGAGCCACCTTAATTAAAGAGGCCGCTCAAAATACAGTGAAAGAAGCAGGTGATGGTACCACTACGGCTACTGTCCTTGCTGAATCACTAATAAAAGAGGTAAATAAAGCAAATTATAATGACTATACTACTAGGGACATTAAACAAGGTATTATTTCAGGGCTTGAAAAAGTTAATAAATATCTTGAGCAAACCGCTATTAATGTTAAAGGTGATATGCTTAGTTCTGTTAGTACCATTTCTTGCAATAATGACATTGCTCTTGGAGCTATTATTGCAGAAGCCTACGAAAAAGTAGGTAAGGATGGTGTAGTTTTAATGGAGGGTTCACCAACTGAAGATACTTATGTAGAACTAGTAGATGGTGTTCAGATAGATTGTGGTTTAACATCGCCACATTGGGTTACTAATACTGAAAAACATAAAGCAGAATTAGAAGATCCTTGTGTATTAATAGTTTCTAGTGAGATACCTAACGTAAGGAAAATACAAAAGATCTTAGAACATGTTATAAAAAAAGGTAAGGCGCTACTAATAGTGGCTCCAGTAGCACAATCAGTAAAAGCGGCTTTAATGATGAATAAAGTAAAAGGTAATATTAAAGTTAATATTATTGATTTACCAGGCTTTGGCCCTACTAAAAAAGATGCTACTGAAGATTTAGCTATTTTAACAGGAGCAACAGTAATCAACGAAGAACTAGGAGATGATCTAGACATAATTACTCCAGATTATTTAGGTGAAGCAGAACACGCCACCACAGATGATAGAAATACGGTTATAACTTTAGGAGACATCACATCTCAAGTTGAAGAGCGTATTAAAGAAGTTAAAACAAAGATCAAAGATGAGAAAAACGGCTTTATAAAGAAAAAGCTAGAACAAAGATTAGCTATGCTATCTGGCTCTGTGGGTATCGTGAAAGTAGGAGCTGGTTCTAAAGTAGAATTAAAAGAAAAGAAAGATAGGGCAGAAGATGCTATCTATGCCACCAAAGCGGCCCTGAAAGAAGGTATCGTACCAGGTGGTGGGGTTGCCTTGCTCGACGCTTCCCAAAAAATTTCTCCTAACGGAGTTGGGGAAGAGATACTATTAGAAGCTATCAAGGCTCCTTTTAGGGTTATATTAGATAACGCTGGTATACAACAAATTGATACTAGACCTAACAAAGGTACAGGTATAGATGTGGTAACCGGTGAAAGTGTAGATATGATTGAATCAGGTATTATAGATCCGGTTTTGGTAACAAAATCGGCGCTGAAAAACGCTGTTTCAGTTGTATCAACTATTATATCTGCTGATTGTGTAATTTCAAATATGAGAACGAATGAAAGCGATAAATAATTACATAATAGTAGAAATCATAAAAACTGAACCTAAGAAAGTTGGAGGTTTAATTATGACCGAAGAATTAGACGATGACAATAGGTATATAAAGGCTAATGTTATTTCAATAGGTAACTTAGTCGAAGGCATCAAAGAAAAAGATATTGTATATTACGATAAACATGCTGGACATGGAGTTCAGTATAAAGACATATTATACCAGGTTATCCGTTCGGGTGATGTGGTATTAATAGATTAGACCTAAACCAAAATCCATAAACCTTAAACTTAAAACATTAAAACAAATTATTAATTAAAAAATTTAAAAAATTATGGCAAAAATATTAAAGTTTGTAGATCCTAACAACGCTACAACAAATATATTTTACTTACCTGCTGATAGATGTGAAATGATTGCTGTTGGTACTTCTGACAACGATTCAACTGTTTTAACTTTTCGCACCGCATCACAGAACAATGTAGCAACATGTAGCGTCGATATTACTAGTACTAATAAGGCAACAGAAAATGCTGCTATCATGGCTGATTATTTAGCCGCTCAGGACGAGGGACGTCCTGTAGTATATACTTTTAAAGCAGATGGCTCTACAGGACCTCTTGATACAGCAACTGACTTTGATCTAGTTAAAACTTTGGCTTAATTATTAACTTATAAAAAATAGAAATTATGAGAATATTACATTTTGTAGAGGCAACAGGAACAGATGAGACTGCATTTCCAGCTTCAAGCGTAACAGCTATAACTCTAGTAAGTGATCAAGGTATTAGAATTTGGTTCGAGCGTAGTGACAATGAAAGACACGACGATAGAATTGACGTAACTACCACGCTTACAGGGGGAACAGGTGCTGAGAAATTAGCAGATTACTTTGCGGAAGTTATCGCACAACCAGATAAAGCTGGAATACTTACATTTACCGAAAGCGATACACTCAATGGTGCTGCGGTAAACACTATAGCCCATACTGCTGCTACTGGATCTTAACAGAAATTATTAAAAAATTAAAAAACTAAAAATTATGAAAATATTACATTTTATAGATACGGGAGGAGTTGGAACTGATGAACATTTTGTTCCTGCTAAAAACATTACATTAGTAGAAATGGAGAATAATTCGACCGTTAAGGTTTGGTGGAAAACTAGAGCAGATTTTACTGATGACATGATGGACATCACTTGTACGGCTGGAATGGCTGATAACTTACTTTTAACTATATGCGAGCATATGATTGACTCAGGTGTTAGTTATAATGCAATTCCTAAGTTTGCTGATGGAGAAGTTGCAAACAATTCATATGGATTTACAGGAGCTATTTCAAATATGGCATTTACAGCTGGATCTGACGCGTAGTAAATGAGATTAACCGCGCAAGATCTGCGTGAATTAAATATCCTAAAGTATTACAGGCTTGTTAGAAAATGGGCCTGTAAGACTTATGGATTAACAGACGCAGACTTAGAATTATTAATTTATTTAGATTGTAAAGAAAGATTTACACGAAACGATTTTATCAATGGAGTATATACATACTCATGGGATAAACAAAGATGGGAGAGATTACGAAGTCAAGGTTGGATAGAAACATGGAGACATAGAAATAGAACTACTATAAAATACTCTATATTCAAAACATCGTTCAAGTGCTCTCAAGTAATAAGTAGAATATATAGAATACTTTTAGGGGAAGAAGATCTTCCTACTTCAAGTAGAAGTAAATTTTATAATAACCAATCATATACAGATAAAGTCTATAACAAAGCTATAGATGATATGATTAAAGATAAAGATAGATAATAATCATAAAAAACAAATTATGCCAAAATTTTCAAAAAAACCTGATAGTGCTTTTAGATTAGGATACGATCACTCTACTTTTCCATTTAAATCACCCTTAAAAGAAGGTGATTATACTATAACAACTAAAGATGGACAAGAGTTAAAAGTTAGTAGAGAGCAATACAAAGCACATTTAGAAGAAAGAGGCCAGAAGCCTTTCACTGGGAACCCAATCACAGCAAAAAAGTTTATATAATGGGATTTAAACTAGGAACATCAAAACAACCTTACGCTGTTAGTGGAGAGATTAAAAGTAAATTATCTTTTAAAAACGGTTTATTAGATGAAGATGGACTATCTGTGCCAGGTGTTAAAGTTATTAGAACTAATTTACCAAAAGATATCATAGCTGAAGCTAACGCGCCTGACCACCATAAAGATCCTAGCACTATATATCTAAATAAAAATATAGATCCTAATAGTAGTGAAGCTAAACAAACATTAAATCACGAAATGATACACATGACGGCTATGAAGATCTCTCCTAATAAGTTGTCTTATTCTGACGATAATGTAACATATGAAGGAAATAGCTACCCTAGAAAAACAATTAGTGGCAAAGATATGATAAAAGACATAGAAACTGGCGAATGGAAAGAAGCTGGAGACTCAACCTTACCCTGGGAACAGGACGCTAATATTATCACAAATAATTAAGAACAACAAATGAAGATTTTTAAAGATAATAACGACTGGAACGAAAAGTCTATTATCGGTTTTGTTGCATTCGCTATAATGTGTGTAATAATGATAATAGACCTTGTTACCGGTTATACAGGTAAAGATTTAGTAATCAACGAATTTGTATATGATTCTTTCGTATTCGTTGTACTAGGTTGCTTCGGTATAAGTGGATTAGAAAAATTTGCAAAAAAATAATTAAATGAGTGTATTAAATAAAATATTTTCAGCTGGAGCTACTGAACTTGTAAAAAGTGTAGGTGGAGTTTTAGACAACTTAACTACAACTAAAGAAGAAAAGTTAGCAGCTGAACAAAAAATCAAAGATATGATAATGGGTTACGAGGCAGAAATGCAGAAACAAGTAACCGCCAGATGGTCTATGGATATGAATTCTGATTCATGGCTTTCAAAAAATATTCGCCCACTAACCTTAATATTTCTTGTAATATCTACAGTATTGATAATATTTATCGACGCTGGCGTATTACAATTTGATGTTAAATCTAGCTGGGTGGACTTATTACAATTAGTATTAATAACGGTTATCGGGGCTTATTTTGGCGGACGTAGCCTTGAAAAAGTAAAAAAATAAAATTATGGGATCAAATAGTCAAGTAGTAGATTATACAATGGGGCAAATGGGTAGTGGACACGTCGTTGCCCACGGCACAGACGTCTTTGCTCCAAGAGGCAAAGTAATAATAGCAATAACGTTTTTAGATGACACTTATTTAGATAAGTTGGTTGCAGATACGAGTAAAAGTGATTTATCCACTTCAGTTGATGGTGGGCCTGATGATACTGCTTATTTCGGATCAGGCACTCAGTATCTTGGTAATGGTGGTGATGGAGAAGCTGGTAGTTATAATGCTGTTACAAGTGTTGCTGTCGCTGCTACAGTTAAATTTCCAAAAGGAGTTACTATATACGGTAGATGGACTGAGGTGTCTATTCAAAACACAGATGTAACTGCTAGTGGTATAATTATTTATTACGGAATATAATGTTAGGATTAGGAAGTACATTAGCAGGGGGAGCACCTACCTCGTCGCCGTTTACAGCTGCTAGTATATCAGATTTAGATATATGGTATGATTTTTCTACTTTGTCAGGTTCTGATGGAGCTGATGTTGAGAGCTTTACTAACGCTGGTGGAGCTGGGAGCAATTACAACTTAGTAGACGACGAAGGTATTACGACAAATCGTCCACAAATAAACGACAGTGAGTTATCATTAAGGTCGTTACATTTTGGTTCAGGTGGAGATAGAATGAACTTAGATAACACTTATATAACAACAAGTCAGACATTTAGTTTTTTTATTGTATATCATGGAGATTCAACTGATGCGGATACTTTATTTGCAGGTGTGTCTAGTGGAGTTAATGTGATTGGATTTACTAATCAAAAAAATATAAAAACAAGATTTAATGGAGCGGCTAGCGGAACACTTAACGCTGCTCAAAACTGTAGACCAGATAATACAGAAGCTTCTGGAGGTTCAGCGATTGATGGTGGTGATGGTGATGTTAGTTATACATTTACTACTAATCCAGAAATTTTAATTATAACTAGAAGCGCGGATGGAGGATCTACAGGAGATGGTGGTCTGATACGTTATTTTAACAAAAATGGCGCTCTTATTTGTACATCAACAAATCCTGTTTCACAAGCAGACACAAACTTTCAAGTTAAAGAGTTTGGAGCTCTCTCTAGTGGTAGTTCTGATTTTGAAGGTGTTATTGGCGAAACAGGAATTTACAACAAAACTTTAACAGATGCTGAGGTTATTACGTTAGCAGCACATTTAAAAGCTAAATGGAGCATATCATAAAAATTATTAACTTAAATTAAATTAAATAAAATGGCAAAAAAAGAAAAGGTGGTGGACTTAAAACCAAAGGCGGAAAAAATTACAGACGAACAATTACAAATACTGCAAGCTACTATTAGTGAAATAAATCAAATACAATACCAAATAGGTAGACTTGAATCACAGAAGCACAACATGCTACATGGCATGAGTGAAAACCAAAAAAAACTTTTAGATATACAAAATGAATTTGAAAAAGATTATGGTACTTTTGATATTAATATCAAAGATGGAACAATAAACTATAAAGATGAGCAAACTGATAAGAAAGATTAGTGTAGGCAAAGACTACAAAAATGACGCTATGCACTATTCTGTTGGTCAGGAAGTGTATGGTGGGCATACTATTTGTGATATTATAGAAGAAGTTGATAAGTTTTCTGTTTATATTAGAAAAAATAATGACGTATTACCATGGAAAGACTTTAATAAAAACATGGCGGTATCTGTTGAGTATAATTTAGAGTACTAATGAAAAGTGTTTACAACTTTGTTGTAACGCCAAAAGGACAAAGATACAATAATACTAAAAAGATTGGTGATAAAGAACTTGTTATAAACACAGAGATATTTAATCATCAATATGTAAATAGAGAAGCTATAGTAGTATCAACCCCTATAATTGGTGATACAAAAATTAAACCGGGTGACACTGTTGTAGTACACCATAATATTTTCAGGAGATGGCGTAACGTTAAAGGCATAGAAAAAAACAGTAGAAGTTATTTTGACGAAAATACTTATTTTATAACGAAAGATCAAATATTTCTATATAAAAGAAATAACAAATGGACAACACCAAAAGGATACTGTTTTATTCAACCTATAAAAGATACAAATCAATTTAATACAGAAGTAGAAAAACCATTAATAGGTATAGTTAAATATTCGGACGGAACTGTAGAAGTTGGTGATCTTGTAGGATTTAGACCTAATTCAAAATATGAGTTTATTATTGACGGGGTTAGGTTATATCGAGTTTTATCTAATTTTATAACAATTAAATATGAATATCAAGGAAACGAAGAAACGTATAATCCAAGCTGGACATAAAGCTGTTGAAGAATTAATTAAAGTAGCCAAAGAGGCTATTGTAGATTCTGATGATGATATCTCAGCTGATAGATTAAAAAACGCAGCAGCTACTAAAAAACTGGCAATATTTGATGCGTTTGAAATATTAAATAGAATCCAAGAAGAAGAAAATATATTAGAAGGTAAAGTACCTGAAGAGAAAAAAGAAAAAGTATTTAAAGGATTCGCGGAAGGAAGATCTAAATAATGTACGAACAAACTTTATACCAAATAATAGAACCCGTAAAAAAGACTACTATAAGTAGACTTAATAAAGGAAGAAAATGGAAATACGGTTATAATAAAGAACATGATTTAGTTGTTATTTCTAGAACCGGTCAAATAGGTGAAATATATGACATACAAGGTTTTAAGATAGCTTTACCAAAACAACCTAAAGAGATCTTTAAGCATTCTAAAAATAAATGGGTAAAAACAGATCAACCAAAAGAATTAGCTAAATTAAAAAATATATTTGATTGGAGATCATACCCAGAAGAAGCTAAAGACAAATGGTTTGATTATATAGATCAAGAATTTAAAAGAAGAGAAAATGGTTTTTGGTTTACCAATAATGGTAAATCCACATACTTAACGGGCACGCATTATATGTATTTACAATGGAGTAAAATTGATGTAGGCGCTCCGGACTTTAGAGAAGCTAATAGATTGTTTTATATTTTTTGGGAAGCTTGTAAAGCTGATAAAAGATGTTATGGAATATGTTATTTAAAAAATAGACGTTCTGGATTTTCTTTTATGTCTTCATCAGAAACAGTTAATCTTGCTACTATATCAAGCGATGCTAGATATGGTATATTATCTAAAACAGGTTCAGATGCTAAAAAAATGTTTACAGATAAAGTGGTACCTATATCAGTAAATTATCCTTTTTTCTTTAAGCCCATACAAGATGGTATGGATAGACCAAAAACAGAATTAGCTTACAGAGTGCCAGCTAGTAAGTTTACTAGAAAAAAAATAACAAGTAATGAAAAGCTTGAAGAACTACAAGGTTTAGATACAACTATCGATTGGAAAAACACAGGAGATAATAGTTATGATGGAGAAAAACTAAACTTATTAGTACATGATGAAAGTGGTAAATGGGAGAGACCAGATAATATATTAAACAACTGGAGAGTAACAAAGACATGTTTAAGATTAGGTAGCAGAATAGTTGGTAAATGTATGATGGGATCAACATCCAATGCTTTAAATAAAGGGGGAGATAACTTTAAAAAATTATATAACGCTTCTGACGTTACGCAGCGAAACAGAAATGGTCAAACGAAATCAGGTTTATATTCTCTTTTTATTCCTATGGAATGGAACTATGAAGGTTTTATAGATCAATATGGAATGCCAGTTTTTGATAATCCAGAAACAGATGTTATAGATCCAAGCGGTGAATTAATAGATATTGGAATTATAGAGCATTGGAATAATGAAGCTGAAGGGTTAAAAAACGATCAAGATGCTTTAAATGAATTTTATAGACAATTTCCTAGAACAACGGAACACGCGTTCAGAGACGAGTCTTTAAATAGTATTTTTAATCTTGTTAGAATATATGAACAAATAGATTATAATGAAGAACTAGGTAGATCTTTAGGAACATCAACCGGAAACTTTCAAT
>Ga0208299_1003062_pt1 | contig 10755 bp, 13 predicted proteins | sample 15_taG_FD_184089 | JGI IMG/M metagenome (GOLD analysis project Ga0208299, IMG submission 184089) | Marine viral communities from the Subarctic Pacific Ocean - 15_ETSP_OMZ_AT15312 metaG (SPAdes) (version 2) | ecosystem: Environmental > Aquatic > Marine > Oceanic | place: Pacific Ocean | collected...
CGCTCGTGGTTGAAAAAGTACAACTGGTAATCGTATTTTTAATAGGGGTAATGTCATAGTACTGACCCCCTGAATAAACATATAACATTCGGTTAGTTCCTATGGCTGCGTATTTAATACCAGCATTATCATCAAAATGGTGTAAGGCTCTGCCGGCTCCTGTGAGTTTATCCTCACCGAGTTGTTGCCAGCCGCCTATCTTTTCAGGAGTTCCATACCGAAAACGTACATAGTCCCCTCCTGTCCACTGCGCTTCGGCACCGGTAGAGGTAACTTGTTTATTGAATCCTGGTAAAAATCCTACTTTTTGTAACATAGAAAAATCCGTTTAGGATACAATTATACTATATTTTTGGGGATATCAACTATTTAGGAATGCCTAGCAGAGGGCGTTTATCGTACAGATTAGTCTTAGCGAAAGGTCCATTGGCATGATTATAATGCAGGAATACTTGAGAACAAACATTGCCTTGAAAAGGTTCTCGCCAATGCTCGAGTTCACACCCTGCATAAATAAGCATGTCTCCTACTTTTAAATCGACTTGAACTCCTTTGGGAGCTCCAGGTTTATGAATATTTTTATATTCATCAACGACAAAATCGCCTCCTGTAGGATCTAGAAAAATAGGCCATTCGTCTCCTCCTAAATGTAAAGTCGTGGAGATCTCACAGCTGGGTCGATCTTTGTGTCGTTTTAAAATATTTCCTTTTTCATAGAGACGTGTATACGAATACGTAGGAATTAAATCCATCCCTGTTTTTGCTTTCATAACAGGACGCATATACTGAAGTAATGTCTCCATAACCCAGTCTGCATATCGCGAATAGGCTCCAGGAATTTGGGGATCTTGTCTTGTACCTACAAAAGGATTAGCAGGATTTATTTTATTATTGTTAAACATCCAATCTACGGCATCTCTTTGCAGCATCATATAATTAAAGATAAAGTTTGCCAGCTCTTTGGAAAGCGCTTGTCTAATGACTTGATATTTTTTTGTTTTAAAACTCATTGACGCCTCATCATAGGGACCGGATAATGAATGGGGACCCCTCCTTCTCCTACCACGGTGATAAAAAAAGTAATTAAAGTTAAACGATCCTCTTTCTCTGTACCATAATTCTCAGCTCCATGCCATTGATGGCCATCAAAAAGAACTAATCGATTAAAATTAGAATGGAGGTCTACACTCTTTTCAAAAACATCATTAGCCTTCTTTCTCCATTGTTCCTGTGAGGAGGGTGCTTTGAGATCTTTAAAGAATTTTCTTTTCTTATCGGTGTAAAGAGCATCAGAAGAGAAATGTTTAGGTTTATAAAGGCTTGTTCCACTCTTCGGATGACGACTTAAATAAATAATTGCAGTAAATTCACTGGTATAATCCCGATGAATCCATCCACTTTTACCATATGTTTTGTAAGGAATTTTTTGAAAAAACTGAAGAGCATTCCATTTAATCTGGTGAATGTTCATAGGAAATAATAACGTCATTATTTTTTTAGTTGACCAATCAAAAAACGGTTTATCCGCTTTATCTAATTGAGGTGATCGTGTCCCTGGCCAATGATGATCTTCCGCTCGTTTATACGTCAGTTGTTTAGAAAAATTTATAACCTTATCGGGATCATCAAAAAAATTATCAACGATTAAAGTGGGCCACATCATTTATCCCCTCTTCCCGTCTTTATCTATTTGAATAAAATTGAAAGAAACAGACACACGCCATCCCTTTTCTCCTTTTTCTTTAGACTCATTGATTTCTACCCCATGAGGTAGCCATGCGGGAAACATAATCATTTGTCCTTCGATGGCTGGATAAAGTACAACTCTCCATAAAGCTCTGGGTAAATTTGGCATTCTTCTGGGTAGAACAATATTAGGTCCAGGTCTTGGATCTTCAACAAACAGTCTTCCTGAATTTTTAGGGACTTTTACATAGTAAACACCCGACCATTGAGAGTTGGGGTGAATATGTTGCAGATTATAGGCACCAGGATAGTTAATATTGGCCCACATATTGCCGAGTCCAGGCTGTGGTTTCATCCCATAGTCTTTATAGATTTCTTCCTGCATAGTGAAGAGTTCAGTAGTCAAAGGTTCATACTCTTTTTTAAAATTCATATCGGTGGGACTGTGCCAGCCACCGCCCGCATTGGTTTTTTTTTCAGTTTTATCTTTTTTACTCCAAGCTTTAATAAGGGGGTATAAATACTTATTTAATTTTTGTGGATCCTTAACCATTTTCATATAAATGGGAGTCGGGAATAAAATTTCTCGGTTCATTTAAAGGGAGGTCCTCCGAACCACATCACCAACGAGCGTCTAACCCCTTTCTTAACTTTGCTTACTCGGTGACGAATCATGCTACAAAAGAAAATGGCTTGCCCTTGCAAGAGTTGAGGAGGTTTATTACCTTCTGTCATAAATTCTAAATCCCCGCCAACAAACTCGGAAGGATCAGAAAGTAAAATAGTCATAGAAATTTTTCTAACCGGAGGTTCAAAACGACAATTCACTTCAGCGTCCATATGCCAGTCATAAAATCCCCCTTTAGGATATTCGGTAAATTGTGCAACTTCGGTAAGCTGCATCCCATCAAAACCAAAATGATTTCCATTGACTTGACGCATCGTTCGTTCAATAATTTTATACATCTCGGGCATCGCTTTAAAAGGAATCCAGCTGATCGTGGTAATTCTTTTTTTAGTGTCGTAACCTCCACCGGGCTTATCTTTCTGTCCTACCTTCGCTTCTTCTGCTTTTTGCTGATGACCCATGTCAATAATATTCTGACACTGTTCCGGACTAAAGATAGGCCCTACCGTATTAGCCATTAAAGATTTCCATTTGGGTTCAAATAACATTATCCAGCCGTCCTTGAAGCCACTGAATCATAGGTAACATCGCAATTACAAACCAGTGTTCTTCTTTTTGCTTTTTTATTGGTAAAAGGATAAACGACATGTCTCACATCATAAGGAAAAACATAGAAGTCTCCTATTGTCATTTTCGGAGAATAGTCAGAAGTTACAAATTGACCATTAGCACTTCCTAATATCTGAAGTTGTCCATTCATCGGTTGATCTGGACGAGCCGGTTCTGGACCCATATCTTTGGGAAGTTTAAGAATCATCACTGAAGAGAGTCCTGTATAAACTGTTCCCTGATGAATGTGTACAGGATTATAATCTCCTGCTTTCATCTCATTCACCCAGATGGAATTAATATTCATGTTAAAGTCTTGGGTCTTGTTCCATTTTAGATAATGATCAAACATAGAATAGAACCATTTTAAAATATCTTCGGATACAAAACTGTGTTGATGCATTTTTTTGTTCGTGGGTCCTGCATAAAATAAAGACACTTCATCAGGAATTTTTCCTGCGAGTTGTTTATTAGCATTCGGTAAATGTTTCTTGTTAGTTTCGTAAAGCTCGTTAAGCCCAACAAAGACTTCTAAAGGGACTTGATATTTTAAAACGGATTGCCCTAAAAATATAGACTCAAAGTTCATTGAAAGTTTCATATAAATTTAATCTTTCCATATTGCTTTATAATTTCTTTAGGAAGAATATTAACATGGGTTTTAGTTTTAATCAATTTTTTTGTTTCAATAGTATGCATATCTTTTCCCATGATCGTATCATCATAACCTAATCCATTAACCACTACTTGATCTAGATCAACAAAGCGATGTTTAAAGGAAGAAATACCTAAGAATTCATAGATTCCTTTAATGGTTTGATGGGGTTTTCCTACTAACTCATGGTAGTCTACAAAATGAACCATGTGCTTATTTTCGGGCTTTAATAAATTCTGCATGCATAAAAGTTCTTTTACAATTTGTCCGTCTTTACTCATTAACTTATGGCACATATCCGTAGAATTCTTAGACCCTTTTCGTATGAAGGCATCGGGAGTTCTATTTGCCCATGTCACCCATGAGGCTAGTACCTCTAGAATAGGTCGAACTAAAAAAATAACTTTGATCTCTTGCTTCAAATGCTTTCTTAATAACATAAGATTTCCTACCGTTCCTGCAGGGCCTCGATCAATGATATACTTATAATTCCAATTTTTATAATAAAGATTATAAACTTCATCCATGACATTGTTTAAAGACTCTTCATCAGGAAAATTTTGAAAAGTATCTATTTTTTTAAGAAGAAATAAATCTTTCATAATCTCCAAAGTAATACTATTCGGGGTACAACAAACATCAGGATTTTGATTAAGGATAGACGTAAGTAATGTATTTCCTGCGCGTGGAAAACCGGCAAGGAAAAAGATTTTTTTATTTTTGAGTGGCTTCATATGCCCTTGCACGTGGGGGGTATCCTTCTGCTTCGGTAGGAATATAATCTCTCGTCGCTGCCATTAAATCTTCAGGGACTTGGCTAGTGACAATTTTAATGGGAACTTCTTTGATGCCTAATTCATGAGCAGCGAGATAACGATTGTTACCAATACAGCACATATATTTTTGACCTTCACATTCTTCAGTTTCGATACAAAGTAAAGGATTAACCATTCCTCTTTTCTTTATGGAGTCTCTTACTTTTTTATAGAAAGTACTTGTTCTTTGATTCTGAGGCTGAGCTTCAAGACTTTTGTTTCTTAGAAATACTTTTTCGATTGGCACCATCATACTTTAATTCTCCCGATTGTCTCACACGTTTTAAAGTTTCTAGTTGACCTAGAACATTAAAGACTTCAGGTTGTGAGGATCCTGGAGTCAACGTTGCTTTCTTGTGTTCGAGTTGATGCATGTATGATTCGGCTTGATGGGTGTTAACATCCTTATCATCAAAACTGCCATCATGAAATTCTTTCTTAAGTTTAGACCAGGTTGAAATTTCTCTCATTCGAGCTTTGGCCACCAGTTCCATATTGGCTCGTCCATAAAGCTTTTCTTCTAATTCAATTCTAGCTAGTTTCTTTTCAAACTTATCTTCTTTAGAATTTTTAATTTTATGTTGTAGTTTTTCAATTTCAACATCATTCTTTCGGTAATCAAAGGAAAGATGCATGAGGTTTTCAAAGTGAGTATTTTGTTCTCTAACCGATTGCCAATACTTCGCAGCATTCGATCCATACTTATTATCAGATAGAACCGAGAAACGCATTTCAGTTTCTGTTCTAAACATTTGTTTCTTTCTCCAGGTATCCTGAAGTTCAGGAACCATAGATTTAAATTCACTAACATCAGACTTATCTAATAAAGCCATTAGATGTTTAACTTCTTTATCTGCGTGTTGTTGGATATTACGTTTTCCTTTATTCATTCTTTCTCCAATATAGTGTTTTTAAAATTAAAAGCAAGTCCTATTTATCCTATAAAATATAGGATGATAGTAAAATCATCATAAAAAAAATTTATGATGAGGTAAACGTCTTAATTGTAAATGTTGTAGGGCCTGTCCATATCTCCACTTCATTCGTACCCGCTCCTGCAGGGCCTAAGCCTGTATATAAACCTGCGGATTCTAAAGTACCATTTCCAGCTCCCGCTTCTCGAGTGCCTGATAAATCAGCTACTTCCGTCCAAGCACTACCATCCCATTGTTCACAAATTTGTTGTCGTTGTCCTGGTGGATAAGTTCCTCCAGCACACATTGCAGATTGATTAGATGTTCCTGAATTTCCAAAGTGATATCTACTCGTTCCCATATCCGTTGTTTCTGTCCATGCCGTGCCGTCCCAAGATTCCGTTGCATTCGAAGCAGTTGGGGGATAACCACCAAAGGTAATCATTGAAGTTTGCGTTCCTGCACCACCTCCTCCGTGTTTACCTGTATTAACACTTGTTGTTGCTGCCCAAGACGTTCCGTCCCAAGATTCTGCATGTGTCATATCTCCTGGATTTCCGCTGGCTATAATCATAGCTGTTGTCGTTCCTGCAATCGAAGGGTAAGCTTGAGTTCGACCCTGATTCATATCAGCAGTTTCACTCCAATTTGTTCCATCCCAAGTTTCAGTATTCGTTCCGGGCGCACCCATCATGATACCAGCTGTTTGAGTTCCCCCAGCTCCTGGATAAGTTTTTGCACTATTAAGAACATTAACTGTAGTCCAAGTTGACCCATTAAAAGATTCTACCACTTTATTGTCTGATGGGGGTCCACCGCCACCAATAATACCTGCGGTCGTACTACCGAATCCGCCGAGTTCTGCTCTAGTTGTGTTAACTGGAGTTCCTGCAGCCCAAGCTCCTGTTGCATATCCTTTAGTGAAGCCTTTCATAACATTGCTTGCTGTATTGTACCAAACCTGTCCTTCTTGAGCGACGCTCACGGTTGCAGGTATTGACCATACCTCTGTAGTTGATAAATTACCTGGCGACCCTCCACTTATTAACGCAGCTGTAATAGATCCTCCTTTACCATATGTAGATTGACGTCCAGTAGCTAAATCTCCTACTTCAGTCCAAGTTGAACCATCAAAATATTCTGTAAGTACTCCAGGTGAAGTGGGAGATCCACCAGCATAAATAGAAGTAGTTCCATTTGTAGAATTATTTGTTCCGTATCCTCTTGCTGTATTTAAATCCGCTTCTTCCGACCAACAAGTTCCATCCCATTGTTCGACATATGCAAGAAATCCTCCAGTCTGCCCTCCGGCTAATAGACAAGAAGTAGAGGTACCTGCTCCACTTTGAAGATTTCCTTTTCTAGCATTATTTAAATCTGCCTTTTCAGTCCATGATGAACCATTCCATAATTCGGTATTAGCTGTATACGTTGTTGGAGCAGTTGCTCCTCCAAAAAGCATGAAAGCTTCATTGTCAGCTCCTGCACCTGCACAAGCATATCGAGCTGTTCCGCAACCCGTTACTTCTGTCCAGGCACTTCCATTAAAAGTTTCAGTATGGTCAGAAGCTACCGGACCTGCTCCAGGAAAACTATCGTCTCCCGCCGCAGCGATTCCAGACGTAGATGTTCCACCTGCAGCTCCATAGTATCGAGCATTATTCATGTCTCCACTTTCTGTCCATGTAGATCCATTCCAAACTTCAGTAAATGTTCCATTACCAGTTGATGGACTAGAATATCCACCACAACCAAAACAAGCTGAATCACTTACTCCAGCTCCCATTCCCGCATTGTGACCTGCATTCATAGCCGTACCACTAGCCCATGTTCCTCCAGCTGTCGAGGTTGCAACAGGATCACTCGCAAGTGATTGTATCGTAAAACCTTTTAGTGTTGAATATGTTGCCATTAGCTTGTTGTCACCGTTTTAACGGTTGTTCCATTATAAAATTTTAAAGCATTTCCTGTTGAATTATACCACATCTGTCCTTCATTTAAAAAAGTATTAGGTTCTGAGTTTTCTTCATAAATTTCCGTGGACGTCTTATATCCTGGTGTTCCTCCTGTTATTAAATAAGAAGATACTGGTGATCTCGTTCCATAAGAACCTCCTCTTGCAGTAGTCATAGTTGCTGATTTAACGGACCAAGAAGTTCCATCATAGCCTTCTGCTGCAGTACTTTCTCCAGGGACAGGTGGACCACTTCCCGTAGCTACCATTCCAGCAGTTGAAGCTGTTCCAGCGGCAGGTTTTCCCATGTCTGCTCTACCTTTAATTAAAGGATTACCTACTGTCCATGCACTTCCATTATATTCTTCAGCGTTGTATTGAGCTCCAGGGGAAGGGGCTCCTCCAACGGTTACCGCATCTGTTTGAGTTCCAAAGGCTGAGTTATTATTTCTACTTTGATTCATAGCACCGCCCGAGGACCATGTTGAACCATCAAATTCTTGAGTAATTGTTGTTACGGAAGGAGTTTCTCCTCCGCAAAAAAGAGCTGCAGTTTGAGTTCCCGTGCCTGCTCCTTGTTTAGAGCCCGTTGCTAAAGCTCCTGATGATGTCCAAGCGGAACCATTATATTTAAAACATTGAGGTGATCCTCCCGGTGTTCCACCAAACATTAATCCAGCAGTTTGACTTCCTGCTGTACCAAAATAACTTGTTGCTGAAGGCATATTAGTTTCTTCACTCCATGCCGTTCCATTGTAGTGTTCAGTATTAGCCGTGTAGCCTAGTGGATTAGAAGCACCACCTGATGCAACAGCCGCGGTTACTGTTCCCATTCCAGCCGCATTATTTCGTCCAGTATTCATAGCTCCGCCCGTTGACCATGCTGCAAGTGCAACAGGATCCGCTGCTAAAGTCTGAACTTTAAAACCTTTAATTCCTTTGTAAGTCGCCATAGTTAAGTCCTACGGTAATGTATATTTTACGGGTCTTATTACGTGTGCAACTGCAGGTGCTTTTTCCGCTTCTGGTAAAGCATCCCAATCCGCTTGCGCCGTTTCCATTATTCCATCAACAATTGCTTGTGCTTCGGCTTTTGTTTTACCAGTGCCGTTCACTCTGTTGATCCAGGATACGCCTGCAGGATTATTGCCTACAACCCAAACATCGCCAGGATGACCAGACAGAAAAAAATCATTACGATCTTGATGCGTAAAGAATCCTTTTCCTGTGTGAGTCGCTGTACAATATGTGTTTGCCATAGTTTCCTCCTTGTTATTAAAATTCCTTATATCTCATTATTAACTCACTGTCACGGTTTTGATTGTATAAACCGGATCACTCCATTCTTCACAAAGGTTACTATAAGGAGCGCCATTAGCACTACCTCCCCATATAACTGTATTTCCAGAAGGACAGTTAGGTCCTTGTCCTTGATCATATCTTCCATTAGCCAGATCTCCTACTTCAGTCCAACTTGTTCCATCGTAAGTTTCGGTTAAAGCTGAAAAAGCAGAAGTTGGAGGGCTAGGACTAAATTGTCCTCCACACACCATTCCTGCTGTTGTAGTTCCCGATCCTGTAAAAGTTCTTCTGCTTTGATTTAAATCATTTCCTTCCGTCCAACAAGTTCCATCCCATGTTCCCACACTAGCGGTTCCCGCCGGTGATCCTACATAGCCTCCAGCTGATATCGCAGCGGTTTGAGTTCCAAATCCTGCCATATCCGCAATATAAGGTGGGCTGTAATTATTCATAGCGGTCCAAGTCGAACCATTCCATGATAGTGTATCGTCTTTAAATTGCCAAACGGGTGGAGCTTGACCTCCCCAAATTACTGCAGCGGTAGTAGTTCCCGCTTGTCCTATATTGACGGCTGCATACGGCGTACTTACCGGGCTTGTTGTCCAACATGTCCCATTATAAAGTTCAACCGCCGCTGGAAGAGGATCTGCATCCGCATAGCCACTTATAGCCATCGCGGCAGTGACCGTTCCTAAACCTCCTAAAGAGTATCTTGTTGTGTTTAAATTATTTTCTTCTGACCACGTTGAACCATTATATAATTCGGTTTGATTTTGTAGAGTAGGACCTGTCGTTCCTCCAAAACATAAGGATGAAGTTTTTGATACTCCTGCTCCAGCTGAACTATTTCGTGGTGTATTTAAAACGGTTCCAGAGGCCCAAGTTCCAGCCCCTTGAGTTCCTACCTTAAATTTCCAAGTGGTAGAATTATACCAGAGCTGCCCCGGTGATTGTTCAGCAGGAGGATCGCTTGATAATGATTGGACGCTATATCCTTGAATGCCTTTATAAGTTGCCATGAAGATTATTTATCCTTCAGTAGCCACCCTTGTGTAGAATCTGTAAAGACTAATGTGAAAGCAGCACGTTCAACTGAACATGTTAAACTAGCGGCTACACCATTAATTTTTTCGGACCCATTAGGAGTGACAGTTAAAGCATTAGTGTCAAATGTGCCTGCATAATCAACAAGAGATACTTCATCTCCTAAAGTACCTGCGGGTAATGCAACTGTGAAAGCTGCACTTGTTGTATTACAAAAATATCCTTCTCCTCCAACCGCAGTAAACCCTGAAGTTTTAACTGCTTGCCATGATGTTCCACCTGAGTTGTCCACCCAAGATAAAACGCCACCTGTTGTTGAAGTTAGAATTTGATCATTAGAAGTAGCAACGGCCGCCGGCATCGTTAATGTATAAGATGTCGTTGTTCCTGCTGCTTTCATTCCAATGTATTGTCCTCCTGTAGTGTCTTGTAGTCTTACTTCTTTCTGTGATCCAATATTTAAACCTGTTGAAGAATTCCAAATTAGATTGGCATCTCCGCCGAAGGCTCCTGAATTATTGTATTGAATTTGTGTATCTGATCCACCTGGATCTGTTGAAACTCCTAATGTAGAATCAACTACATTCGTTCCATCTGTGTAAAGTAATTTTGTTCCCTTATCTGTTGTAGCCCACGTAACTCCTGTGCCTGAAACTGTTTTAACTTGAACAGTGTATCCGCCCGATGTTGCGTTATTAATAAGCCACCAGTTTTCTATACTGTCTGGAACGGTTACAATTTGATTTCCTGTAATTGTTCCACTTAATTTCCAAATTCTTGTAGCAAGTGTAGCTCCTGTAGAGCCATCTGATTTAACTAAAGTTGTAGTTTGAGTACCACCCGCGATAGATTGATCCTTCCAGCCTCCTGAAATTTGTTCGATAATGTTCCAGTTTGTATTGGTTAACGTTCCCCATGTACCAGCTTTCTCGCCAGTAGTCATCAACTGAACACCTAAATTTGTATAATTCGAAGCCATATTTTTCTCCTATTAAGCCGCGTGCGTATCTTCTGTATACGATGTTGACCCTGTTATGTCAACACTTGTATAAGACGTCGACCCTGTTATTGTATCCAGTTTATAATGTATTGGATAAACATTTCCCACACTAATTGTTGCTGACTGCCCAGTCAAGGACGTAGTAACA
>Ga0208299_1003063_pt1 | contig 10753 bp, 20 predicted proteins | sample 15_taG_FD_184089 | JGI IMG/M metagenome (GOLD analysis project Ga0208299, IMG submission 184089) | Marine viral communities from the Subarctic Pacific Ocean - 15_ETSP_OMZ_AT15312 metaG (SPAdes) (version 2) | ecosystem: Environmental > Aquatic > Marine > Oceanic | place: Pacific Ocean | collected...
GGGGCACCACCAACTTCAGTGCGCTAGAGATATGCGATGTGGGACGTACTGCACATGGGGTAGCGTTATGTGTGCCTCCTATAGAGAAGTTCGGCAACGCACTCAGGCTGATTGATGTACTTGAGTGGGTACGCAGGGCTGATGGAGAGGCACCTATACTGATCAATAGTTGGTATCGATCACCAGAATATAATGAAGCTATAGGTGGTGTGCCGTGGAGTATGCATATCACATTAGGTGCGGCAGATATAGTTAAGGTGGGTTGGTCACCATCTGATGTTGCTGACCTGATTGATGACAGCCCGTGGAGAAGACAACTAGGGTTAGGCAGGTACGAATCATTTACCCATGTAGACATCAGGGGCATAATCGGTAGGCCGGCACCAGCAAGGTGGGGTTCTTAATGGACTGCCCCCGCTGTGCTTCAGACAATGATAATAAGGATCGATTCTGTTGGCTCTGTGGCTGGGATTTTACCAAGGGTTCAGATATCTGTGAAGATTGTGGCCTAGAGATAAAGGAAGGTGAGCGGTGTATCACTTGTGATCCCACCGCAGGATGGATGCCCACAAACGAGGACGATGAATGAAGCATATAGTTGTGTGTGTGGGGGACACACATTGCGGCTCAACGGTTGGGTTGTGTCCTCCCGAAGGACTAGAGCTAGATGATGGCGGAATGTATGAACCCAATAAATCCCAACGCTGGCTATGGGAGAACTGGGAAAAAGCATGGGCTGTAATCAAGTCGGTTAAACGCAAGAATAGAAAGGCGAAGCTACACTTGGTTCTCAATGGTGATCTCATTGATGGGGATCATCATCGTACTACGCAGATCGCAAGCGGATTGACGGGCGTCCATATGAGTTGCGCGATTGAATCACTCAGGGTTCCATTGGCACTCAAGCCCCAGAGTATCCATGTACTCAGAGGTACACCTAGTCATGTAGGTAGGGCTGGAGGGTCAGAGGAAGGAATCGCACGGGCACTCAGTGCCCAAGGCTGGAAGGTTGTAGGAGATCCCGACACCGGAAACAAATCATCGTACTCAAGATTGATTCAGATCGGTCCAGTCTTATTTGATATCAAACACCACGGACGTATGGGAAGAAGGGCACACACCAAGGGTCCATACATTAGATGGTTCGCTCAAGACATCTTCTTCAATTACATGATGGACTATGAGGAGCCACCTGATGTAGCCGTCCGCTCCCACTTCCATCAGTTCGCTGACAGTGGAAGGATTCACAAGGTGAAGACGAGGGTTGTAGCACTTCCGGCTTGGCAGTTAGCTACAGAATATGTTCATCGGGTAGCAGAATCATTGGCTGACATAGGACTTGTTTGGTTTGAGATAGATGATGATGATTACAATATGAAGAAAGTACTCTATAAACCCAACAGGCCAACGACTGTAGAGGTATAGATGGCAGACATCACTGAATCGGAACTACTTCAACAAGTTAGAGATGCTTTAGTTTTTACTGAGACGGAAGATGGTGCCATGTCGGTACTGCAATTAGCAGATGCCTTAGACATAAGTCCAAATGCTGTACGCATTCGACTACGAAAGTTATTAGAGGAAGGTATTGTAGAAACTGTGCGAGTCAGGCGAAAAAAAATGAATGGAGTCGTGTCGCCCATGATCGCGTATGCTCCAGTGAAACGCGCCAACGCCCGTTCCTCTAACGCCCGTTCCTCTGAAGAATGAGTACAAAAGAAATAGTAATTGTGGTTGTGGTTATGATTCTTCTAGGGTTCGGCTTCAACTATCTCGACTCATCAAGAGCCGATGCATTGATTGCAGAGGAGAAGGTGAAAGTTTTAGAGGCTGAACGTGTCCAACTTGAGCTTGAGATTGAGGAAGCAGGTCAGGCTTACGAGCTTTTGGTGGAGGATTTAGACCAAGCTCACGATTCTATAGCAGAAATCAGGGAAGGTGCTAAAAACAGGGCCACAGAATCCTCCCTAGCTTTCAAGGAGAATGTCTCCATACTCCGTGATAGCCTAGAGGGCTACGGTGGCTTAGAAGCGATCCTCGACACGCTCACGGCATCACATCTCAGAGAGGTGTCTGCGTACCAAGATCAGGTAGCAACACTGGAAGCGGACAAGGTTTTGCTGTGGAAAAGAGTCGAAGCACTGGACTCTATGTGGATCAGAGAACAAGAGATCAACCAAGCTTTAAGAAATGAGATCGTTGCACTCAATGAAGAGTCCGATGCTTGGCGAAGGGTGGCAACACCAGATCTATTCAAGCGATTAAGTGGTGCTGTTCCCTATTTAATTGTGGGAGCAGGAGTGGGACTACTCATCCGTTAGAAATCCCACTGGCTATCATCGACTGGTTCTCGTATGTGATCCGTCCATCTACCAGTAGCACGATCAAAGTTAAGCCGGCAGTATCCGTTGGTCCCAATCCATCCCCACCTCACCTTCCAGACATGACACTCTGGTGGCTCCTCATCTCGTGGATGCCTCCATGCAGTGATGCCTAAGTCAGCCTTGGCAAACCACGATGCGCTCCCTGCTATGTCATGGCCTGTGACCACCACCTTCTTCTCTGATCTCCTGTCCGGTGCAAGCTTAGTGGGGTGAGCAATGAAGAAGCAGTGAGCCTCATGTGACTTGGCCCACTTCTGTACCTTGGTCAGCATCTTGTTGATTGAATCTGTCTCTCGCTCAGAGGGTGGTAGCTCTATGAAATTGTACGGATCAATGACCAGTACCCTACATCCCATCTGCATAACGGAAGCTGACGCTACATCTAAGATCCCATCGATAGATGTAGGTCCATCAAGCGTGTGATCCATGAACATGAAGTGCTGATCAATCCATTCATAAGCATAGTCCTTGGCCTCCATCGCCATCCTAGTGGATATGCCCTCAAAGAAAGGTTGATCCATTAGTTTTTGTGCAAGCTGTGCCATATGCAGGGCAGGTGGCTTCTCAAAAGAACAATACGCTGTCTTCATCCCCTCTGACCTAGCTAGATTCAAACAGATTTGATCGATTAAATCACTCTTACCACTTGAAGGAAATCCTGTAACTATCGTTACCATTCCCGGCACGATCTGTATCATCTTGTCTAAGGATCTAATCCCTGTCGATGCGCCTTGGATCTGACCCTCTTCATACAGTAGGTCATACTCCTTACGGAAGTCCCTAGCCCTGTGCAGTCCCACTGTTGGATAGGGATCACATACCTCTAATTGTCCTAGTAAATATCCTGCACCCCTATCAGCTAGTGCTTCGGATGTATCCTTGTATTCATCTAGGTCCATCATCCACACCTTGCTTGTGCCTATCCTTCTCACAATCTCATCACGCAAGGCGAATCCTGCCTCATCATTATCAAAGCAGAGGATGATTCTTTCAGCAGACTCTATCTGCTTCTTAGCTCTCCAGACATACTGGAATTTCTTATCCTCTCTAGGGTCTACCTTCCCATCCTTAACTTTGGATGGTGCCCCATTCGGTATGGACATGACGGTCATGTTATCCGGTAGACCACAGGACATCCATGACAGCGCGTCCATCTCCCCTTCTACCAACAGAATATCATTACCATCAATGTAATTATTCAGATTAAAAAAATCCTGACAAACATTCTCTTGGCTATAATATTTTTTCTTGTCCGCACTACGCCACTTGATAGCTACAATGTGAGAGCCGTCACGGTATGGAAACCCTACTGCCGGAACACTACGGCCATTGAATGTATAGGTGCCCTGAACAGTGTGATGTTTAATTACTTCTTCATTAATGTTACGGCTTCTTAGGTAGTCTTGAACGGCATCATTGGTTCCTGATGGAGGGCTGATTGGTTGTGGTGGTGTCTCGTTATACATCCATCCTCCGTTTGTGCCACAATGATGACAGTGGTATCGAACTCCATCTGAGTCGATGTTAAGTGATAAAGACTTGTCGTGCTTATGCTTGGAACGAGTGTGGTGACACTCAGGACATTTCCTTTTGTACTGCCCTAGTGAAAGCTTATCGGCTAGTAGCCTTATCTCACTTGGCACTAACCTTTGAAGCATCCATTTCCTCCCTTTCTACTAGTACTCTAAGCCTACTAATAATCTCTTCCTCTTTTTCTACTGGTCCTAGTACTACCAGTATCCTAGGAAACTGTCTATCTAAACCCCATTGAACATACTTTAGTTTGATAGACCTATCATTTTTATATACTTTACCTTGAAGAAGATCTAGTATTAAAGACTCATCTAAGTCTGGTCTTTTAGATTTATAATAAATCTTTAAAGCAATAGCTAAGTCTTCTTCATACAAAGTGTCATATACTGGGCACTGAAGAGTAAAATCTTTTGAGTAATTAATAGCTTTTTTTGATTTAATAAAAGCATATCTTTTCTTAATCTTAACTAACCTTCTAGAGTTAGCTTTTGAAGCAGGTTCTCCTACTATCGTAAGCTCACACAGATCATTGTCAAGGGGCTTGCGTGAATCTTGTCGCTTAGTTATCATCTACCTGTCTCCGATGGACTAAGACAATAACAACAAGTGATTTGCATGGCAACTAAGGAGATCCTTTGGTTCAATCAACGCAGAGGGTCAGGGTTTACGAGGGAGTTGGACCTCCTCCTACAAACTCAGGGCCACCCACTAAATGGGGGCACCTCCCCTTGGATACAATTCAAGTGGGAGATCTAATTGAAATGACAATGGATAACGAAGAGGTGCAGAATAAAATTAATGCAGTGAGAAGTTATGCAGGAAGACTTGCTAGAAAAACTGGTAAAAAATTTAGTGTTCGTATCACTGACTACGGGATAGGAATTTGGAGAACGCAATGAGTGACACAACAGGGTCGGGCGATATTCAGATCCTCGACAATGTACCCATTCCACACAGGGTAGAGCGAAGGTCGTATCCTTTTGCGGAACTGGATGTGGATCAATGCTTCATGGTTGTTTGTGATGACAACAAGCATGAGCGTAGTGTCCGTTCATCCGCTACTCGTTGGAATAAGAATGATGAAGGGAAACGCTATGTTGTTAGGCGTATAGAAGGTACGGAATCTACAGTGGGTGTCTGGAGAATCTCTTGAACCTCACGAATAACTATGGCGCACCGGATTCTATTGTGGATGCTATTCGCAATGATCCATACACGAAGGATGGGGCTGACTTCAGTGTTACAGAACTGATTAAGCCACCACAGATTCGCCGTCTGTGGCAGGACCATGAAGACGAGATCAGTGTTGATGTAAGAGAAGAGGTATGGAAGCTACTTGGTAAGGGCGTTCACTCTGTTATAGAACAGGCGGAGAGCGAGGGCACCAAAGAACAAAGGTTCCATGCGGAGCATAACGGTGTCACGATCAGTGGTGCTATTGATCTAGTTGGTGATGATGGATCTATCACTGACTACAAGGTGACATCAGCTTACTCAGTACAGAAGGGATTGAAAGAAGATTGGGAGAAGCAGTTGAATCTCTATGCTTGGTTACTCAGGCAGAATGGTATCACTGCTACAAAACTGAACATCGTATGTATCTGCCGTGACTGGATGAGATCTAGGGTAGGTAAGTACAACTATCCAGATAGTCCGGTCGTTGTATTATCTGTGCCTATGTGGAGAGAAGGTAGGCAAGATGACTATGTGGATCTTCGTGTTCGGGTTCACACTCAGGAAGCTACCATCCCATGCACACCTGAAGAGCGGTGGGCTAGAGGTGCATACCAAGTCAACCCAATGCACAGTGGAGGTGGTAAGCCTCGTTCTTTCGACAGCCTACAGGAAGCAACTGATTACATTAACAAACAGAAGACTGGTTCTTATAAGATAATCGAACCACCTAACACAAGTCCTAAGTACATTAGGTGTCAGGACTGGTGTGAGGTTGCAGACTTTTGTCCACAGTGGAAAGGAGAAAAAGGGAATGCCCGCTAAGAGTTTAACAGCAGGATCTATATGGAAGACGTTAGCTAAGATCAACGTGAATGAATTCACGGAAGAGAAGGTTGGTCTTACTTACTTGAGTTGGAGTCATGCGTACAGGATTATGATGGAGAACTATCCTGAGATGCAGATCAAATGGAATGGCACCACCGATGAGAATGGTGTCATCAGAGATGTCACCTACTATGAAGGTGGCACTGCTATGGTTAGCTGTACTGTTACCATAGGTGATGTGGTCAGGGAGATGTGGTTACCTGTTATGGATTACCGCATGAAGAGCATAGCACACCCTGCTTCACGAGATATATCTGATGCAAAGATGCGCTGTCTCACAAAATGCTTCTCGCTATTCGGCCTATTTAATTACGGATACAGTGGTGATGGGCTACCAAGGGAAGAGGCAGGAGCGGAAGTGGTGAAGCCGAAGGCAAAGCCTAAGAGAAAGAAGGCTACGAAAGCTAAGGCACCAGAGGAACCAGAGGTTAACGGTGCCACCATCACTCCATCAGATTCAGTTGATAGTCCTGCTGATGCACTAAAGCTTGCTTGTAATGAGGCGTCTAAGGCAGGGTGGTTGCCTGATGAGAAACTTCAGGGTGAGATCAGGTCTGCAATTAAAAGCAACAATCCAAAGACGATAGTAAAGCTTCTAACTACAGTAAATGAATTATCCAATGTGGCAACTAAACTTCACGATGAACGAGAGGAACAGGGGGAATTGATTGATGCCTAGTATGTATGAGAATGTACCCAAGATAGACTTTGCTATCTTCAAGAATCAGTTCAAGGATAACGACCGCGCTCCGGTTAAGTCAGGGAAGATAGAGTTTACTAGGGAGTTCCTGACTGAGATGGTATCCCATGCCAAGCAGGGTGAGATGCCTACGGTTAAGGTAGCTATATGGAATCGGACATCTAAGAAGGGCGTTGATTATGAGAACGCTCGCTTAGAGATCCATCCGATACAGGAAGTTGCGGTAACTGCGGATGTAGAAGAAGAGGATGATGGCCTCCCCTTCTGATAAGGTAAAATTCCTACTGAGGGTGGAGGGTGATATACTCTCCACCCTTCGGGAGTTAGCTAAGAGTAAAGAGATTAGTTTGTCACAGTTGTTAAGAGACATACTTAGGGGTTATGTTAATAACTTGACAATACCAATACCCAATGAAGCACAAAAACGCAACCGATTAAGAAGGGTGAAGAAGCAGTGGTGGCACTAGAAGATAATAATGGAGATGCAATCTCTTGTATTGTGCTGATGGTGGATAGCCTAGCCAGAGACAATGAGTCGATGGTGGTTGTTGAAACCCTGCATGAAGAGAACTGCAATATCTTTAAGTTTATGGGAGAGGAAGGAGAGAGTAACAAAACGATTGGGAGACACACACCCACATCAGATGAAGCTCTAGCCCACCTCTATGCCTGTAACTGTGATGCCAATATAGAAACTGTATTCACTAGGGGTGATGGAGAATCACTACTCGTATCATTCCTATTGAGCGATGTAAAAGAAAACCATCCTTGGTTGAATGATGAAGAAGCCACTAAGGAAATGCTAGATACAGCAAAAGAACTAGGGGATGAGAGTCCTTTAATGCAAAGTTTAAAACCTGCATTTAAAAAGAGGGTAGGTACAAACATGGGTGTAACCTTTAATACTTCCGACACGACTATTAATTGATATGCCCCTCTATGAAACCATAGAGGATCGCCTTCAGGAGCAGAGTGTTTCAGATAAGTTGAAGGAGGCGTGGAAGGTAGATGTCTGGAGCTTCGCTCCCTACGCCACAACAGGTGATCTACTCTTAGGTAGGAACGGAGTACTTAGGGCGATATGTGAAGTGAAGCGAAGGTATAATGCACTCGACAAATACGAAACGTATATCATAAGCAGGTCTAAGTTGGAACGTATATCAGCCATGTCTAAGTCGTTGAACACAAAGGGGTTACTGGTTGTACAGTTCGATGATGTACTTGTGTGGCACGATGCAACATCAGCACTAGTGTACGAGACTAGGTGGGGTGGAAGATATGATCGGGAAGACCCGAATGATTTGGAGTTAATGGTTCACATACCAATCTATAGTTTAAAGGGAGTAACAAGTGATCATAAAGAAGATACCGATTAAGGATCTAAGTTCTTCAAAGGATCAGGTTCGTACCACATTCAATGAAGAAAAGTTGGAGGCACTAGCTCTATCTATTAAGAAGCAAGGGCAGGAGGTGCCCATCAAGGTGCGTCCGAATGGTAAGGGCTATGAAATTATCTATGGTCATCGTAGAACAGAAGCATCTAGGAGGGCCGGCCTCAAAACTATGATCGCTATAGTTGAGGATGTTGATGATACGGAAGCGTTGCGGAAACAGGTAGTGGAAAATGAATATCGTGAGAGAGTTTCTGATATCGAAAGAGCTAGGGGTTATTTAAATCTTTTAGAAAAGATTGGTTGTTCTCAAAATAAATTAGCACCGAAGTTGGGGGTGTCCCCCCAATATCTAGGTACACTATTAAACGGATTAACAGCCGTAGATGAGGGGATTAAGGTATATAATAGAGATGGCACTGGGGATGTAAATCTTCATAATACGCAGATGGTCAACCGCTTACATGGTAACTTGAGTGACAAGCGTAAGGTTGCTGACAAAATTAATTCAGAAGCACTAACACAGAAACAGATTTTGGAGGTGGTTAAGGTTTACAACTCTGCATCAACCACAAAGGAAAAGAAAAGGGTGCTTAAAGTGAAGCACCCAAAGGGGTTGGCATCCTTTAATCATGCGGTTAGTGCTGTAGAGCTTAAAGATAGACGCTCAATTGAAAAGCGGAGACAGGCGGAGCTAACAGACGATCCAATAGTAAAGAATTATTTGGATGCAACAACTGTATATCGTAACGCAATTAAAGAGGCGATGAAATCTTCTATTCGATTCGCTCCAGAAGCAATACGGTTTGTTATTAGAAGGCACAACCTTGTTACAAAAGAAATGCTCGCTTTAAAGGAGGAGCTAGAAAATGAGTGAGGAATACACACGCCCACAGCTTTTTGAGATTAAAGTTTTTGAAGCAACCTATCGGATGATGAATGATTATGCTGTGGGTGAGGGTAGGGCTATACCTAAAAAAGATATTTGGGATTCCGTAAGAAAACTGTGGCCTAGAGATAGTAAGTATAACCCACCAAGTAACCGTTGGTTTACGGCGAAACATTCAGCGTATCGTGACTACTGTGTAAATAAAAAGGGTGCTACCATTATTCATTGCCGTGATGGTATTTTTATAGCAGAGACAAAGGAAGAGATTGAGCGTTATGATAAATGGCTTGATGGGTTTTTGGGAGGTGTTAAGAAAGCAAATAATACAACCCAACAAGCTATAGTGGATAATGGTCTTAGTCGGGATGGGGTAAAGTTGCCATACGTAAATATTAGAAGGTTGCTTGGGAAGCCTGATGAGGAGACAGGTGGTGAAGAAGAGTAAGCTCTGGAAAACAGTAGCCTTACTAGGTATATGCCTAACGATTGGTGTAAGGTATGGTGTTAAGTATGGATGGTTGGCAGGGCACACTCACTGGACAACGGAAAGGATTCGTGAACGTCCGTACCTTTGACGCCCGTCCTCAATAGCAGTAGGTTGTAGAGTTGGGTACAAAAAACGGCATGGTTTCCCTCCTTTTTCCATGCCTCCCCTGAGCTATCCGTATGCTCCTATGGATACCTTGGGGGTTTTTGTATCTGGATATCTTTATAGCAAGATTCAATCACGGTCATTAACCTTCTCACCTACCCATCCCAGCAATCCCACTATACTGAATATCACAATGAACAAAACAAATACTAAGAGAGCGTCTGCTAAATCCCATTGATTCATTGTAGTAACCTTCAGTTAAAGAGATACTAGCTTTAGTAGCTGTCTTCTCAGCCACCCTAGCTTCCGGTATTCACAGTTCGTGTGAACCATTGAGCCACACACGTTGTCGGGATTATCCCAACACTCTAGGATTCCGTTACACTTCCTAGACCTACATCCGTACAGCTTAACTGCTCCCGAATGGGAGATAAGGGCAGGTTGGTGCCCTCGAATTCTAGCCACAAGCAACCCTCGCTTCAGTAACTGCCTTGCTTTTCGAGTCCTCACTTGAGCGCATCCTTGACTATACCTATGCACTTGTTGGTCTTACGAAGCATGGCCCCCACCTCACTACCCAACCTTCCCTCTTGTAGATCAGCCCATGAGTCCCGACCGCATGAGTTGCAAACGTGGGTCTTGGTGTCAAGTTCACTTGCCATGTCCTTTAAGATATCGGACACATCCTTGAGGTCTGTTAAGTGATGCTTTGATATGGGCAATCTATTCTCCAACTTCATCTAGTTTAAGGTAAATGGAATTCTCTATGTCCTTCTCTAATATATCTATCTCTTCGGCCAATTCTCTTTTCTTAATACCGTAATCATTTCCGTATCTGATATACGCAACAGCGTCATTCTTTACCAGTTGTTTGAGTACCTTAACCTTCGCCATGATTGTGTTGACAAAGATCTCATGCTCATGGTGGATCATACTTCTTGTTCCTTCAACCAACTATTATATAGTTCCGTTCCTTCATTGTATCCTTTTATTAGAGACTTCCTGAGTGTAATCACTTCCTCAACTAGCTCTCTTACATCTGACTTGACCTCGGCCATAACCTTCTTGGCTTCCTGACGAATCACTAATGCATCTTGAATCCCTGCATTATGTGACTCTGACATCAGATTAGAGTAGAGGTTTATCTTGTCCTCAAGGTCTTTTACTTCTCCGTATTCAGCACTCATCCTCACCCTCTCCCTC
>Ga0208299_1003065_pt1 | contig 10752 bp, 12 predicted proteins | sample 15_taG_FD_184089 | JGI IMG/M metagenome (GOLD analysis project Ga0208299, IMG submission 184089) | Marine viral communities from the Subarctic Pacific Ocean - 15_ETSP_OMZ_AT15312 metaG (SPAdes) (version 2) | ecosystem: Environmental > Aquatic > Marine > Oceanic | place: Pacific Ocean | collected...
CGATATATCCGAGATACAGCTTGATGCTAATCGGCAGAAAGCCAAAGAGTTAGGCTTTTCTGCCTCCATCAGCGACTGGCAGAAAGTAGACGTCACCGATCTAGGCCAATTTACTGATAACAGTTTTGACGCAGTGGTGGCTTACGGTGGGCCACTCAGTTATGTTTTTGACCACCTTGACCAGGCCTTATCCGAATGCCATCGTGTGCTAAAAATGGACGGGCTGCTGATTGCCAGCGTTATGTCCCTTTGGGGCACCTTGCACCGATATTTTGCCAGCTTTCCTGAGAGCGACCCAACACCAGTCGCCGCAAATGGCGACCTGACGGCAGAAACCTATCCAGGTACCACACACTTCTGTCACCTGTTTCGTTCAGAGGAATTACGTGAAGCGATGATCCGTAATGGTTTTGATGTCATCACACTGGCCGCTTCCAACACAATGTCTTCTACGCACACGGAGATTCTGGCGACACTGCGAGAGAACCCTGAACAGTGGCAAAGCTTGATAGATATGGAAATCGAAGCCAGCGACTCGACAGGGATGGTTGAGGCGGGGACACATATGATTGTGATAGCGAGGAAGCGTAGTTAATATCACAACATTGTCAGAAATGGCGCAGTAGTTAATTGGGGTTTTTATGCAGCTAAAATTACGTAAAGCCTTGCCTGAAGACGAAGACTGGTTGTGGCAATTATACCTCACAACCCTGAAATCATATGTCGAGGCGACATGGGGTTGGGACGAGAAGGTGCAGCGTGACGGTTTCAGGAACAAGCTAGGTGTCGAGAACTTTCAAATCGTTTTAGATGGTGACCTGAAGGTTGCTGGTTTTTGCGCCAAAGAACAGCAGGACTGTCTGTGGTTGCATATGTTGCTGGTAAGTCCTGAGTACCAGAGTCGAGGGGTTGGACGTTTCAGCATGCATCACCTTCAAGTATTGGCGAGGACCATGAATTTGCCGCTTCGATTCACCGTTATGAAAGTCAACCCTGTGGCTGGTTTCTACGAAGCTCTAGGGTACACTGAGTATCGTGATGATGATAATTGTATATACTTTCAAAGTCGGCCCCTCATGTCGATTTCAACATGATCTGCTTGAGTGTTGTCAGAGCTAATCACAAGCGAAGAGATTGGAGATGCAGGGTGGCAGTAAACAAAAATGCTTGAGCTACTGGTTCTTTTGGCCGCCGGCTTCAGCGGCGGTGTTCTCAACTCTGTTGCGGGCGGCGGGAGTTTTATCACATTTCCGGCACTGTTGCTGGTTGGAGTCACGCCGATCAGTGCCAATGCAACCAATACTTTCTCATCATGTGCCGGCTACATCAGTGGCGCCTGGGCGTTTCGGGAAGAGCTGAAGGTTCATCGAAAAGAGCTTCCAAAACTGATCCTCACCAGCCTGACAGGTGGTGTTATTGGTGCGTGGCTGTTACTTCGAACACCGGAATCAGTCTTTCAAGAGGCCATACCCTGGCTGCTTCTCTTTGCAACGGTGCTGTTTATCTTTGGCGGGAAAATCAACTACGCCTTGAAACAGTTGGCTTCCAGTAGTAAACACGCATCTTCGCTTGGAAGTCTGCTTTTATTGTTGCTGCTGCTTGGCGTCTGCGTCTACGGTGGATTCTTTAATGCCGGACTTGGCATCATCGCGCTGAGCTATCTTGCACTGGCCGGTTACAACGACATCAATACGATGAACGGGATGAAGCTCCTGATCTCATCAAGCGTATCACTGATTGCGATCGCGGTGTTTATCTATGATGGCATCATCGCCTGGTATGAGGGAGGTATTGTGCTGCTTGGCACATTGCTTGGTGGCTATGTCGCTGCTCATATTTCCAGGCGGTTATCGCAGAAATACACACGGAACTTTGTGATTCTGGCGAGCTGCAGCATTACGGTCTATTTCTTTGTTGATACTTATATCCCTTAGCCCCAGTATGATTTTTGTAGTAGGGCTGATGGGTTGAGCCAAACCTACACGAGATAAACTGCTATAACTTAAGACAAAGGACCCTATGAAAGTGAAAATATATCTTTCACTTGAACAATTAACAGTACAAGTTATACTTGTGCTGTAAGTTGTACAATTGATGGGGTTGAAGATGCGGGTTATCAGTTTTTCAGATGCCAGAAATAAGTTAAAAAGTGTGTTGGATCAAGTGGTTAATGACGCAGATTATACAGTTATTACGCGCCGGGATGCCGAAGATGCTGTCGTGATGTCACTCGATCACTTTAATGGGTTAATGGAGACAGTCCACCTGTTGAAAAGCCCCGTCAACGCTGCTCATTTGGCCAAGTCCATCAAACAATATCGATCTGGTAAAACCGAGGAGCATGAGCTGACCGATGATTGAGATTCTTTCATGGACGAGAGAGGCTTGGTCGGATTACAAATACTGGCAAACCCAGGACAAAAAAACACTGAAGCGAATTAACAAGCTGGTTCAGGATACCTTGCGATCCCCTTTTGAAGGGATTGGCAAACCCGAGCCACTGAAAGAAAGTCTGGCCGGGTTTTGGTCCAGGAGAATTGATGATTCCCATCGTTTGGTTTATGCCGTTGAGAAGAAGCAATTTACGATCATTTCTTGTCGCTATCATTACGAAAGATAGGTCATGCACGCTGACCTGGTTACGAAGGGTTTCTACTTTTGCTGCTAGTTCCACAGCAGAAAGGGGCGTTGGTTCCATCTTGTTTCGATTGGTGGTTTTAGTCAAATAATCAGCCTCTACATAATGCATAGCACAAACGGTACTATAGCGAGTCATGGATGCTACAGATCAAAAACCACCTCCCATCCCCATGCGAGCCTGGGGTATTTCCGCAGTTACCGGTGCGGGCGCTTTTATTGCCATGCTCGATTCAACGGTTGTCAATCTCGCGATTGAATCGATTCGCAGCGATTTCTCTTCTACTTTACCCATTGTGCAGTGGGTTGCTACCGACTACCTCTGCGCCCTGGCCGTCTCCCTGCCCGCGGCTGCCTGGCTCGGTGTTCGTTATGGTTATGGGCGTGTCTGGACAATCAGCCTGGCTGTTTTTGTTGCCGCTTCCATTTTGTGTGCCATGGCGCCTAATCCATCTACGCTTATTATTGCTCGTATTTTACAGGGCCTGGCAGGTGGGTTAATGGTGCCGGCCGGGCAGGCTGTGATCGGTTCAACCGTCGAGAAAAGACAGCTAGGCAGAATCTTTGGATTGCTGGGTTTCGTCATAGCACTTGGACCTGCGGTCGGCCCGGCTGTCGGTGGTTTTTTCCTGGAGACGGCATCGTGGCGCTGGGTGTTCTGGATCAATGTACCTATCGGGTTAGCCGCCCTGATGGCAGCGCCGGGCCTGGTGCCCAGAGGCAGGACGGACAACGCTCGTGAACTGGACCACCGGGGCTTACTATTGCTGGGCATAGGCTTGCCATTACTGCTTTACGGCGCCCTGGGGGCAGGTGTTGGTGAACTGGCATTGACCACAGTGCTCAGTGTCGCTGCCGGTCTGATCCTTACCTGCCTCTTTATTATCTCTGCGTTGCGCGTAGCCAACCCCTTGATTGATATTCGTTTGCTGGCCCGTCCAGCCTTTTCCTCAGCGACTTTAACCGCTGGGCTTAGTGGCATGAACATGTATGGCGGGATGCTTTTGCTTCCCTTGTACCTGCAGTTGATTGCCAATCAGGGGCCTCTGCAGGCGGGACTCTGGTTTCTGGTGATGGGAATGGGCAGTGCCATTGCCTTGCCCTTTGCAGGCATGATGACGGATCGCTTTGGCGCTGGCATTGTCTCCCTGGGCGGGGCAGCCTTGTTGCTGGTCAGCACCGTGCCATTTCTTCTGCCGGGTGATCCGGCTTATATCGCACTGACAGCCATTCTGCTTGTCAGGGGGATCGGTCTGGGGCTGGTGCAAATGCCAGCGATGACGGCTGCCTACAGCGCTGTCTCCAAAAAAGAGATGGGGGATGCCACGACATTGGTGAATATCGTGCAGCGGGTAGGCGGCGCGATAGGCGCCATGGTTGTGGTGATTGTGCTCCAGCAACTCGGAGGCAGTGCCGATCCTTTTGCCCAGTTTTTGGCCTTTGCTTTCATTGCGGGAGTTTCCGCATTAACATTGGTGACGGCGTTGGTGATGTTTTTGCATAAAAAAGCAGAAGCTTCATAATGTGAACAACAAATAACAACAGATTCCTTACAGGGATACACTTACAGGTGTGTAATGTCGCCCAACTTCTTTGAAAGACAGTATTCCCTCAGACAGGCCGCCAGAAAATGCCTGGCAGTCATACTGTTATTACTCCCGGTGGCTGAATTGTCGGCAGAATCTGTAGAAGTTGAGATTGATGGCATCCAGGTCACATTGGATTACCCGTCCCAGGTCAAAGCAGGCGAGAATTTTTCAGTCACTGCATCTTTACTCAATACAACAGAATCGCACGAGTTAGTTTCTGTTTCCTGGGGGCAATCCATTACTGGTAGTCATGCCAGCTCATACCGCATTTTTGAAAAAGCCGTCGATAATAATGAATTCTTTTCAAGAGTGATGTTAAAGCCAGGTGGTTCTAGCGAAGTACACCTGCGCGAATTCTATTATGAAGCCGAAAATTTATTTAGCGGTGATATGCTCATTAATAAATCATTTTTGAGCGTTTCTAAGGTAGGCTTTAATAATACGCGTAGCCGTGTGTCGTTGGATCCCATAAAAATTGTAATCACTCATGAAGGTGATATGAGTGATTACGCTGTCTTTGAAGCACCCGTTCGGGAACCACTTCAGCGAATAGACATTTCTGGTGAAGAAGAGGATTCCTGGATAATTTACGATCCCAATACCGGCTATGAATGGCTCCCGCTCTCCAGGTTTCAGGACAAACTGTTTTTATCTGTTTTGGGAGATTTTGAGCCAGAAGGTGCGTTGGAAGAATATCGCGTTGCCAACAGTGATGAAGTCAAACAGTTATTTTTGAACCACATCTATTCATCAGGAGTCCCGTTACCAGAATATGCTCTTTTTGCTCGCAGCGTGTTTTTTCATGGTTACGAAAGTGAAAGACAGCAACTTATGCCAGTCGCGCAAAGTTTTCATGAGCTGTTTGGTATCACTAATTCAGTTCGCCGTCCTGAGCACTCAAGTGATTCATTAAGTGGCTTCATCATTGGTACAAGCGAGGTACCCAATGCCTTTCTGGAAGCCTCGGTTTCTGTTTATTTGGATAGAGGGTTCGGGAGCTTCTATCTTGGTACATCGAACACTGGCGCTTCTGGTGCGAACGATTTTTTCATGCGCAACGGTATTTGGGTGTTAAAGGAGGCGAAACAATGAAGCACCTATCTCAGGTGAGATTATGCCGAGCAATCATCTTGTTAGCCTTTCAGGCTATCTTGGGTTTACCACTTATTGCAGATGCGGCAGAACAACGAATTCGTGCTGATGTTATCACTGATATAGCTTACATCTCACCAGGTGAGACACAAACATTGCAGGTGCGTGTTAATAACCCTGAAGATTCTGGTGTTGTTATTGCCAATGCCAGTTTTCTACCGCAACGCTATGAAGTTGAACTGTTAAACCGTTATTCTTTTCTGGAAATCATAGAGGCTAACGGTTGTCCCTTATTGGATAATAACGCGAGCTATGGGCTGAAACGGGCATGCGATACGAAGCGTAATGATGTGTTTCCGATCAACCCGGGCGATAGTGTCACTATGACATATCGGTATCTGGATATTGCTGAATCGGCAACACCCGGGACGATTCTGCTAATGAGCAATATCACGTTAAGAATGTACGATACTGATGATCGTCTACTTCCTGAGCTTTATCTGGATCGGGACCTGATTCGTATTGTGGCTGATCCCGATAATCCGCAAGTGTTACCGTCATTAAATACAATTAACCCTATGGCTGGTATTGTTAGAGCGGAAATGGATTTGTTCATTGACTATCCGGAGATTGTGCAGGTTGGCGATACGTTTGAACTGAATGCCAGGGTAGTCAATCATACTGACCAGGAGTATACGCTATCAAAATCTTTAAGTGGTACGAGTTTTGGGGCTGCATATAACGTAAGAGGGTGCTCAATCCCACAGGTTTGCCAGAAAAGGCAGTTAAAAATAGGAGCCAATGAGTCTGTCGAAGGTTTGACATTCCCGGTTCGATATCGTGCATTAGTTTATAAGCAAAATATTTGGGAAGTGCCTAGACCGACTCTTCGCATCACAGACAGTATTGGTAGAGTTGGATACATCTATGCCGATCCTATACGTGTTGCGGTTGAGCATGACACTTACTTGCCTACGCTTGAAGTGCGTTAAATTATTTTCATGTTAAGCGAACTTAATGATGAAAATACTGTAAAAAGATAGAAGTCTTAAAAGCTCCATCAAAAGTATCCGTCCGGCCATCACATCTTGAATTGACATGCGTCTGATTCGATAGTGTCCACTTATTTTTAAGCGGACACCTATCATGAACGAAATAAGCGTAGTTAACCGCGCACCTAAGCGCAAACGCTATACCCAGGCATTCAAACACAAAGTCATTACTGCCAGTTTGCAACCTGGCGCCTCGGTGGCCCGTGTCGCACTGGAGCACGGACTTAACGCCAACATGCTGCGTAAATGGATTCGATTGGCGAAGAACAACACGACTGACACGACACCGAGCTTTGTCGCACTGCCAATGCCTGGTCAGGCCTCGTCCGTATCAAGTGCCAGACAAGGCGTTGACAGTGAATCAATCCGGATGGAGATTCCGTATCGCCATCAGAGCATCAACATCAGTTTGCCGCTCTCACAGATGGAGCGATGCCTGGCGTTGTTGCGAGAGCTGTTACAGTGATCCGTATTGATCAGATCTGGCTGGCCACTGAACCGCTGGATATGCGCGCCGGTCCTGATACGGCACTGGCGCGGGTGGTTCAAGTCTTCGGCAGTGCCCGGCCGCATTGTGCGTATTTGTTTGCCAACAAGCGCGCCAACCGGATGAAGGTGCTGATCCACGACGGCCTGGGCATCTGGCTGTGTGCCCGGCGGTTGAACCGCGGTAAGTTCTACTGGAGCGAGCCGTGGCAAGCGGCGCAGCTGTCGCTCAGTGATGAGCAGCTGCAGGCGCTGGTTCAAGGTCTGCCCTGGCAGCGCATCGGCGAAGCCGGGGTGGTCACTATCGTGTAATGTATATCGAATCATACCCTTGTGCTCAGTGCTATTACCCAATAAGCGTATCGAACTGAACGCCTGGCAGTGGCATACTTGTGCCATGACTCAACCGGATCTGAACAAGCTGGATGCCGAACAACTGCGCGCCCTGGTCACCCAGCTCATGGGTAATGCCGCCGAGCAGCAGGTCGAGGTGCAAGCCCTGCAACAACGCACTGAGCGTATTGAGCAGCGCAACCAGCACCTGGAAGCGGTCAACGCCAAGCTTTCACATGAGTTGCTGCTGCTTCGCCGTTTAAAGTTCGGTAAACAAAGCGAGAAGCTCGACTCACTGCAGCGCAGTCTGCTTGAGGACATCATCGATGCCGACACCAGCGCCATCGAACAGCAGTGGGCAGATCTGGTCAAAGATGAGCCGATCAACAACAAACCCAAAACGCAGCCCAAGCGGGTGGCATTGCCAGCTGAGCTGCCTCGTACACTCATACGGCACGAACCTCAGAACACGCATTGCCAGTGTGGTTGTCAGCTCAAACGCATCGGCGAAGACATCAGCGAGAAGCTGGACTATACACCCGGTGTGTTCAGTGTCGAGCAGCATATCCGTGGCAAGTGGATCTGCACTGACTGCGAAACCCTGACCCAGGCACCGGTTCCAGCACACGTGATCGATAAAGGCCTGCCGACCACCGGATTACTGGCCCACGTACTGGTGGCCAAGTACGCCGATCACCTGCCACTGTATCGCCAGGAACACATCTTTGGCCGGGCCGGTTACCCGATTGCCCGTTCCACCTTGGCGGATTGGGTGGGCCGCTGTGGTCACGCCCTGCAGCCGCTGGCCGATGCGCTGCGTGAGACGATCCTGAATCATCCGGTTGTGCACGCCGATGAAACACCGGTGCCGGTGCTGGAGCCGGGTAAGAAAAAGACCAGTCGAGCCTACATCTGGGCGTACTGCACGACCCCTTATGCTGACACCAAGGCAGTGGTGTATGACTTTGCACCCTCGCGTGCCGGTGAGCATGCCCGCCGCTTCCTTGAGGGCTGGCAGGGCAAGCTGGTCTGCGACGATTACAGCGGTTACAAAGCCAGCTTTGGCCAGGGTGTGAGCGAAGTGGCTTGCATGGCGCACGCTCGTCGTAAGTTCTTCGAGCTGCATGAGAGCAGTAAAAGCACGCTGGCGGCCACTGCCCTGGAGCAGATCGGCCGACTCTATGAGATAGAGCGTCAGGCCAAGGGGCTTGATGATCAGCAGCGCCATATACTCAGGCAACAACGTGCCAAACCGATTGCCGATGAGCTACATACCTGGCTGGTGGCCAGTCGTCAAAAAGTGCCTGATGGCACAGCAACGGCTAAGGCTATCGATTACAGTTTAAAACGCTGGGGTGCCCTGATCCGTTATCTGGATGATGGCGGTGTGCCCATCGACAACAATCAGGTTGAAAACCAGATGCGTCCCTGGGCGCTGGGTCGCAAAAACTGGCTCTTTGCTGGCTCGCTTCGCAGCGGGCGGCGTGCCGCTGCTGTGATGAGTCTGATACAGTCGGCCCGGTTAAACGGTCACGATCCTTATGAGTACCTGAAAGATGTGTTGGCCCGATTGCCGACCCAGCAGGCCAGTGCCATTGCTGAGCTGCTGCCACACAGCTGGAGTCCGGAAACGGCTGTCAATGTGTGATGAGCGAACGCTTACCATCAAAAGGAGAAGGCGCATGAAGACCGCCGTAACCGTATGTACTTTGATCATCGGAATCGCAAGTAGTGTCGCGTTTTCACAACCTACGGATGGAAGCTGGTTAGGCTACCAGCCAGGTCCCTATAAAACCGGCACCATGCTGGATATGTGGGAAGATGGTGACAGGGAGGATATTACAACGTCAGATCCCGACGACAATCGCCGCATCATGGTTCAGATCTGGTATCCCGCATCGCATGATGATCACCCTGAATTTGTCCCGTACTCTGCTCGAGAAAATCTGTATCAAGAGTTCATCCGATCCTGGTTAACACCTGTCGCCAACTACCCTACAAACTCTGTATTGAATGCGCCATTAGCAGGTGAACAGGAACAGTATCCGCTGCTGATCTATAGCCATGGCAATCGTTTTCCCTTATTTACCGGTACCGCTCAAACCGAGTTTCTCGCAAGTCATGGATATATAGTCGTAGCCATTGGGCACCCTGACAGCAGCGGGCTGGCATCTTACCCGGATGGAAAGCCCTATGTGTATGACACGCAACCATCGATGCCCAGTCGGGAAGAATTAATGAAAATGATTGCGCACGAGTTTTACCTGACAGAATCGGCAGATCTTGCCCGGTTGTTTGAAGCTCATGCCGAAGATTTCTCGTTTGCTATCGACAGGATGGAGGGTTTATCCGAAAACAGTGAGAGTCTGTTTTATCATCGCGTGAATTTCGATCAAATTGGCACATTTGGCTGGTCCAGAGGGGGAGCAACAGCACTTCAGGTCGCCATTGACGATGACAGAATCAAAGCTGGAGTGTTGCTTGATGGAGATCTCTTTCAACGGCCAATGTCCAGGACCGGCACTCATGTACCGATTCTGATGCTTGAAAATCCCAGTTATGATTTACCTTTTGGTGGTGAAATGGATCCAAACCGGCAAGAAAGCATATCAGCGCTTGATTCAGAAAAATGGGGTATGCTCAATCGATCTACGGATGACTGGTATCGGGTACGTATCTCTGGAGCAGCGCATTTGAACTTTTCTGATGTACCGTTGCTGGTGGATTTGAATCCAACGGTAGCTGGCACCATTGATCCACTTCGAGCGCACGAATTAATCCGGTCGCTGGTGTTTGAATTTTTTGGAAAATACCTGCGCCACGATACTACGGCACCAATACTGGGTGGGGAGCAGCAAGAGTCAGAGCTGCGTATAGCGAGACCAGCGCAATGACTGTAGAGGAAGTCCGATTAAACTGAGTTCTCAGAACTTTCTCAGAAAGATGCTTTGAGCCATTAACAAAGGGTCACTCACATGTATAAGATATTGATAGTTTTTATATTCGCTTCCAGTGCTGCCTATAGTGCGGACTCTGAAAGGTTCAATGTACTCAATTTATGGCTGGATCAACTTGAAAGTGAAGGGTTTGCAGGAGTGGTAGCGATAGCAAAAGGTGGAGATATTATTGCAGAGGAAGCCAGGGGGCTTGCGATTGAAGAGGGAAATGTACCCAATACTATTAATACTTACTTTGATGCTGCTTCCATTGCCAAAACACTGACTGGAGCCTCGGTGCTTTTGGCGGAAGCCGAGGGGATGCTATCAACAGAGGATTCGATAGCAGAATTTCTGGGCCCAATGGATACTGAAAAGGGCAGGGCAACTCTACATAACCTGGCTACCCATAAAGCGGGGTTAGTGCCAAGAGGGTATGACCTTAGATATGGCACAGATCGAAATGAATACATCCAGTCTGTTATCTCCGCCCCGCAAGAAAGCACTCCGGGTTCTGAGTACAGATATAGAGTTATAACTGAATCTGGTGTTCAGAGAGGTTGAAAAGAAGCGACGTATCTGGTTGATTTGTTGTCGCCAAACAAGTCAATCAACACGAGGAATACG
>Ga0208299_1003066_pt1 | contig 10751 bp, 13 predicted proteins | sample 15_taG_FD_184089 | JGI IMG/M metagenome (GOLD analysis project Ga0208299, IMG submission 184089) | Marine viral communities from the Subarctic Pacific Ocean - 15_ETSP_OMZ_AT15312 metaG (SPAdes) (version 2) | ecosystem: Environmental > Aquatic > Marine > Oceanic | place: Pacific Ocean | collected...
CTATAAATCTTGTAATTCCACTTACTATTTTTTCCAAACCAATACCAAATCTTATACATCAGTTTCTTCCCAATACGATTCATTATCCATCATATCTCTCTGTATCATCAACCAATATAATTGATGCCCATATTTTTCCATCGTATCAGTCGTAGATTTCCCAATCTTGTCTTTGACTGATGGTGTGAATGCCTTTTGGAACATCTTTATATTACTTGCCAATCCATCTACCAATCTCGTTGTGTATTTTCTTAAATACCCTTGTTCCACTCCAACTGAATACCAATCTTTATATTTCATCTTCTAACCTTTCATCTATTATTTGATTAGTCCGTATATCTTTACCATCTCCATCTGTAATGATAATATGATTGTATTTATGGATTTGGACTATGAGAGTTGCGAGTGTTTCTAAATCTGTGGAATAGTTTAGGTCTAAATCTCTATCTCTATCATAGTATCTACTAACAAACCTATTTCTATCGTATTCATAATAATCATCGCTAACTTGTTCCATATTCTTTTTGTGAAATCTTAAACTATCTACTAAATCTGTAATAATGTCCTTGATAGATTTTTGACTGGATCCAGTTTTCACATCTTTACCATCAGTAGTTATACAGCCCTTAAAGTGATTAAACTTTCCTTGCAGTAAATCATCTTTACACTTTTCATCTTCTTTCTCTTTCTCTATTCGTTTCTGTTGTTTTGATATTAAATCTCGTAATTCCTTGGCGTCATTATCCCACTTATCTTCTTTAACTCGTTTCTCATTATTGGCAAGGATTTGTTGTAAATCTTTCGTCATCGCCAAAGTTTTCCGTTTCTCTTTATCTTTAACTGGATGAACTACTTTTGATTGTTCCAAGAGTTCGTAAATCTGTGTTCTAAATGCTTCAGTCATAACATTAAAAGAAATCTGCGAAATCACCGAATTTGCTTCCGTAATCTTCTTTCTGTTTCCGTTCCATATCAGTTGTATAGTCATAAAACTCGTCCCAAGTCATTTTACTATCTAAGCCATTATTTTTATAGATTTCATAGAGTACACTACCTGCATTATATCTTCGTTCATCTTTACGATTCAGTAATTCTAATAATACTTGTTGTGGTAATTTTATTTCTTCCTTCTTCTTTAATCTGCCCATTTTATATCACCTTTCAGTTTATCATACAATCTCCAAGTTTCCTTAAATGAACGAGGGCGGAATAACTTGTTTTCTAATGATAATTCTTGGATTTCATCTTTGGACTTGCCTTCTACCATATTTTTTTGGATTAGGTAATGTATCTTACTACCACGAGCCCAACCTTGATGTTTGATTAAAGTTTCTATATTGTTATACATATCATAATTCTCCTTTAAGATTTTTTGTTTATCTACTAATAAGTATTTAATAATTGTTTATTGTCTAACTATTTAACTGATTGCAACTGAAACAACCACACCACTTAAACCATACTGGGTAAAGTCGGCTGTTCGTTCCACTCACAACCGAATCTCACTATCTACTTTAAGATAGTTTGTGTAGTGTATGTTTTGTCCGTTAGGTGCGTTCTCAGGCTTCCTATAATTATTTAATTACAGAAATGCCCCACCAATTTTCAGGACTCATTTATCATTACAATAAATAAGATGAAACGAAACTCCGTTCCTAAACATACAATTTCAGTAATTCCGTATAAATCTAATTAAAGACCGAGCCGATAATTTCCTTATATGCAAATCTTCTTTTTACCTATGATGGAACTTGGATTGTATTTTTATACATTAAACCCAAAACCCATCTTCTACCAGTCCATTTAGAGGCTGTATCACACTAACTCTTGTGTGCCCTAAATCCTATGGTGTTCTATCTTCCTGCTTCCTTCATAAGGAAGAATAGGTTTTTTAACTACAAATCGTTTTGTCCGTTTGTGGTCTCAATAATAAATAGTCAAAAACCAAAAAATCTTTACAACTTTTTACAACTTTATATCTCTATCAAAAGTGTAATACCTTGTCTAAAACAACTTGGAGTTATGAAACGAACACCCATCTACTTGCTATGAGTTAGACAAAACTATACAAGTTAGGGGAAAGGTCTTTTATTCTAACTTGTAGCCCAGGACCTAACTTATAGCCTCTTTGGTATAATCTGGATTTACACCACAATTTCTATTTCGTTGGAGTACCGACAAATTATCAAAGTGGGCGTAATCAAACAGGTAGGGTTGTATGTCGGTTTTAACTGCGACTTGTCTAATTAGGACTGGGTAGGTGTATCAATTCTACTGGATCCAGTTTCTATAAAAAAACTTTACCACAGACACATACATCAATACTGGATCACTGGTATTTTTTATACAGATAAATAATTACCGAGAAAAAGGTAATTCATAATTGTTTAACTCTCGGTGAGAATACCTTGTGGAAACCTTCAGCCGTTTCCTTAAACCAAACAAAACAATCTTCCCAATTTTCTCTGTCTTTTATATTTCCATTTACTTTATTAGAAAATGAAACTTGGCTCATTTTCTTACCTTCCATCTCTCTCCACTTTAATTCATAACCTAACTCATTTTCTATATCATCTATATCTTGATGAAGAATAGAAAAGTTCTTTTTTACATCATCTCCATACATATTGAGACAAACTCGTAAATTATTTTTTTGAGTATCAATTTGGAGAGACATTCCAAAATTAGATTTTCCAATTCCAAAATTATACCAGTGTTGTGGTCGTGGAGTTCTAACACTTAAAAATGTATTATTGTCTGTAAAGTAATCTTTTAATTCAGTCCAAAACTCCTTCTGTAAAATCTTTGTATCTGTTAAAGTTCTTGTTGTTGATGTTGATGTTTTAACTGACTTACTCCACTCATTAGGACTCACAACTATATTAAACTTTGGTGCGGGTTCGCTCTCACCAATCTTCCACAATTCCATCTCTATTCCAAAGAACGAATAATCTTCTGTTGATATATCATTTAGATAATCCAATCCTTTTCTGTGTTCTTGTTGGATTTTCTTACATATCCAAATAACTATTCCAGCGTCTTTACCACCACCATAAGTGATGATTTTACCAAGATGGTCGTGGTTGGTTTTCTCTAACTGATTTTCTATTATGATTGTTCTATTGGAACTCCTATCAAGTCCTACTATATCAGCACTAAACTTTCCAATTCTAACTTCTGTATCTTCTAATTCTATATCAAGTCCAAGTGTATCACCGAGTAATTCCAAGTTGTTTTCTTCGGCTAACCAAGGTGTAAAATCACGGGCTTCGTCCTTAAAGAACTCTCGTAAATCAACTTTCTTTAATCTTCCTAAATGGATAGTCATAATAATCTCCTTAAATAAACTTTTTCCTATACAACCACATCGGTAGTCTCACTTTAATAATTCTATCTGTATTTACTCTATCAAAACTAATCAGTTTTTTTGGTAAATATGTAGTGTGTATCCCATATTTTATTTTGATGGATTTATCAGTTTCATCTAATAATTCACACTCTATTTCTTTTCTACTATTGTCCTTAAATAATCTGTCTATCCAAGTCATTTTAATTTAATTGTTTTCTCTATCATTTAATCCACTCTATTACAGGCTTCCCTTTATATCCCCTTTCCCAAACAAACCAAGCATAAGACACCATACCCCTTAAATCTTGTTCTTCTAAACCCTTCTTTTTTAAGGTCGGTCTTTGACTGAATTGGTGGATTACTTTTAATGCAAATTCTTTGTCTTGGAACATATCATATCTCTCCACCCCTTCTAAAAATGTTGTCTTACAAAGTAGTGCTATTTTGTTCCTTGTATATTTTTTTGCCTGTAATACGAATTGTAATCCGTGTTTGTATGGTGGATTAGTTATGAGATTATCTTGTACTCCAATTTTCTTTAATGATTTATCATCTAAAAAATCAATTCCACCTTCTCCATATCCCCTATCAATTAAATCCGTAGAGTAAACATCATATCCATTTTTAATCAGTTCCTTTGATATATGACCTTCTCCACATGCTGGCTCCCATATATTTCCATCAAACTTTTCTTGTTCTAACAATTTTGTAATTACTTTTTTTGGTGTTGGGTAAAAATCATTAGGCTCTCTTTCACCATGCCTTCTACCTTGTCCTACAACTGATAAAGATTTAGTAATGTTGGTTTCATCTAAAATCTCATCAATAGTAGGATTGTATTTGTAAAGTAATTCTCTGTATTCTGTCTTAAAATCATTTGGTTTCCTACCAGCTCCCTTTTCATTTAGAATATATTTTTCACGGATTATACTATATGCCTTCCCAATACTAATTAAACCCATATCCACCTTATCCAACATCTCAGGCTCATATTTCTTCAGCGACATCAGCTTTTTAAGATTGGTTGCAGATACTCCCAATCTTTCACTCACATTTAGAATACTCCAATTTTTACCTTCTCGTTTCTCACCATTTTTAGGACGACCTTTTTTAATCATTTTGGAGTATTCAGTTTTCAGTAATTCTGCTTCATTTAATAATTCACTTGGACTTTTTTTTCTGTATCTATTCAGTTCTACAAGGGCGATGTTTAAGTTTTCATAATCACTTAAACGGCAATCCACCACATCATAACCTATCTCTTGTAAAACCTTATATCTCCTATGTCCGCTGACTAAAAGATTATCTTTGGTAATTGTTAAAGGCTCTAATAAACCACAGAGTTCTATACTCTTTTTAAGCTCTTTGTGTTCTTTTAGATTGTATCCGTAAATCTGTTTGTTTAGTGGATTAGGATTTATTTTATCCAAGTCCATTTTGATAATGTAATCAGTCATATTATTTATCCCTTTGATAGACCATTACGGGCTCTGTCTTATATGTTTTTTTTGTATTCATATCTAACCAATTATTTTTAACTCCATCAGTATTCACTCCTATCATACGACTCATTACCATATCATATCTTCCCACATATCTAAATCCTTGTTTAATGGCAAGTCCAAGAGTGTCTTGTTCCAAAGGTATAAAATCTTTCTCTCCCATTTTTACATCAGCGACATTTAGAATTAGATGCCCTTTGGGTTTAAGGTACTCCCAACTATTTTTGATAAGTGGTTTCATAAATCCTTCTAACCAATCCCTATAATTTGGAAACTTTATACAACTCTGTCCTTCATCTTCACTATATCTTTCCCTGTGAAAATATGGTGGGCTAGTGAAACAGAGTGAAACTTTACCTTTATATTTTTGGAAAGATTTGTTCTTATGTATTTCTTCCGCTCCTTGATAATATATCTCGTATTTATTCTTCCCATCACAATTAGAATTATAGAACTCACCAAGTTGCTCATAACAACCTTTATTATTCATATTCACATCAGTTCCTACATAATGTATTTGTCTATTTGCAGAAAGAGCCCCTAATAATCTTCCACCCCAACCACTACACATATCCCATACAATATGTTTGTCCTGGTCTGTTAAAAATAATTCGTAAATCAGTCGGGCTGATAATGGTGGAAAATTGACGGCTGGTTGGGTTCCAAGTCCAATGCGGAAATGCTGTAAAATCTTTGGTATTATCCGTTCTTTCTTGGAATAATACCTAACCATATACCCATTAGGCTCTGTATCATCAAAATCCACCACATTTCTAAAATCTTCATCAGTTAAAATCCCTTGACCTGTGAGTTTTTTTACTGATTTCGTAGAAAACCACAATTTCCCGTTATTTTCACCATATTCTACTGGATCTGCCCTTTCCAGATAGTATCCTGTATCTGTATCTAAATCTCTTTTCCATTTTTGGAAGAAATCAACATCACTAACTCCATTTGGATTGGATAAATAATGACTAAATGAGTACATACCATCAAACCGAAGATTTCTAACAATATGTCTCTTAAATCTTCGTTTTAATCCATCTTCATAGAAGAAATCTTTTATTGATGGTTGATTATCAATTTTGGTGGAATACATATGTGGGAAGAATTGATTACAAGGGACTTTCGTATAGTTTTTAATGAAACCGATAATGTGTGGATAGTTCTTATCTTTGATTAGCAAGTTCTCTACTGGATAATCTTTCAGTTTCTTAAATGATTTGATAATACCTTCTTTTGATTTACCTATGATGGGTGGATTTCCCTTATCCCATATATCAACTATCTCATTTCGTAGTGCATCTACCCATTTTGATAATTGAGTAAACGAAAATTGTTGGATTTCATCGTAGGTTATATTGGATTTTAATTCGTGAAGATTTGTTCTTTTAATTACTGGATCCAGTTTCTTCTTCTTCCGTTCCTTATCTAACTCTTTCTCATACTTGGACTTGTTCCATTTAATCGGCTCTACATTATCCAAATCATAATTTCTAATACCAACCACCCAAAATAAACTATTGGTAGATGGACTTATGTTTTCTTTTAGCCACACGAAACTTTTGTTCTCATAAGTCCAATCCAAAAAGGGTATATCGGTCTTTAATAATTTTTGATATGGATATGGACTTGGGATAATATGTAATTGACCTTTATACTTTTCTTTATCTAACAATCCATCATAATAGAGTTTTTTATTTTCTTGGAAGAACTTTGATAGTGTAATTCCATATACATTAGACACTTTCTTTTTATACTTTACTATACCTTTCAGTATCCCAAGTAGATTTAATCCACTACCACAAATCACAACAAGATTTTCTAATTCATTAGGTATGTTTTTGACTTGATGACTTGTTGTATCTATCACACTTTCACTATTCATACCAAACTTGATTTCATAATACCCAAGTTCATCTTTTAATTTCTTCACATCTAACTTGTATCCTGATGGGTTAGGGTTTCCAACTCCATATATCTTACTCCCTAACTTATGGCTTAAGGACACATTTATTCTATTTACATCAACTTTACTATTATCATAGATAGGACTTACCACAACACATTTCAGTCCAAAGTATTTACTGACGGCTGATACTATGGTTGATTGGGGACTTGGTAATCCACAACCAGTAATCAACCCACCATTATATTTTGATTTAATCTCATCAAGGTTTTCATAGACAATCCTTAAACACTGCCTCACTTTTCCGCCTTTGATAATCTCTCCAAGTGAAAACATATCATCTCGTTTGATTAAATAACCATCAAAAGTTTCTATGGGAGAAATAAAACTCATAAGATTTTGGTAATGAGATTTAGAATACTTTGGAAACTTTTGTGGATTGATTATCAAGGCAAAAATGTTTCCTTTATTACTTTACCATTATTAAAAATTACTACTCTATCTTTTTCTCCACTTGGCGTTCTCCAATAAGTCCATTTACCATCTTGTTTCCCATCTTTCATATTTCCTTCTCTTTCTTTTATATCATTTTCATACCAAATAGTAACTAACCCGTGTTCTTTTCCTTCATTATTTAAGAAACACCTTCGCTTCAAATATAAATGTTCCTTATCATATCCTATACTCGTGGGGTCACATAATACTAATTGTGTTCTACGAAGCTTGATGTAACAGATTCCACTTTCTCTTCCTTCCCTATAAACTATTTTATCCATTTCATCTTTTAACTTATTGCATTCGTATTTTTTCCATATTTCATTACACCATCTTAAATCATCTTTACTCGCCTTGTTATTTATTCTATCACTAATAATTCTATCAAGTTCATAAATAACATTTTGTAATTCTTCATCATCATAAACACCACTATCATAAACCAATAATAACCCCTTAAAAAGGTCGTATAACTTTTTTAATTGTTCTTTCTTCATTTCTCCAAATAATCTTTCAGTTTATCATCAAAGGTGAATACAAATTGTTTTTTAATAGAGTCCAACAAATCATCTAAACTTGGTCTGTGAGATTTCATTATGGTTTCTATAGCCTTATCTAATGATGGTAGGTTTTTACTACGAGTTCCACGCCCCTTGTATTCACTCACCATTTCTATTCCACTACGAGCTAAATTGTAGGCGTCTTGGAGTTTAATTTTCTTATCTAAAACATATTGATATAAGATTTCGCTGTATTGTTTTATATCAATCAGTTTAGCTTCACTATCTTTCATTTAATACTCCTTGTATATCTTCTCTCTCAAAAAAATTAGGATAATCATTTATATCATTATCTAACACGAGTTCATCAAGTTTATTCTTATGACTTTTCTTTAATCTGTAATACCATTTTCCATCTTCTTTTCTATCTAAAATATAATCGTTTGGCTTGGGACAATGCAAGAAACTCCAATTAGATAGAACAAGAGTGTTATTCTTATTTTCTGTAATGGGAAATGTCTTACAATATGTAGGTCTATCATCTCCAAAGGAACACCCATTTCCATTTAGATGCCTACATTTTCCATTTTGGTATTCAGTAGGATTTAGAGATTTATTATATTTCTTTTCTAAATACTCTATTTCACTTGGTAGGAACTCCACACGAAAGGTCTTGGAATTACAACACCCATACTTACAGGCGACACCACATAAAATCTTTTTACTAAACCATTTCTTGCTTATTTCCATATAAACAATTTACGGCGGAGAGATTTAACGGGGCGAATAATTTAATTTCTTTTTGACCTACTTTATTTTTATCTGTATCAAACTCGCTTGGTCTAAAAATTATACCGATATGAAAATCAGTCAGGCAAGTATTTTAGATAAAAAAAGTTTTAAGATGAACGACAAACATACTACCCCGATCCAGTAAATAAAAAAGGGAAACATATTTCAGTTTCCCTTTTGGTGAGCCCCCAAGCCGTTATGCTCGGCTGACTGAAAATTACGAGTTTTCTGTTTTACTGATTAAACTATGGGGGCAATTCCAATCATTATCAAAATTATTACTTTTTTATGAATATCTAATCATCTTGTTTTTTTAAGAACATTTCTATCTCGTGGTTTAATTCTTCATCACTCGGTCTTTCCATTTCATAGTTTATTCTTAAAATAGTTTTATCACCCCTTTTGGGTGCCGTATTATACCAAGATTTACTTTCCTTAAAGAAACCTTGGCGTATAACCATATACTTATGTTCTTCTAAATGATGTAGAAAGTCATTTAGTAATTCTGTTTGTTTAGGGTTTCTCATTTATTATCTCCTTTCTAATTTTACAAATCCAAAGTCATTTTTGTATCTTCTTTAATCAAACTCTTTGTGTAGTGATGCACCATCTCCCAACTCTCGTGTCCTACCACTTGTGAAACCAAAGGTATATTGCCGTCTGTCTGTAATAACATTTGGGTTATGAAATACCTACGACAGGCGTGGGGTGTTAGTTTTGGATTTAATTTTAACATCTTCACCATAGTTCTAAACTTATGTTGGACGCCTGATTGATTGTAATGTTTATGTGTTAGTTCTTTCCAACCACCACCACGACCATCTTTATTTGGTTTTCTGTATATGTTAAAATGGAATACGAACTCTTTATCAATTATTTCACCATTATCATCTACCAAATGTTTAAGTATTTCACTCCAACATTTATCAGCTGATTTCTCACCTTTCTTAAATCTTATAGTCCTATGTTTATTTCCTTTACCAATTATTCTCCATTTCCTTTCATCAAAATCCAAATCATCAATTCTCATACCTACCGCTTCACTTATCCTACAACCAGTAGTTAAAAGAACTCGTAGGATTGGAACAAACCAAGACCATCTTATATTATCTTCATATTCACTCATAAATGATTTGACCTTATCCATTTCTCGGTCTGTGAAAGTAAAAGTTTGTGGTTTTGGATTTGGTATATCCAACTTACCAATCACATTAGAAGGATAAGTTTTATCTTTATATGAAATCCAATTAAACATACCTTTTATTCTTGTATATCCGTTATGTAATGTGGATTCGTTCCAAGGCCGTTTCCTTGAGCCTCCGTGTTTCTGTTTGTATTGTAGGTAATCTTCCAAAACTCTTTCACCATCTTCCGTCCAAGTCCATATATTATTGTAGTTTGGTCTATGTTCTTTTATCCATTTATGAAACTCTGTTAAAAAGAACTCATCACTTTTGATAGAACTATCTGCCAAAATACGAGTTCCTTTTCTGTTTGGGGTTAGATATTTTTTTATCCAATAATCCAAAGAACTTTCATCTAAATAGATTTGACCGACTTGTATATCATACTCATTTTTAATATCATCATAATCATTACGAACTTGTATATCTTTCCAAGTATCTAATGTATAGAAGGTATATTTCTTTTTTTGTTTCCTTTTAACATTTGGTTTGCCTTTTTCATTAAATCCATCTTGGTATGGTATGGAATAACAAAGTTGGATTTTATTTGTATAACTATCCGCACTATAACTGAACTTAGGTTCATTAGGTAATCTTAAACGCCTCCGTTCTTTAACAACCCACTTACGAAGATTATTTAATTGGGATTTTTGTTTCTTGGATAATTTAGATTTAGTGCGATGTTTCATAGTAAAAATATGATTTTTATACTTTGTTGTTCTACCAAACTTACATCAAAAAAAGAAACAATCAAACTATTATTATTCCGTAATCTATTCCGTAGATTTTTTAAGATGGTGGTTTCTCGTCAGTAAAAATAAACCTTGTTTGGTATAACCATTTATTCGTAATTTTACCATATAACAGAGAGATAGACGACAAACAATAACTTACAGATTAAAAAAGTTATTCCGTAGTTATTCCGTAGTCAAAAAAATAAATGAAGAATTATTCCGTAAAACTATTCCGTAAAGATTTTGATAATAAAGTATTCCGTAGAGTTCGCCACAACAACCACAA
>Ga0208299_1003068_pt1 | contig 10748 bp, 12 predicted proteins | sample 15_taG_FD_184089 | JGI IMG/M metagenome (GOLD analysis project Ga0208299, IMG submission 184089) | Marine viral communities from the Subarctic Pacific Ocean - 15_ETSP_OMZ_AT15312 metaG (SPAdes) (version 2) | ecosystem: Environmental > Aquatic > Marine > Oceanic | place: Pacific Ocean | collected...
CGTCAATATTACTCTGCAAACTTGTTTCAACAGCAGCGATTGCGGTGTCTGCCTGTGCAATCGTATAATAATTGGTAGACAGATTAGAACTAACCCCATCGATATTACTTTGCAAAGCTGTGCTTGCAACTGAGATGGCGCTGTCTGTTTCAACACTTGTGTAATAATCGGTACTCAGCGTGGAAGACACTGCGTTGATACTCGCTTGCAGTGTTGTGGCTGATCCAGTGATTGCACTGTTTGTTTGCGCAGACGTGTAATAATTGGCGCTCAGATTAGAAGAAACTCCGCCAACCGTTGCTGTCAAAGTAGTCAGATCTGCAGCGATAGCTGAATCCGCATTAGCCCTGGCGACAAGCTCTGCTGCGAGACCTACGGTATTAGTGTCTACTTCTGCGTTCAAATTTGTTATCGACACAGACAATGCACTATCTGCATCTGCTCGTGTAACAAGCTCTGTAGCCAATCCAGACGTATTAGCATCTACCTCTGTAGTCAAAGTTGTGACGCTTGCAGAGATCGCGGTATCCGCATCTGCTCTAGCAATGAGTTCAGCTGCCAAACCAGCTGTATTGGTGTCCACCTCTACGTTTAACGCAGTGACACTTCCTGCAATGGCGCTATCAGCATTTGCTCTTGCGATAAGCTCTGCAGCGAGTCCTGCCGTATTCGTAGCTACATCCGCTGTGTTTGCGGCTACATCTGCAGTATTCGTGGCTACATCTGCTGTGTTTGAATCAACCTCGGCGGTGAGTATTACAATATCTGCTGCAATAGCGGTGTCTTCTGATGCGCGTGTAGAAGCTTCTGTATTTAAATTCGCTTGAACGCCATCGATGTTACTTTGAAGACTCACCGCCGATACTGCGATAGCGGAATCTGTTTCAACAGCTGTGTAATAATCATTCGTAAGGGTAGCAGATACCCCGTCAATATTGCTCTGAAGTTCTGTGCGTAACGCATTGATATTAGAGAGAACTTCTGTCACATCTGTTATGAATAACGACGCTAGTTTTATATGACCGGAACCAGGGGTAAGGTTTTGTTCCACAAACCAGTAGAGTTTGTTAGCTGTGCTGGAATTAGCCAGCACAATATACTCATCTGCCAAAAGCCCGTAATTTCCGAGAGCAGTTGCATCTGAGCCAACATAGATGGTTGCTGTGTGGACTGTTCCTGCTGTAAGTGCCGAACCGGTTATAGATTTGGCGTTATACCCCTCAACCAGTGAAGTTCCCTTTTGCGTGGTTACTCCAAAATGGACCCAAGTATTCGCAGTTATAACTTTGAAGGTCGCTGTGATCTTATAGACCCGATTGTTATCAAAATCGATGGGGTAGGCGGGTCCGACATTTGTATTGCTGCTATCGCCAAACTCGAAGCATTCCCCGAAATCTGCGTCATCTACATGAAACGTCCCGTAGGTATTTAGGGTTGGTTTTTCCAAAACATCAGAAGCTGTCTCCAGATCTCTGCCCCAAAGGTTTCTTGGTATGCGTAAGATAGACCCGGCTAGTGGAGCGAGATCTGCTTCGTTTTTAGCCTGGGCTGCGTCAATACCTTCCAATAGTGTTGCATGTGGATAATTAGCTGTAATCGCCGCATAATCCAGCCCAAGCGTATTGATTATAGTTCCTTGGGAATCTACCAATACAGAGAGGGTAGGGACGGTTACATCTGTTAAAAGATCAATCCCCGCCAGTATGTCGTTATGCTTATCCTCTGCGCTAGTTAACATGGCTGTGGCTGTTGCTGCCAAAGCCGCTGTATCTGACAAAACCCCAGCTATTTCCGCCGCAACTGCTGTTGCGGTGTCATCTAGAACTTGCGTTGCCAGTTGGCTGCTTAAGTCAGCTACGCTGGTATCCAGACTGGACTGAACACCTGCCACTGCACTATCCGTGTAAGTTTCCAGAGCCTGTTTGAGCGCGTAGATTTCCGTCAGAGCCAGGTCAGATCGATCATCTGCTTGTAAAGCAGTGGCTGCTGCAGAAGTTACCGTGACAGCATAGGCTGCCAGATTGTCAGAAAACTGCTGTGCTTTTTGCGTAATTAGCGCAGACAGGGCAGGGACTTCCACCTGCAATGTACTGATATCAGATTCAATCTCAGGAAGCTGAGTTGTTTCTAAATTATCCGCCCATAACTGAAGATTCGTTACAACGGTCATTAGGGCCAGCCACCTAGATGCATTTTCTTGGTTACTGCAGAAGAGCTATCAGGTGCCAGATCCTCCTGTTTGACCAGACGCAAGGCAGCCTCATACTCGGCTTTGAGACGCTCTGCCTTTATTGCGTTTTCTTCTCCGTTCATGGTGGAATAAACCCGCGCTGCGATTTTTGCGACCAAAGCTGCCTGCATCACAGGGAGCAGCTCAATCTCTTCGGTTAAATCTACAGGATTGGTAGATAGCGCTAAATGATTTACCTGGCATTCCAGAACCAGGACAATACCTGCAACCGGATCAGGAACCAAAATGGTATCATAAGAAAGTGTCTTAATAGAGGCTGTATCTATGACGTCATTAAGATGGATATTGGTTTTTCCATCTTCATTTGTATCCACAGCTTCCTCAATATCCATGATCTTGATGATTTCCTGCACAAAGGGCTCATCAACTGTATCTTGAATAAATCTTGGAATTCCGTTATCTAGAGGCACCGTTGTAACAGCGTGCATCGGATGTATGCGGTAAACCGTTTGGTCTGCAACGAGCTCTAAGTTAACATAACATCTTTTATGCGCCATTTGGCTGTAGATATCTGTAAGCACATGGTTGGTGTGAGTAATGATGCTGGGCTGCATTGCCGGCAACACTTCTCCAGAGCCCTCCATCCCTATCGCAAGGTTAGACAGTTCTCCGTAAGACAACTGTGCAAATAGGCCGTCTACGTTCATTTTGAGGACTCCAATCAGAAGCTAAAGTATCAAACAATATACGATGAATAGCTGGATTGGCGTTGTGAGGGATCATCTTCCATGTCCCAGATGCCGTTTGGCTGCTGAGAAACGGGTGTCTGCTCACTCGGCTTCCACGCGTTAATGTAACTGAGCATGCTCACGGTGTCTAGCGCGTCATCATGCTTACTTTTAAATCCGGTAATTGTTGCCATCTGAATTTCCTGCATGAACTCACCTATGATTTCTGAAGCCCGCAGTTCAGCGGGAAAATACATCTTCCCTGCTTTGAACCACGGAACAACCACATTGAATCTTGATAATTTGTCGGTTTCGGGTCTGATACCTGGGCTACCATTTTTACCTTGAGCAAAGTTAAACCAGATATTTCGCGTCATCATCTCTGTCTGGAGCCAGTCGATAAATGCCCCCTGCTGACCTGATGTTTCAATCCCCACGGATTGAGGATGGTATTCCTGAACCAGTTTGAACAAATCATTATTATTTTTATCCATGGTTTGTTTTTTACAGATCCCGTCCACCCAGAACCAATCTGCATTGCTGTTATAGGCCCAGACGGAGATCACTGAGAAATCCGCTGACTGCTTGGCTTTTGTGGCAAAGTCTGTCGTGATATAGAAATTGAAATTATGCCTATTTTCTAGAAGATTCACTCGCTTGTACCAGCGGATCTCCCCATCTTGGATAAGGCGTTCTTCTTCAGATGTGACCCGTAGCATGAGCTCTTGCATGAACGAGGACACCTGCCCTGTTGCAACAGCTGTCTGGTATTGTTCCAGCACATATTCGTAGGTAAATCTATCTTCCCAGGCTCCGCGAAACTCTTCTTTGGTGCAGGGAAATTTTTCACAGATGGGATAGACATTCACATGCCATCCCCCGGATTCTACAGCTTCATATAAGACATCACCCTTATTGAAGGGTGTGCCATTGAAGATGATCTTCCGGCGTCTTGGATCCAAGGCGTAGTCAACACCTTTGTAGACAGTGTTTTTAATTGTATCCATTGATGCTTTAGATCGAGCATCCTCATCTGAGACCAGATCATCCAGCACGGCAATCACGGGTCGTTTGCCAAATATTTTGGTTCCGCGCAAACCTGTCTTGGCGCCGAACATTTTAACACCCAATATGCCACCATCTTTATTTTTGGACTGTAAATAATTATCGGTAAACTTAAATTCAGGAATCCATTCTTTCAAAAATTCGGATTGTTGATATCTGAACTCAATATTCTTCCGGGCAGACTTCACACCATTATCCATGGAATCAGAGACATAGATCATCCCATCTACAGGACCGAAACCATCAACTTCCCCGAAAACTGCTATGTAAAGAACCAGATACTCAAACATTAGCGTGGTTTTAGCCATACCACGCGCACATAGGTTAGCGATCTTCTTTTTAGCTCCTGCAATTTCATCCAACATCGCAAGATGGACTACCGGGGTCAGATTCTGCTCACCCCCCTCCCCGTTCACAAGCTTGATGAAATTGGTAAATTTTAGCGCAAATGCGCTTGGTACATAATGTCCTGAATTCAGATTATTGTAATCAACCTGATTAAGCCATGCATCGACGCTTTGGGTGAGCATTCCTGCTGAACCAAGCAAATCGGGAATATCTTCGATATTCTCCTTTTCAGTCATCCACCACTACCGCGTCTACGATTTCGCTTTGCTTTGGTGTGGTATGACCGTTAACTTCAAAAACAGTTGCTGAATTTGGTAATTTCTGTCCCAATTTTTGATGAGCAATCTCGATGGTTGTGACCCCCTGCCCTATCATGTCCTGCTGGGTCTGGGCCAATGAAGTCAGGGTATCTTTAAGTTCCTGCATTCCAGAGGATTCTTCCAGTCCAATCGACAATTCCACCTGCTTGCTCTCAGGTTTTTTAAGATGCGTTAAAAGTGAATTGGCAGCATCAGATCTGACCTTCTCGCTATTGGCTGTCAACATCAGCTCAGCCTGGATATTAATAGCCTTCTGATAGATCGACTGGTTCAATACCCAAACAGGAACCAAGGTTTGTTCCAAAACCATGTTCACCAGCTTATTCTTATTATAGGCCGCAGTATAGGCTGAAATATCTTTCGAACTCGCCCCTCTTGCAACCAGTGCCTGATGCCGATTTGGGAAGGTTCTCTTGTAGGCGTCCTGATTTGTATATCCCATCAGTTTGAAGGAAACATACACCACAGCTCGCATATAATCTTTCACCTTGAACCGCCCTTCTCGAAGGACGTGGGTGTACGAAATGAAGTTCTCCCGAAGCATTTCGGCCACTTCTGGATTAGTAGCTAACCCATTTAACTTGGTCACAAATTCTTGTGTTGCTGCGGGCTTAAGATGAGTAGGGAGAGACTTTTTTACTTCTTCTACAGTAATCATTGGTTTCCAATATTTAGTAGAACTATAGGTTATTATACATATGAACTACTAAATATAGTAAGTAAACCCTCTAAAGTAATTTTTTTTCTTTTCTCTAAAGATCTCTATAAAACCCCTTTCGTAGAAGTAATTATCTACTCCAGAAACCTAGAAAAACACTTCGTGTTTTTATAGGTTTCCTTCTTAGATAAAGACTTCTACTCCAGTTCTTTTATAGAGATCTTTGTTTGTTAGTAGGTGTACTACTAAGAGATAGTCTTGTTTTTAATCATCTTCTTTTCTTGGTTTTCTTACATAGAAAATTCTCAAATATTTTTTCTATGTGAAAATTTTAATAATTACCTCCCATTGTCTTTTCTATAACACTGAAACACTAAAACAAAATATCCCCCCCCCTACTTAGTCTCCTAGAACACATCAGCCCCTCTACTGATTGCATACCGCTATCGCGTCTATTGGGTACTAATGCCCTTACTCTCTAGCTAGGAGCTAACCATGACTGTACTTAACAGCCTTTCACGTACTACCATTGACGCACTCACTTCCGTAAGCAAAGTGACTCACGTCATAACTAATACAGTGGACTCACTAGACAAATACGCTTCTGCCTGGTCCTTACATGCAGATGCCTACAAAGCTGCAACCGAGCGAGATCTCGAAAAGCGACGTATCTGTTCTATCGCAAGAACCGATAACGATACTGATCACGAACTCGTATCAATTGCGGAACATCGTGTAACTCTTCAAGATAAACTTGATGCAAATCCTAGACTTGCTGAAATCTTCAAAGCATACCATAACGCTTAAACTCACCGAGCTATCCCTAAACAGGGGTAGCTCCTATTCACCCCTCTCTTTTTTTAAACACCAACACTTCTCTGAAAGAGCTGACAGAGACTACTGAACCCGTAGGTGTTGTTCCCTCTTCCCATTAATTGCCCTCACAGCGCACTCACAGCCTCGTACAGAGGCTCTAGCTCATTTTCCGGTTAACCCCTACCAAACCACAGCACATCGAAGCCTACGGTGCTTAAAGAGGCTCTCGCCTCTGTTGGGGTCAATGGTGACTCCCAATGTTACATCAAACTAACAAGGAACCAAGTTATGTTACATCTATCAACCCTTGCACAACTGGATGAGTTGTTTGAGCAGATAACTGAAGTCAATCAAACCGCATGTGAAATGCTAAATGAGGGTGCGTGTGAAGCTGACTTAGCCGAGGTGACTAAAGAAATTATTGCCTTGGACAGAGATTTTGTCCGTCTCTCTGCTCAGTTGGAGGATCACATATGACTTCCTCTCAAAGAGCTCAACGGCGTTCGAAGAATCAACGTATCTTGAGAAACCAGCGTATCCGTTGGTTCCTCTTGGATATAATCGGCCTTGTTTCGATTGTTCTAATTACCTCTGGAGCTTTGTTCCTGGTTGGATCAATTCTTTAATGAAAAAAGAATTTTAATTCAATTTGCGACAATTTGACACTTACGTCCTATCTTAAAAATTTTTGCAAATCTGTAAAAGGAGTCTAAGCTACGAAACATATCGCATAAAAATTACTGAAAACAAGCCGCTATCGCGGCTCAGGGTGTAGCTCCTCTATGCGAGAGGAAGCACTTATCTGCCATTCAAGGAGAAAACAATGGCTGTGTTTGATAACGTAACTACAATGCATAAAACTTCTTCTGAAGAAGATCGGCCTAAAGCTGAATTTTACGCCAATATCGGCATTGAATCAACAGATTCAGAGGATAATACGACCAGTATTACAATTCCTGTGGGAGTTGCTCTGGATACACAATTGCCACGTAAAGTGACAGGACAGAATCAGGAATACATTGATGCTGTCAACGCCGGCAATACGCTCTGGTCGGGTATCTTGGCCAAGTGTCAAGAATTGGAACCCGGTGAAGAACAGATGACTGATCTTAAAGTCTTTATCCGGCGTGTAAAATCTTCTTTGGACGCTTCCCCTTCTGAAGACAATCCTCATGCAAAAGCAATAAATAATCTTAATCTCTTTGCTTGATTAAATAACCGATCTCACCTTCTATTGAATACAAAATGAAGGTGAGATCTATCTCTCTTGACCTATAGTTATTTTTTTGTACTCAACCGTTTTTTTAATCAACTGATAGTATCCTTGTAGTAGACTAATAGTTTTACTCGAAGCTTTAGATAAACTTTTGGTAATGTTTTCTATTAGATGAGGCTCTCGCCTCTTTTGGTTGTCTGTTTTTAGTCAATGTACTTTGCGTGCTATTCCTAAAAACTAACTTCCGTAATCTCACCCATTTTGGCGATACGCCACCTTAACCATGAAGGAAAATCCGATGGAGCCAGATCACTCAGTACAGATTACTATGGAACTACGTTATTCAAAGTATCAGCTTAACAAATGTATTCGAGAAGAGTTCTTATCTGCAGGGTTTTTCAACAAGTTTAAAAGCCAAAATATTGATCTAGATTTCGGATTGAATTTTCTCACGCAACTCGTTTTGCGTAAACGCGCCAAAGTAGCTGTTCTAGTGGGCGTTCTACATCGCCACTTTGAAAAAGAGAACAATCCAAAACAAGCTTGCGCAGATGCTATTCTAGATGCTGTCTATAAAGACTTTGCCAATTGGATAGATGACGAAGAAACAGTCATTATGAAATATGACATCTCTCAAGATGTTAAAGATAAATTAGATTGTTTTCAGTTTCCTTTGCCGATGGTGGAAGAGCCTTATTATGTAAACTCTAACAGACAAACTGGCTATCAAACTATTCACGGATCTCTTCTACTAAAGAACAACCACCATGATGAGGATATCTGTCTTGATCACATCAATCGCTGCAACCAAATTCCCCTAGCTATCAATGCCAATGTTGTTTCATTTATCCAGAATAAATGGAAAAATTTAAACAAACAAAAAGCAAATGAAACTTGGGAAGACTTCTCTCAGCGAAAGAAGCAGTTCGCCAAATATAACAAGACTACAAAAGACATTCTCGCAGCTTTGTTGGGACTGGGGAACAGGATGTGGCTCACGCATAAATATGATTTTCGAGGACGTACTTATTGCCAAGGGTATGCCGTTACTTACCAGGGTAACGATTGGAACAAAGGCATGATTGAATTCAGCGAAAAGGAAAGGTTAAATGCCTGATATAGAATTCACACCAATGGAACTTGCAAGTCTGGTTGTCTCCAATATGGGTTACACCGAATTGCATGAATGTGCCATCATTGGATTAACTAAATTCTATGAGGATAACCCGGATAATTTCGAATATGACCTCTTTAACGAAACCGGTGAAGACGCTCAATGAAACATCCATTTAAGAAACATCCGTTTCAGGTGGGTGATCGGATCATCCTTATCCAAATGGGAGATGACCCAAATCCTATTCCTCCCGGAACCATGGGGACCATCGTAAATTATGGTCCCTGCCCTAGTCAAAAACATGTTCACATTAATGTCTCTTGGGACATTAATAGATCTCTAAGCTTGGTTTGGCCAATTGACCAATTTGAAGTCATTGATCAAATCCACTGAAAGAAGAAATCCTATGCAAACGTTTAGTCCTGAAAATTGGCTTAAAATCGATATCGCTTCAAATTTCGGTTTAGAAAAACAAACCTGGGAAGATCGTGTTGATTGGGTTGATGAAAATGAAGCTATCTTAGAAGATTTTGTAGAAAAAGCGGATAATCCAGCAATGTTTTATGCTGGCGTTGAAGCCTACAGAAAAACTCAAGATGGCCAAGCTATCGGATACCCTATTAGCCTCGATGCAACAGCTTCTGGTGCACAGATTCTTTCTGTACTGGTTGGATGTAAAAAGAGTGCAGAACTCTGCAATGTTGTCGATACAGGCAACAGGGAAGATTTCTACACGAATATCTACTCAGCCATGAATCATTCCAGTCTAAAACGTGAAGACGTTAAGCAGGCTATTATGACTGCGCTCTATTCTTCAACTGCTGTTCCAAAACAGGTATTTGGGGAAGGAGAACTCCTGAACCATTTCCATGACACCATGACCAGAGAAGCTCCCGGAATTTGGGAACTGAATCTGGCCATGAATATGTTATGGCAACCAGATGCTCTAAAGCATGAATGGACACTTCCTGATAATTTTCATGTTAAAGCTAAAATCAACGATATGGAAACCACTCAGATTTCTTTCTTGGAACGAAAATATGATGTCACAACAGCAGTAAATCGTCCAATGAAAGAAGGTAGAAGCCTCGGTGCTAATATCACCCATTCTGTTGATGGGATGATTGTCCGTGAAATAGGCAGACGTTGTAACTTTCAAACATCTCTGTCTCGTTTAGAGCTTATTTCTGTGCTGGAAGAAAATCTCAAACAAACAAAAGCTTTCGTTAACTCTTCTGGAAGAAAAGGTTTTGAATCATTAAACGAGAAGATGGTTAAACAACTTTCCCAGCATTACTCAGAGAGTGGATTTCTATCTGCACGTATCTTTGACTACATTGATGCCCATAGTATTGTATACGCTCCTCAAAGCGCTCTTTATGATTTGTTTGAATCACTACCAGCAAGGACATTTCCTGTCTTAATGGTGCATGATTGTTTTCGCGTTCACCCAAACTATGCGGATGATCTAAGAAAACAGTATAATCAGATCCTATTTGAACTTTCACAAAGTGATGTACTGGCATTTCTAGCATGTCAAATCACCGGTAAACCAATTAAAGTGATTAAGCAAAACACGCTTGGTTCTGAAATACTGGATGCAAACTACGCTCTTAGTTAATTTCTAAAAGCCTCTCTAACGACCCTCTAAAATATGACCTTTCCTTTTAATAGGAGGGGTCATTTCTTTTTTTGGTTCTAGACAGCGGGGCTTCGGCCCCGCCCAACCAAAACGGAGAAAATGAAATGAAACTTTTCGACTTCACATCAGGCAAGAAAGGCAGAGAGATTGCTGAGATCAAGATCGCCAACAGTCTTGGCGGTTGGTATGCCGAGAAGAACGGCAAGAGCTACAAGGTGGAACTTGCAAACAACCCTGCCCATGCCGATGAAACTTGGAGCTGGCATAGCCGCGCCACTTATTACGACGCCATGACTGGTGCGCAATATGCTGGCGGCGACGTTCCTATTCTTCCAGAAGACTTCGGCGTTGACGCTATCTGCTTCTGCACGGGCGAGATTTTTCACACATGGTATCCGGGCCACCCAGACGCGGAAAGCTCTTGGGAATGGGCTGTCATAGGCTCAGCCGATTGGAACCGCCAAGCCTGCAAACGCGGCATTCTCAAAGCCACGGCGCAGAAGTAACCAAAACGGAGAAATGACATGACATACTAGGAGTTAGTATAATGGATTTTGAAGGTAAAACCCCTGACCAGATTAAAAAGGCTTTACTTAAATTAAAGGTGGGTGACCGCATTAAATTTAGGGCAATAACTAGATCTGGTGCCC
>Ga0208299_1003077_pt1 | contig 10725 bp, 3 predicted proteins | sample 15_taG_FD_184089 | JGI IMG/M metagenome (GOLD analysis project Ga0208299, IMG submission 184089) | Marine viral communities from the Subarctic Pacific Ocean - 15_ETSP_OMZ_AT15312 metaG (SPAdes) (version 2) | ecosystem: Environmental > Aquatic > Marine > Oceanic | place: Pacific Ocean | collected...
TGACTATATTAGATATAAATTAAATTAAATTATGTCTAAGAATGAAGTTTCTAAAAACTCACGAGAAAAAATATTAAACCTTGAAAGTGATTTAATAAAAATCGCTGATGGAGTTAATATAGAGGGTGATGGAAAACATATTCTCACAGAAAGTAAAATAGCGCCTATAAAACATTCTTTTGCTGATGGTATATACGTTAGACAAATGGACATGAAACAAGGTAGCGCGGTTGTTGGAGCGATACACAAACACTTACATGTTTGGTTCTTGTTAACTGGGCATATCACAGTAGCAACTGAAGATACAACAGAAGATTATATAGCTCCATGTTATGTTGTTTCAACACCTGGAGTTAAAAGAGTTATACTTGCAAATGAAGATTCAATATTTGTAAATATACATAAAAATCCTTCTAACACTCAAGATATTGATGAGTTAGAAAAAGAAATAGTAGCTTTAAATTATGAAGAATATGAAGAATATATTAATAAAAACAAATAGATTATGGCATTTATAGTAGGAGCAGTAGTTGGAGGAGGTGTAGCTTTAGCTGGTGGATTAGCAAAACTTGGGGTGGCTAGATCTGGAAGAGCAGCAAGGATAGAAGAGCAGAAGAAAGCACGGGAGGAAATGAAAAAATACCAAGATGAGTATAAGGATTTAGATACTAGTAATCTTTATGCTGGGGTAGAAAATCAATTTGAAAATTTAGAAAATACATACGAAGATCTTACTGTTAACCAGCAGCAGGCTCAATTCCAAGCTCAACAAGGAGCACAACAAAGAGCTAATATTATGCAAAGAATGCAAGGAGCAGCTGGTGGTTCTGGTATCGCAGCTTTGGCACAGACAATGGCAAACCAAGGTCAATTAGCAACACAAAGAGCTAGCGCGAGTATTGGAACGCAAGAAGCCGCAATACAAAAATTAAGAGCTGGCGAAGCTAGTAGATTACAATTACAAGAAAGACAAGGAGAAGTATATGCAGAGGGACAAAGATTAGCTGGGGCAAATGCAGCTAGAGGGTTAGAATGGAGTAAAACTGGAACTTTACTTGGTATGTCGCAAGAAAGACTTGGAGCGGCTAATCAAGCTAGAGCAGAAGCTAAAGCACAACAAATGCAAGCGCTCGGCGATATTGGACAAGCTGGAATGGATTTCGCTACAGGTGCGATGAAGATGGGAAAAGCACCGGGTGGTGGTGGTTCTAATTACTCGACAAGCGGAGTAGATTCACCGGCTTTTGACCCATCATCGCAAAGTGCGGCTGGAGAGTGGATTGATAGCGAATTTAAACCATTTTAAAATAAATAAATTATGGCAAAATATACAAGTGACGCAAATTTAATACAAGGTGCTGCTACAGCATATAAAAACTGGGAGAATGTTCCTGGTATATATGAGGGTTTAGACAAAATTACTGAAGCGGGTGAGGGTATGATGAAAACGGCTTTTGAAGATTACGAGGCTGAACAGAAGAAAAAAGAAGAAGAAGCTAAAGCGTTAGAAGAAAAGGAGAATAAGTCGAAAGAAGAATGGGCTGCAATTGCCGCTCCAGTTTATGCGGCAGCAGGATCTTTTTTAAAACCTGATGGTGAGGAGTATAAACTAACTATTAAAGAAGTACAAGCTCTAAAAAAAGATTACATTAACGCTAAAGAAAGCAAAGATCCACAATTAATAGCTAAGGTTAGTACAAGGTTTGATGCTATAACAAAAGAAATAACTGCTACTAAAGCATTTAGAGAAAAAATTGCAGAGCCGGATGTGCTTTCTAATTCTATGACTACTGAGAATAGGGATTTTTTAACAACTTGGTTAAAAGAAGATTATACAGTAAAGAGAAATGAAGATACAGGAAAAAAAGAATATACTATTGGCAGTAGAACACTTACTCTTGAAGATATGGAAAAATTATATGACCCAAAAGATGATACCCCTTTTGCCGCGTTTGCAGCAAGTAAACATGGCTATTTGGCAAATGCAGGAAAGATTGATGAAGAAAATTTAAAAGCAGATATTGGCTACAATGTGATACCACAAACACCTCAGGGATTGAGTGCTTTTTTAAACGATGTTAATAAAGGGAATGGGCAAACTTTTACGCAAACTATAAGTATGACGAATAACAAAGCTGCTATTATAGATGACATTAAAAATACTATCTTTGATGATGATAATAATGGAACAATTACTGAGAATGAATGGAAGAATTTTACTGATGTTATAGTAAACCGTCATAATGATTTTTGGATAGGTAATGGAGGTGAACAGGGATGGAAAGACCACGCTCATAGAATAGTTACAGAGCAATATTCTAACTCAATTTTAAACGCGCATAAATTAAAATATCCAGATACTTATAAAGAACAAGAGAAAAAACTTCTTCCACACCAAATCGTAGGATCTGCGGCTTGGATTAACTATCAAAAATATATGGACATAAAACATGGAAATCCAAATGATCCTTTTGGAACGATGAAAAAAGCTAGTTATGTTCACCCTGGTTGGAAAGATGCAAAATCTCTCTACTTAAAGCCAGGAGACAAACAAGCAGCTTGGTCATATTTTAAACTCTCCCATAAAGATGGTGATGATTATCATGGAAAGCAAGCTTATTGGGTGAGAAAAGGTGGTAAGTGGGAAGCGTATAGTAGTAAGGAGGCACATACAAATAAAGAGAAGCCTCTGGCAACAAGTGAACTTAAAGATGTTATATATTATGAAACTGGTGTTAATATCGAGAGAAAAAACGCTAACAAAGGAAACGCTGATGATCTTCCATAAAAAAAATTTAATATGAGTCAATCACTACATAATTTTCTAGTAGAAAGTGGGGATTATACAAAGTCCTATCAAGAGTTTCAAACACAATTTTCAGGTGAGGATTCTCAAAAATCTTTATGGAATTATATGCGTAAAGGAGATCTTTATACTAAATCGTTAGATGATTTTAAAATACAGTTCTTTACAGCTAAAGAAGAAAAGGAGAAAGTTCCCACGAGAGAAACTAGTTGGGGTGATATAATGTCAAACCAATTTAACGCCTATATAAATCCACTCACACCATGGGAAGACAGACCATTATACGCCGCTGGTATTGATATTGGGAAAATAAAAGAAGAAGATAGAAAAAAATCTAAAGATTATAAATCTGATAAAGTAAATTTGGAAAAACAATTAGACAAAGCTTTTTCAGACGGAGAGTTATTTGGAAAAATGATTGAAAATCCAAATAATCTTACACTACAAAAAAGACAGGTTAATGCCGGTGATTACGGGTCGCCTGAGGAATACCTTTTAGATGTTGTTAAAAAAGAGCTAGGCGGTTTTGGTTTATTTAGTGGTGACAGAAATACACCTGAAGGTTTTAGGTCAAAAACGACTGGTGAGATCATAGGTACAAAGGGGGAAATTTATTACCCTAATTTAACTAACGATGATATTGAGACCATTATAGAACAAAAATTCTATGAAAAATTAGGAGAAGAAAAACATAATAAAGCGAATAAAGGAGCTTTAACTACTAAAGAAAATATTGAAAAACAAGGGACTAATATTCGTCAATGGCAAGATGATAATAGGAGAACTCTTATAGACGGGTATACCGGTGTTAATAAGCAAATAGCTGAATCTGTAGAGAGATTAAATTATGGAACGTTTCCTTATAAAAGAGCAGATGGTACCATTGTCACGAGAGAAGAAGAATATAACACTCTTACAGAACTTAAAGGACAAAGCAAGACTTCCATGCTTTATGACTTAAATACTGGTAAGTTAGTTATAGCTAGAAATAAAGAAGAGGCTGATAAAAAAATAGCTGAAAACAAAAATCTAGTAGATTTAGGAATAACTGAAAAACAAGCGGAATGGAATGATGTTTTAGGTAGACTTAAGCCAGAAGATCAACATGATTATTTAAGGAATGAATTTGAAAGATCAGCTCTAACTTTAGCTGGTCATAATCAAAAACTAGATAAAGTACAAGTGTGGTCTATACTTAAATCTGGTTATGAAATACAAGCGGATATAGATGCTGGTAGACCAAGCACAAATAGACGTCTAGTTAGAAGTAGCTTAAGAGATTTAATGATGGATACAGAGTTTGCTAATTTTGCGCCTATTTTACCCTTTAGCGAGGAAGATCAGCAATATTTGAAAAGCATCTCAAATCATGAAGACTGGGAGGTTGCAAGGAAAAAAATGATGAATGAGCATGTTGCAATGTGGGAAACTAATATTAAAGAATACAAACAAGATGATTTAGAATATAATAGAGAGTTTGAATCTCTTAAAGGAATGTACTTATTAAACAATGGCATTGTTGATATAGAAAAGCCTGAGTATACATATTTAGCTTTACCAAAAAACATGGCTGCTTTAAAACAATCTGCAGCTTCTTTAATAAAACCTTGGACCAGTGAGTATCATGTTGATAATTTGTTGGGTTCTACCAATAGAACTATGTTAACTGAGACCGGCGAGGTTTACGATAATTTAGGTATTAAAAAAACCGCAGCAGAAGAAAAACAATTAAAAGTATCACTAGCTGAGGGTGTTAATGATGGTGTTCTTGGGATGAACAAAATGTTGTTTGAATTTTATGGTATTAATAAAGTCCTTGGGGTTACAGGTGCAGAAGCTGCATTTGGGCGTTTAACACAAGCTTTAGGTACTGGTAGATACGTAAGGAATGGTAAAGTAATTACTGAAGCCGCTATTAAAGCTAGGGCGGATAAGGTGGGTTTAACTATTGAAAAATATTTAGCCGGAGGTGGTGGCGTGGGTGTTGGCGGTAGAGTAGTTGTAGGTGTAGGTAAAGACGGGAAAAAGATTTATGAAGGAATGCGTTATATAAATGCTAGCTCTAAACATAAAGCCTTAAATGTTATAGCTAGTGGTTTAATGGAAGGTGGTAAGTTTGAATTATTTACTCAATTTGATATAACTAAAGGTAAACTTAAACCTGAGGCTGGCAACCAATTTGGCTTTGCAACTGGTTTTGGTTTTGGAGCTATGGGTAGGATTATTGCTCCTCTCTCTCCATTATTACAACAAATGGGTTATTTAAAAGATATAAATAAATCTATAAAGTTTGGAAGTAGAGAAGTTAGAATAGGTTTAAATAGTAGAAAATTATTTGAACAGTTTGTTACGGCACCCGCTAGTTTTGTTGTTGGATCTGAGGCTGGTGAACTTACCAATGCAATAGTTGAGGATATGCTAGGAAATAAACAAATTGGAAATTACATGGAACATCACTATGGTGATTATGGTGAGGTTGGAAAAAGATTAATTACTAATTACTTTACTGGATTAGGTTTGGGTGTTGGACATTTTAAAGGTTTTACAGATTTTAAATCTAAAGCTGGTTTAAGAAGAGTTAGAAATCAAGCGCTAGATAAAATGAGAGAGACTGTTCGTTTAGCAGAAGGAATACAAACGAAGGAAACTAGAGTGGATTATGGTGTCGGCACGAAAAGAGGGGAAGGAATTCAAACGGCAGAAATGTTTGATTTAGAAGGGAGAATGAGAAGTAAAAGAAGAGGAAAAGACGTTACAGAAAGAATAACAGAAGAAGATTTAAACAATATACTTAGCGAAAAAACACAAGACAAGATACATAGATATTTGTCTGAGGAAAATTTACAAGAGTTTTATAAGCACTACGAAATATTTGATGGTATGTCAGGAAGACTACATGATCTTTACAGAGCTGAAGGTTATATGGATCCAGCTAGAGCAGACGAACTAGTTAAAGATGATCATAAGCAATTCCTTGCTGAAGAAAAAGCCGCTGGTAGAAAAGTTAAACTTGAAGTTATAAACAATAATAAACTTAAATTTGGGCAAAAAGCTATTGATTCAAATAGAAAAGCCGAAATATATAAAGATCCTACAAGTAAAATTACTACTATTAGATATAATGCTGAGCTATATAGTCCAGATGTAATGCCACACGAGGTACATCATTATTATACTGAAGAATTGTTTGGACAAGATGCGGTGTTTAAAGGAGATTTTTTTAATACATTAAATAGTATTGGAAGTAAATTTAACTTGAAAAGGTTAATAACAGAACAAGAAGCTAAAGAACTTGGGAACGAAGGATTAAAGGGTCAAAAAATGACACTTTCACAATCTATTGAGTTAAAAAAGTTTGATATAACAAGCCCTACAAATCAACAAAGAATAAAGCAGTGGGAACTGTTTGCTCATATTGCAGAGCAGATAGGTAATAAAAATAACTACTTTGATATAAAAAACTCTGGAGAAGTAGATGGGTTTGTTGGACTTAGGAGTTTATTATCTACTTTAGGTAAAACTACTGGTAAAAAACTAAACTTAAGTAGAGAGAAAGATGTGGTTGAATGGTTTACTAAGTATGCTGAAAACGTTCAGAAAGGTAAGAGTGTTGTTAAAATGTTTTCTGAACTAGAAAATGTTATTGACTTTGAAGCTACGGCAATACGTAAAGCTGAAAGATTAGCTGAGGGTAGAACTGGTAAAGACACGTACAGTTCTGAGACTTTAGATTTAGGTGAAGGACGAAAAGTAAACAATCCTAAAGAATTAGCTAAAGAAGTACAAAAAGAATATGAGGCAAAAATAACTGAGGGTAAAGATAAAATGGCTGCTTATAAGGAACTATCGGATCCAAATCCACGTTCTGCCAACTATGACGCTAATTATCCTGTGCTAGGTAAAAAAGTAGGTCCTATGTTTGACATAGCTATATCCTCTTGGAATAGAAGTGTTGGTGATCAGTTTAGAGTTAGTTTGGGTGATAGAGGTTGGGAGTCAAAAAGATCCGCGTTAGCTATGGACTTTTTATCTGACAAAAGAGGTTTTCAAGATATATTTAAACAATACACACCTGACAAAGGTAAGTTGATGACTTGGGTTGTTGGTCAATCTAGGTTAAGAATGCAAGAAATAATTGAACGTGGTGTTGGTAAGATTACTGATATAAGAGAAACGAAAGTAGGTGATTTCGTTGAGTTTGAAAGAATATTTGAGGATGTTGATGGTGCTGGTGGTAAAATAGATAAAAGTTTTGATGCTCAAAATCCAAATATAGAAAGAAAAGGTATATATCTACCTGATTTTAAATTTGAATTTGAAGGTGGGCAAAAAAGAACAATGAACCCAGCTTCTGTTGAAAGCATGAAAGCTGAATCTAAAAAAGTTTTTTACGAAAGTAAATTAGAAGAAAACACGGGTGTTAAAATTGGTGAAAAATTAAAACCTATTACCGAGTTAGCCATGAACGAAATGATTGGTGTTAAAGAAGGAATGAAGCCAAAGGAAGTAGATAATGTTCAATCTCAATTTTTTGCTAAAAACAAAGCTATATCTTACGACGCTGGTTTAGAATTAACATCAAACCCTAATTTTTATGAAAACACAAGCGCTGCAAAAAGTATATTTAACTTCGCGCACAAAAACACCGGTGTAAAATACAAAACGGCTGAGCTAACCGTTGAAGAAGCACGTAGAACAAACGCTAGAGCTTATAAATACGAAAAGAAAAAAGCAACAGAACAGCTTGTTGACAAGGTGCAAGAAGTAATAAATTCTGGTAGAGATGCTGGCACTAGAGTAGCAAAGCAGAACGTGTTAAAAAACGGTATAGGAAAACACTTTGGTAATCAAATATATAGAGAATCCTTAAAAGAAATAAAACAAGAAATTGATTCTAAATTACAAGATCCAACTTCAGATGTAAAATATTGGTCAGAGCAAAAAGCTAAGTTAGAGGGGGTTAATGCTGAATTAGCAATGCGTAAACTTAGAGGCGCTACTCCTGAAAAACTAGCGTCTGAAGACCTAGACATAATGAATCGTTTTATCAAAGACGTTAAAGGTTTTGATTACGCTAAGGAATTATTCCCAGGATTTTACGTTAGAAATTTAATAGAAAATACTAAAGAATATAAACGGTTACTTGAAAAAACAGGTGGAGTTGATTCCTTTTTAAAGGATATGGGTTATGAACTTAAGGGTATTGATCTTAAAACTTTCCAAAAATACGCCGAAGCTAATAGGTTGTTAAACAACTTAACAGTTAAAGATGTTACGCCTATTATATTCGACGGGGGATATAAGGGTCAAAAAGGTAAGAAAGGTGTTCACGAGGCTATATATGAATTTGCTAAAGAAAACAATATACCAGAAGAGTTGTTAAACTTAAATGTAGATGCTGCTAAGAGAATGGCTGACCCTAAATTCTCTAAAAATTTCGCGGAAAAGTTTTTACCAGAGTTTTATAATACATTTGATTCTAGATTGATTAAAGAGCTAGATATGATGCTACGTAAAACTATGGGTGAGGGTGACCAAAGGTTTGGTCATAGAGAATTAGTTGATTGGATTAGCAGCAAGACTGGTGAGCTTAAAGGTAAAAGGCGTAAGATATTTGACGCTAAGATGGGTAAGGAAATTATCAGTAAACTGGATGGTGTAAAGGATAACTTAGGGTTTGACCCTAAGTATGTAAGAGTGAACGTTAATGGCCCTACAAAAATAAAGCTAAACAAATTGCTTGATAAGGACGTACCGGTAACCCCTGAACAGAAAGTAGAGTTTGCTAATAAAGTTAAAAAAATGTTATCACCTGACAACACCGTTAAAGGCTACGACAAGATGGTTAAGGCTAACGAGGGAATGCTAGAATATTTTGCTTCTAAAGTTTATGACTATATAAAAAATGCTAAAACTGTAGAGCAAAAAGCCGAGGCTATAAACAACATGTCTTATATGTTCCAGATTCAAACAAATCTAGGAAACGGTGTGTTTAGAGGGTTAGCAAGTCACACAACTGTTTCAATAAGAAAGGGTAATAAACATAGTGAACATGATTTACAGTTAGCAAACTACACTGGCAACATTTTAATGAGCGCGTTAAAAAACTCTGGTAGCAAGCCAGCTTTCACAAATAAAGTAAAACAACTTACAAAGTCTTATAAACAAAGTCTTATAGATAAAGAAATACAAGAAAAATTTGATTCTCCTGAGTATGGTGGTAAGGCTGGGTTTGATTTTAAATTTACCACTAAGTCTGGTAAATACCCTTGGTTGAGAGAAAAAATGTTAGCTGAAACAACTCTTGACCTTGCGACTGGTAAAACATACGACCAATTACTTACAGATGTTATTGGTGGTGCAAAAAACGTAAAACTACTTGAGGCTAGAAAAAATAAAATGCTTAAACAAGTTGGTATAGACGCTAAAAAAATGTCTCCTACAGAAAAGGTTTTAGCCATGAAAACTGTAGATAATGCTTTAACGTTGGGTAGAAAAAAGAACAAAGAAAAAAGAGGTATGTCCACTTGGGATTTTGACGATACTCTAGCCACAACCAAATCTGGTGTTAGAGCTAGAATACCTAATACTGATGGTAAACCAAAACCAAATAGAAAAGTTGTTTTCCTAGCTGGTGGAGCTGGAAGCGGTAAAGGTAACGTTATTAATAAATTAAATTTAGAAGGACAAGGGTTTAAAATAGTAAATCAAGATATATCTTTAGAGTGGCTAAAGAAAAATCATGGCTTACCAGAAAACATGAACGATCTTACTAAAGAACAAAGAAGTACTTTAGGTAAATTACAACATCAAGCGAGAGGTGTTGCAAAGAGAAAGATGATGAAGTACAAGGGTAATGCCGATGGGGTGGTTGTTGACGGCACTGGTGGATCTATAAAAGCCATGGAAAAACTTGTTAACGAATTTAAAGACAAGGGATATGACGTTAGCATGCTATTCGTTGAGACCTCGTTAAACACCGCGCTAGCTAGAAACAAAGCAAGAGCCGAAAGATCTTTATTAGATAAAATTGTTACAAAAAATCACGAAGCAGTCCAAGGTAATAAAGATGGTTTTAAAAAGATGTTTACTGATAGATTTATGGAAGTTAACACTGATAAGCTAAAACAGACAGATGCAATGCCAAAGGACTTAGTCGATAAGATGAATGACTTTGTTAGTGGTTATGAAAAAGTTAGATTAGATGCGGAGCAATTCGCGACTGAAGGACAGAGTATATTAGATAGAGGTGGTAAATTTGACTTCGCGGAGTTCAATGTTGTTACTGGTGGGCAAAAAGGACCATTTTTTGAAAAAGCTTTAGAAAGAGCTAAGAAGTTTGGAACAAAAGATCAATTTGTTTTAACGGCTAGACCGCCTGAGGCAATTAGGCCTATACATGAGTTTTTAAAATCTCAAGGATTAGAGATTCCATTAGAAAATATTACTGGATTAGGTAATAGCACTGGAGAGGCTAAAGCAATGTGGATGTTAGAGAAATTCTCAGAAGGATATAATGATATGTATTTTGCTGATGACGCCATGCAAAACGTTAGGGCTGTTAAGGATGTTTTAAGCCAGTTGAAAGTTAAATCTAAAGTTGTTCAAGCAAAAGTACAAGAGAAAAAGGTTTTAGATAATATTAAAGACGTGAACAGGTTAGATTCTCCTGATGTTTATGATGGTGTAAAGGCGTCTGAAGATCTTAGACTAGAATTCGAAAAAACTATAGCTAAGCGTAGACCTGATTTAGTTAGAGAAAATCTCGTCTCCAAGTCTGTAGATGATATGATCGATTTCGTTGAGAAGTTAAATGTACCTATTAATAAAAGAAAAAAATACCAAAGAATAACTACAAAATGGTTAGCTACAAGTAATATCAAACTTAGCGAAGATGGCTACAAAGTAAAACAAGCGGT
>Ga0208299_1003078_pt1 | contig 10720 bp, 13 predicted proteins | sample 15_taG_FD_184089 | JGI IMG/M metagenome (GOLD analysis project Ga0208299, IMG submission 184089) | Marine viral communities from the Subarctic Pacific Ocean - 15_ETSP_OMZ_AT15312 metaG (SPAdes) (version 2) | ecosystem: Environmental > Aquatic > Marine > Oceanic | place: Pacific Ocean | collected...
AGCGAATTTTTCATCTGTTCGACGCTTTGATGAAGGAGGACAAACTTCTTCATAACCGAATTACCGAAATCGCCACAGCCGCAGTGTCGCGACAGGAGGTGCAAGGTGCCATTGATAGGGTCATTTCCAGAATCGATAAACTGGAAGAACGCTTGATGAATAAGCCGTGAAAAAAATCTTTGTGCCAACCGGCGCAATCTTAGACAAAGAAATAACCAAAGGGGGTTATATGTGGGACAAGTTCAAAGCATTAGATCGGAATATACAAATAGCAATCGTCGCTGTAATAGTCGTTTTCGGGATTGCCTCGGCTATCTGGGGATAATCCTTTGTCTAACGGGCTGCGCGATTTCGAAAAAAGCAGGGATTGTCGCGGGAGTGACAGCTTTAGGTGCAACTGCGGCGACTGTGTACAGTTCGGGTGCGCTTGCGCCAGTGGTGATGGGAGCCACGACCAGTGCCTTTGTGGCCGATGCGGTGACCGAGGTGATGGATATGACCCCGACTTCAGCCGGAGTGCTTGAATGCCCGGCGCAAGTGACAGGATTCTGGCCTTTACTCGGCCAGGTTATCGAGCAGGGATCTTATCTTCTGGGCGCCATAATTTTGGTGCCCCTAATAATGGGATATTTAATCCCTAACGGCTTTAAACGGAAAAAGTAGCAATGCTAATGGATATATCTTTATTCTGGAAAAATTTCTGGGAGCCTGTGCCCCCGGAGGACGGCATTCATATTAGATGGGAACTAAAGCCTGTTGAATATGAGGTGAAAGACGGGAAGATTGTTAAGCCCGAAGCAGAGGAGGTTAACTATGGGGGAACTGATTGAAAACGTTTCTCGTAACCGTTTTCATGATGTTCACAGTCGGAACTGTGTCTGCAAATCTTTTCGGTGTGAGGTCTTCCTTTCTTACAGGAGGACCGAGTGGTGATTGGGACGGTAGGTTTGGCAATACTCTGATGTACCTTTCTCCTACATTCGGAACAGCGGAAGAACGCCAGCAGTACAGGGATCTCCTGAAAAATAATGGAGATACCCATATTGATATTTACGCTCAAGCGCGACACGGCAATCTAGGCGCTGGGCAGATCTGGCCTGAACGGCAAGATTTCACTGGGCACTTAAATCAATTGAACGCCGATGGATTGAAACCTGTGCTGTGGCTTATCCCTGAATCAAAGCACAAAGATCATGGTCAATCAATGGAGGCGCATTTTGCTTTCCAAAATGAAATGGTGGCCAAACACGATGCTCAGGTCGCAGGTTATGTTGTCGGGTTGGAATTAGATGAAACATTTTCTGTTGGGCAGGTTAATGCGCTCGTTGCGAATCTGAAATCTAAAACAGGGAAACCTGTTGCTGTTCATCTTGCGCCGGGAGTAGGGGGTTTTAAACGAGATGTTAATTATTACAAAGGTGCGGACTTTATTTATTTACAGTTTGGGGATCATTTGACCGGGGATATGGTTGCAGACACAGAAATGGCTGTAGCAATGCTTAAAGAAGCATTAAAGATAGGTATCCCCGTTGTAGCGAATGAATATGCGTTGGATTCAACCAGTGAACGGGCGAAAACCCTGGGGGATTTATTGTGCGAAAACGGGGCCTCGGGCACCGGAAACGGGCGACATCAAAATTTATGCGGTCACAAACCACCAGCACCGAAGAAATGGTATCAGAGATACGAGACGGAAATGGTCGTTGCTGGAGTCGCACTAGCCACCCTCTACGCCGTGTCCCGCTACGACCTCCCTCTACAGCTGAATGCGACCGAGGACGGATACCGGATCGGGATGAAGAAGAAGATTGGTGAGCATACTTTTGGTATGTCTTATCGTAATGACGACACGGTAATGGCAACGTATGTCTTTGATTTTTGATATAAAAATAAGCATTGCGTATAATGACTATAGTCGAAGAAACTTGTTCGTTGTTGCAGTGCTCTGATTGGGAGCTTTTCAAACTAGCGTTTGTTGAAGAATATTCAGTCTATGACGAATACAAGATAGATAAGTATTACCAGGAATATCTAAAAGAGGGAACAGTCCCGTTTTGGGTAAAAGTTTACCAATGGAATATTGAAAAAGATGTTTAACCCAAACGATAAGAAAGATCTGGTTGTACGCAACAAGGAAATGGTTTTAGTGAAATGGCGAGACATTATTGCGTACAACGGTTGGGAACAAGCAGGAGATGTCTCATGTCCGGAGCTTTTCAGTCTTGGGTGGTTAGTAAAGCAGGATCAAGACACTGTAATGATTGCTAATACATTGGATTATGACGATTTTACTGGAGAAGGAAAAACGGACCCACCTATACCTTATGGAATCACGGCTTTTCCTAAAGGTTGCGTAATCTCTATTACGCGAATTCTGGCTTAATATTATGGAAGAAATCTTAAAAGAATGGCAAATCGCTGAGAACAATTGGCGTCGATATGAGCGGTCCAGAGATTCTGGGCATCTTGACTATATTGATATCGCCAAAAAATGTGATGCGTTCTATCGCGGTGAGCAGTGGGAACTTGCTGATCAGCAGCGCCTGGAATCAGAAGGGCGTCCTGCTCTGACTATTAATACAGTTCTTTCTACTATTAATGCCGTACTTGGCGAACAAGCCAATAATCGCGGGATGGTTCAGTTCAAGCCAAAACGGACAGGATCGGAGGAAGTTTCGACGATTCTCCAGAAGGTTTACCAGGTTATTCACGATCAGAATGACATGGACCATAAGGAGTCACAAGTTTTTGCGGATGGGTTAATACAGGATCGGGGCTTCTTTGAAATTGGAGTAGATTTCAACGAGAACATCGAGGGCGAAATCAAAATATCAGTTGAGGACCCGCTTGATATTTATATTGATCCAGATGCAAAAGACTACGATCCGGATACCTGGAACGAAGTAATAAAGAGCAGATGGCTTTCGCTTGATGAAATTGCTATTAATTACGGCGAAGCCAAAACGGACAAGATCCGTGCATTGGTGGATAGTAATTCATACTACGGCCCAGATTCTGTTCATGTTGTCGAGAATCGTTTTGGCGATACGCTAGACACATTAGCACCCTGGGGCGCAAATAGTTATGAGCTTCCTGAATCAGAATTACGGCAGATCAGACGAGTTCGCGTTATTGAACGACAATATCGAGTCCCTCATGTCTGTGAATATTTTATCAATCCGGAATTCGGGGACAGCATCGAAGTCCCTCAATCATGGGATGAAGAACGTAAACAGACTCATGAGAAAAAATATGGGTTAATGAGGGTTGAAAAGGAAACATTAAAAGTTCGTTTTACTATTACTGCTGATCGTGTTGTCCTTTATGACGATTGGTCCATCTACCCGTTCTTTACGATTGTTCCGTTCTTCCCGTATTTCCGTCGCGGGCGCCCGTTTGGGATGGTTCGAAACCTGATCAGCCCCCAAGAACAACTTAACAAGATTTCCAGCCAGGAGTTGCATGTTGTAAATACGACAGCTAACTCAGGCTGGATAGTTGAAACAGGCTCATTATCCAATATGGACGTAGATGACCTGGAGCAACGCGGTGCGGAAACCGGGCTTGTTCTGGAATACCACAAAGGAACTCAGCCCCCAGGGAAAATCCCGCCGAATACGATTCCTGCCGGACTTGATCGAATCGGGATGAAAGCTGCGATCAATATCAAAGAGATCAGTGGTGTATCCGATGCAATGCTGGGTTATGACTCAGCCGAAGTATCTGGTGTTGCTATTGAGGCTAAACAAGCTCGTGGTCAAGTCCAGATCCAGGTGCCATTGGATCATCTTAATAAGACCAGAAGCCTGTTAGCCAAGCGGGTACTAAGATTGATTCAGGAATGGTATGACAACCCACGCCTGTTCTTTATGACAGAAATGGGCCAGGAGACTCCCGAAGCCATCGAAATTAACCGGCAGATGCCAGATGGGTCAAGGTTATACGATGTCACTGTCGGGGATTACGATATCGACATTTCCGTTATGCCGTCTCGTGATGTTTATATCGACAGCCAGTTTGCAGAAGCAATGGCGCTCCGATCTGCCAGTATTGCAGTACCTGATGACACAGTAATTGAATTTTCACATCTGGAAAATAAAACCCAGATCGCAGAACGAGTCAGGCAGATGCAGGGCACAGCAGAGCCTTCTGAAGAAGAACAAAAGGTTAACGCTGCCGTCCAGCAAATGCAGATGGAGCAGATCAAACTGCAAATGGCTCAGATGGAAGCCACAGTACAAGAACTGCAATCCAAGACAGCTCTTAATATGGCCAAAGCCCGTACTGAACTTAATTCAGATGATACGCACGAACACGCCATGCATGAAATGCAGGCGGATATGGCCATGAATACACAGGATAACCAGACCCGCCTCACTATTGCTGCAATGCAAGCAGGGCAACGGGCAGAGGAAAAGGAACTGGAGTCGAACACCCGTGTCGAAACCGCCCTTATCCGCAACGACGAACAGGAGAAAAGAGAGGCGTCAAAAGAACGTCTTGAATTGGCCAAGTTAGGCCAGCAAGAACGGTTGGCGAAACAGCAATCTCAGCAACCTACGAGGTAAGCACAATGCCGGAAGCAGCAACACAAGCAGAACCCACGAAATCTAAAGTAGACAACGTTATCCCATCTGAAGATGAATGGGTGTCTACGCCTGAAGAACGGGGTGATTTTTTTGAAGCGTCGGATGAGCCGATGACCCAGATAGATCTACCTATCGATACGCCGGAGCCTATACCAGAGGTGGCGGTGGAGGAGGAGGTACAGGCGGAGGAACAGGAACAGGAGCCTATACCAGAGGTGGCGGTGGAGGAAGGGAAGGAAATAGAACAAGCTGAAGAAAAACCTACCCAGCCTCATATGATTCCGAAAGCGCGTCTGGATACTCAGATCGCCAAAACACGGGACCTGGAGCACGACAATATCCGTATGCAGGAACAATTACGGATAGTACAGGAGCAGATGAATCAAATTCAGATCCAGAAGGGTACGCAGAATCCTCCAACAGCACCGGAACCGGAAGCCGAGAAATTTGATTACGCAAGTCATATCGATCAGATGAATGAAGCCATTCTTGATGGGGAAAAAGATCAGGCTGCATCAGCACTTCAGACTATTTTGAGCGAGCAGCGTAAAGATATTGAGTCCAATATCATGCAGAACGTTGAACAGACGTTAGGGCAGAATGCCCGTGAAACGCAGGTTCAGCAGGAATTGTCCAAAGTTACAACTCAGTTAGAACAGGATTATCCGCAGTTTAATCCTGAAAATACCACTGTGTATGACCAGGAAGTAGTCGATAACGTTAATCGATTAATGGCTGCTTATACCCATATGACAGACAACCAAGGGTATGCGATGTATACCCCCGCAACTGCTTTACAGGAGGCCGTAAATATTTTAGTGGGCCAACCTGGTAAAGCCAATGCAGAGGCGGAGCCTGCCCAGGATACGCCGAAAGATCTGTCCAAAAAAATCAAAGCCTCGAACAAGCAGCCACCTGAATTACGCGGGGATTCTGCTGCTTCTCATGGCAGCGAAAAGACAATGGACGTTTATTCGATGCCGGAAGATGAGTTTGATGCCTTACCGGCGTCTACCATAAGAAAACTTAGAGGTGATGCTTAACTTGACAAGATATAAGCATTGCGTATATATTTCAATGTTATACGGGCGTTTTTCGCCAGCCGCCGCCGGGCTGGGGTTCTAGGAGCCTAATCCTAACTCGCTTCCAACGGCGATACAGTTGGCGACTCGTCAAACGATACTGGCGTTCTCTGCCGATTATTCGGGGGCAGTCAAAACACCGAAGAAGTTGTTTTAACCGGGCTGAACCGGTTGAAAGATACAGGAATGGCCTGTGTCTACGGTGACGCTCATGTTTAATCTTTAGCGGAGAACAATCCACATGGCATTAACTAATTTTGCCAAGCTGACTACGGAACAAAAAACCGTATGGTCACGCGATCTGTGGAAAGTCGCCCGTAACAACGCCTTTCTAACCAAGTTTCTTGGTACCGGAAACAACGCTATGGTCCAGCGGATCACAGAGTTGTCGAAAGGGGAGAAAGGCGCCCGAGCAGTTCTGACTCTACTGACTGACCTTGAAGATGATGGTATCGCTGGTGATAACCAGATGGAAGGTCAGGAAGAAAAGATCAGAGCATTTGATCGGACCATTCGCATTGACCAGATGCGCCACGCTAACCGGACTACCGGTAAGATGGCAGATCAGCGGTCTATTGTGAATTTCCGTGAAAACTCTCGGGACGTTCTGGGATATTGGCTTGCAGATCGTCTTGATCAAATGGCGTTCCAAACCCTAGCTGGCGTCAAATACCAGTATAAACCTGACGGCACTGCCCGCAGTTCAACTACGTTGAATTCGCTGGATTTTGCGTCTGACGTAACCACACCCACCACAAACCGTTACAGAAACTGGGATACGGTCAATGGTCTAGTTGCTGGTTCCATTACCGGTACGATCAACGTACCGACTTGGGAAACCATCATCCAGTTGAAAGCATATGCCAAGGATAATTATATCCGCGGTATTCGTGCGGGCAACGGCGAAGAAATGTACCACCTCTTTGTCACCCCTTCTGTGATGGCCAAACTCAAAATGGATTCAGATTATCTGGCTGCTGCACGTAATGCATTACCCAGATCCAAGTCCAACGAGTTGTGGCAGGGCACACAAACTCTCTTGATCGACGGCCTAGTTGTGCATGAATACCGCCACGTACCACACTTTTCTTCTGGTGTTGGTTTTGCGGGTGAAGGCACGGCCTCGGCTTCTGGTTGCACCATGCTGATGTGTGGCGCCCAGGCTCTTGCGATGGCTGATCTGGGCAACCCAGATTGGACTGAGAAAGAGTTCGATTACGACAACCAACATGGCATCTCGGTGTCGAAGATTCTTGGCTTCCTGAAACCACGGTGGTATTCCGCGGTTTCTGGCGCTGATGAAGATTTCGGCGTTGTACGTGTCAATGTTGCTAGTGCATAGGAGATAAACCATGAGCTATTCAAGTCTATATGGCGCGAGCGCATCGGTTTATACAACTTGGGCGATGATCATCCCCGCTGCTGGGAGCCTTACGCTTCCCGCCGCGGTAGATACGTCCGCTCACGTTGTAACTGCACCAGCTGATGTGGTCTATACCGGGCAAGTTGCTGCTTCAACTACAGGTGGAAATATTACTTTCATCTGCGGTATCGAAGCAATAACTGATGCTGCTGGAGCAATGGATACAGCAAACTCTGCTGACCATGCTGCTCTTAAAGCGGCTGACGTATAAGCCTGTAACTTTGGAATGGGGCTTCTTTCGGGAAGCCCCAGTTCCTTCTTAGAGGGGTCTTATGGCGATAGCCGCACAAACTATTGTCGATGCGGTTGAGTTGATTCTGCAAGATCCATCGAATATCCGGTGGTCAGCTGATGAGTTGCTGAGTTATTTAAACGAAGCGCAACGAACAGTTGTTCTTTTTAAACCGGATGCAAATTCAATCTACACCACTCATCTCCTGGCATTTGGAGATCGTCAAACGATCCCCAGCGACGGGATTCGTCTGCTCGATGTTCTAAGGAATGTCAGTGCAGACCCGACAAAAGAAACAGCAATTAGCCAAGTAAGCAGAAGTGAATTGGATTCGGTTTTCAACCTTTGGCATACCCATGTATCAGGGTCTGCCCCGTGGGATGTAGTCCAGCATTACGTGTATGACCCGATGGACCCGCAAAATTTCTATGTTTACCCTGCGCCGATTGGCGGAAACCCCCAGGTTATTCTGACTTACGCAGCAGTTCCAAGTGATATTACGGCGCTTACTGCAAATATAACCTTGCCCGATATTTACCAAGCAGCATTAACTGACTATGTATGCTATCGCGCTTATGGGAAAGATTCAGAATCTGCGATTAATAACCAGTTGAAAGAGCAGTATTGGGGCCAGTTTATGAGAACCCTGAATACTCAAGTTACGGTTGAAGCGAACACTCAACCGATGCCCTTGCCACGCTGATGGATTATTCAGCCCTTCTCCCTTACGTTCTGCCACAAGTGCCGAACTGTTCGCAATTGCTGGTCGAACAACAAGTTCGTCGTGCAGCAATTGTTCTATGCGATGAATCGAAAATCCTGAAGCACGAAGAAGGCCCTCTTGGTGTAACTTCCGGCACAGCAGAATACTCATTTACACCTCCGGCACAGACTGAGCGGGTGCGAACAGAATGGGTAACGTATGACGATAGGCAGTTAACACCGACAACTGAAACATCGATTGCGATTGATAACCCGCAATGGACTACCACTCTGGGCGAGCCTGCCTATTTTATGGAAGCAAACCCAGGCTATATCCGGTTGTGGCCGACACCAAACTCGACTGTTGCCAGTATTTTGAGATTGAGGTATTCCTTACGGCCTACATTGGATTCAACATCATTAAGTGATGTTGTTATGCAGGACTACACTCAACCGCTAGTTAATGGCGCGTTGTCATTTCTCTATTTAATGCCAAACCAGACCTGGACAAATCCGGATCTTGGTATGGCAATGAATCAATCTTTTCAACTTTCTATCCTCCAGGCAAAGAAGCAAGCACGAGATGGAAATGTGAAATCAATCAGAAAGGTCAAGTATGGAGGTATTTGATGCCAGGGGACGTAAGGCCAGCAACCTATGCTGATATTCAAAGAGTATGCGATCTTGGACTTCAGATGTACCAGGAATCGTCTGGTGCCGAAGCTGAGAAATTTGATTTCAAACTATTTGCGGTACATGTTCGTGATCTCATCACTCATCCGGGAGGGTTTTTATGGGTTGGTATACGCGACAAAGAAATTGTGGCGGTCTTTGCTGGGCAGACTGTTGAATATTTTTACAAAAAGGATTTCTACGCGACGGATTTAATGGTTTATAACATTTCGTCTAACCGTCGCTCTTTTGTAATTGCGCGATTGTTCAGAGCATTCTATGAATGGGCAGAAGAAATTAAAGCCAAAGAAATTCAATTTACAGCAATTTATGGATGGAAAGAAAGTTACCCGCCAAAAGTTATCAGATATCTGGAACGATTTGGGTTTAAAAGAAGTGGATTTATTTATAACCGGATGATGCGTTGAAATGAGCAAAAAGGGCGAAATCGAAAAAGTCGATCCGGAAAACTACAAGATAGATATTCCGGACATCAAGCCTTCTGAATCCGAGAAAGCACTGGTAGATATTGCCGGTGAGAAATGGGATCGGTATAAAGCTAAATACAAGCCTCTCGAAAAGAAATATCTGGAGATGGCCGAGCAGAGCCGTGCAGGATATGGGCAAGAAATGGCGGCTGCGGACGCAGCCCAAACAGCGGATCAAACAAGAGGCGACGGTATCGCGGCTGATCGCGGAGCTGCACTTGGCGCTTTTGGAGGTTGGGCTAATCAAGCTGCTACTGGGGGCGCGGCTGGAGCCGGGGCAGCACGAACAGCAGATTTCGCAAATCGTACTTCAATGAAACTAGATGCTCTTGCCCAGGCAAATAGATTGCAGGGGGGATTGCAGGCGGGGCTTGCAGGTGTGGCCCAAGCCGGATCAGGTGCTGCTATGGGCACGGCCAATGCTCAGATGCAGAACAATCTTGGTTTATCACAAGCGCGATTCCAGACTGATTCAGAAATTGCTGCGATGAAATATAACCGTGGCCAAAGACGCCTTGGATATGCCACTGATGCACTTGGTGCATATGCGGGTTGGAAATTCGGAAAACTCGAATGATCAAGCACATATTTAAATGGGATAACGAGGAACTTTTAGAGGCCCGATACGCTCATCGATGCTTTGCCATTGGCGATGGTGATTGGGGAGATGCGGTAGGCGGTGAAGGATGGGACGGTTCTGATTTAGGTGAGCACGATAGCCGTGGTGGTGATGAAGTTGATACTGGCCTCGCGACCGGAAAACCCAAGGGATGGATTGAAACCCTTCTTTCAGGTGATGTTCGCACTTCTAGTGCGGAAGGTGATGCAGATAGTGTAGGCGATGGGATAGAAGCATCACGATGTGAAGCCGCTGGCGGAGTATGGGACACCAATACGAATACCTGCAAAATGCCAGGCGATGATGATGATGACGGCGACGGCGACGGCGACGAAGAAGGTGATACGGAAAAACCCGAGGAAGAAGCTAAACCTGATCCCTACGACGTTAAATACGCTAATATTTTGCGGGATCAATGGAAAGAATATAAAGAAACTTATTTTCCCGAAGAAGATAAACTTTTATCAAAGTTTGCCGATGATGCTTATGGGGAGGCAGAAGCCCAAAAAGCAAAACGTGTAGGGCTTCAATCGGACAATATGGGCTCTGCACTACGGGATATTCAAAGATACGGTATACAGGTATCCCCCCATCAAATGGCGATGATGCATACGCAGGGACAACAGTCCCGCGTTGGCCAAGGTGTACAGAACGCTAATACAACACGCCAGAGTATGCAGGACATACGACAGGCTGGAATGAATCAAGTTGTAGGTCTGGGGCATGGTGTCGGCGGTCAGGGGATCGGTGGCATGGGTCAAGCCGCGCAGATGGGAATTGCCCGTAACGCCCAGCAGCAGCAAATGGGGATTCAAAAACAATATATGCAGCAGCAAATGGCGTTACAGCATCGGACGAATCTTGCTAGTGCGAATGCTGCTGGCAGGGCCTCGAGGGGTTCATTCGGATCTAT
>Ga0208299_1003079_pt1 | contig 10718 bp, 7 predicted proteins | sample 15_taG_FD_184089 | JGI IMG/M metagenome (GOLD analysis project Ga0208299, IMG submission 184089) | Marine viral communities from the Subarctic Pacific Ocean - 15_ETSP_OMZ_AT15312 metaG (SPAdes) (version 2) | ecosystem: Environmental > Aquatic > Marine > Oceanic | place: Pacific Ocean | collected...
CTACCTTGAATCCGGATATGGGCCGGATCACGAAAGAGCTGGAGAGATGGATGCGCTCGCAAGGCAGGGAGCCTTTGGGGGATATGAACGGCAAGCAGACATGGACGCACTCACAAGAGCTGGGGACATGGGCGCACTCACAAGGCAGGGAGCTTTTGGCGGGATGGAAAGAGCCGGAGAGATGGGCGCACTGGAGCGTGTTGGAGAGATGGACGCACTGGAAAGGTCCGAAGCTGCACCCGGACTGGAGAGGCTTGACGACATCCCCGAAATAGGACTCGACCCCACTTCACTAGCTGGGCGTAGATTTACAGAGCAACAGTTATTGGATCGCGCACAATCCGGACGGTCGGGAAGATTAATGGCTGAAGAAGCCAGCCGATTAGCTAGAGGCAGACAAGCTGCGAGCGGAAACATCTTTGGCGGCGGAGCAGTTTTACAGGAAGCAAGAGCTGTACGGCAAGCAGAAGAAGCAGGGCAACGGCAGGGGTTATCTGACCTCCTTGGCTTCCTTACTTCCGGTCAAACCGCAGGAGATTATGAGTCGAGGGTGGCGCAGCAGAACTTGATGAATAGGCTTACGGGCATTCAGCAGAGAACTGGAGCTACTCAAGCAGAGTTCGGAATGGGCCAGCAGGTTCTAGGACAGCGCAATGTTGCAGCCTTGCAGGAACGCGCTGACGCATTAGGGGCTATCGGTCAAAGGAATCAAGCGGAGGAGCGTGAGTATCAATCCACCCTCCAAGCCCTCCAACAGAGGAACCTTGCGGCGACAACCGAGTACAGTCTTGAAGCGCAACAGGTTGCGCAGATGAATGACGCTTCCTTGAGAGAGAGAGCAGACGCACTCGCGTCTCTCGCTCAACGGAATACAGCGCAGGAGCGGGACTTTCAAGCTGCGGTGCAAGCATTGCAACAAAGAAACCTTGCGGAAGAAGGCGAGTACAACCTTGAAGCGCAGCAGTTGGCTCAAGCCAACCAATCACAGTTGCAGGAAAGAGCCGATCAGTTGGGGGCTTTAGGGCAGAGAAACGAAGCTGAACAGGCCGAGTTTGCCAACCTCCAAGCCACCCTCGCTCAAGTAAACCAAGCGCGGGGAGCGCAGTTTGCGACAGATACCCAACAGCAGGAATTTAATACTTCGCAACAACTGCGCGAGAGAGCCGATGCGTTGGGTGCTTTAGCTCAACGTAACCAAGCACAAGAGCAGGAGTATCAAGGACTCTTGCAGGGGTTATCCCAGCAGCAGGGAGCAAGAACCGCAGGGTTTGCGATGGACTTACAAGGGGCTGACCAGCGCAACCAAGCAACACAAGCTGACTTCGCCAACCAACAAGCTGCGATAGCGCAGACAAACCAAGCGAGGCAGCAGTCATTCAGCAACGCGATGCAGCGCACAATGACGCAGCAGCAAATGCAGCAGCAGCAGATGGCTAACCTTCAGAGCTTTAGCGGGTTATCTCCTATCAGCGGTCAGTTTGGAAATCTAGCTGGAGCGCAACAAGCTGCGTTCGCTAACTATAGTCCTGTGCAATATCAGCCTACAAATACAGCGGCTTTATTGCAAAACCAGCAAAACCTCCAAGCTGGAATCTTCGGCACTCAAGCTAACATTTGGGGGCAACAAGCACAGGCAGCAGCTCAACCGAGTGGGTTTGGCAGTCTACTTGGCACAGTCGCCGGAGGATTTGCAGGTGGAGCAGGAGCAGCGTGGGGCGCGAAGAAGTGGCCCGGAGCATAAGGAGAAATAAATTATGGCAGACTTTTGGAGAGGGTTCGGAGAAGGCTTTGGGAAAAGCTGGGAGAGCAGCTTTGAATCCGCATCTAAGCGGCTTGAGGAACGGCGTAAGCTGGAGAGAGCTGCGAAGGCGGCGAGGGAGAAAGCTGTTTCCGGACTGATGGCCCAAGGAAGGGGAGTAGAATTGCATGGTGGTAACCCAAGGGAATTGTTCAGCAAGGGGGAGCGCGATGCCGCCGACTTGGCCTTGGGGCCGACAAAAGGAGGGGTTAGGGATGATGGGGTAACCCCTATACTTCCCGAGATGCAGCGTGCTCCATTCAAGGACATGGTTAGCGGTGCGACTAAGTCACAGATAGATGCAGCCGCAGCCTTTGCCCCTTCTTTAAGGGAGCAACTAGGGGAAGATAGAGAAGCACGAAGGGAGGGGGATAAAAATCTCGGAGCAAGCTTGGCCACTCCGCTGAGAGACTTTGAGTTGACGGAAGCCGACTTGAAGGGGAAAACCTCCGAGCAAATAAAATACATGAGGATTGGAGCCGCAGGGGTTAAAAGAAAAGTCTTAGAGCCGTTCAAGTCTGAAATCTATAATAATCAAAGAAGAGCGATTAATATAGAGAACGACCGAAGAAACTTCCTTGGCAATCCAAGCACCTATAATGATGTTGCGACATTTTACAGCACCTTAAAAATTCCGGACTTAGTGCAGGTGATGTCGGACGACAACATAAAGCAGAGAGAGGCGGAGAATAAGATTTTAGGTGAGTATGTTTCTATAACCAAGAACCCTTACGTGATGCCGCACAGTAAAATCGCTGAAGAAGCTGATTTAATTGCCTCAATAAACAGGCAAGCTGAAGCCCTAGCAGACACTGACCTAAAAGACCCCAAGTATGAAGGGCTTGATAAAACATACGAGGAATCCAAGATTAGCCTAGCTAAATTGAGAGGCGAGGTAGGTGTTAATTTTTCCGAACTAGAGGAGCTGATTGCAAAACATAAGAGGTTAGACGGGCAAAAAGATGCACAAAGGAAGCTGATATGGGATACGAATGCTAGGGCAGCAATCGCTAGGGTTGATGAGTTCAAGAAGATTATTGATCCGGAATCCTTTGAAGGGGGCGAAGAAGGTAGCTTCGATGATCCAAAGTCATTGTACAGAACCACCTACTTCAAGGAGGTTAAAGACCCCGTCACAGAGCAAACGTACACAGATGTCGTTTCCGCATTTTACCCGTGGCTCAATAAGTTTAATATAAATGTTCCGCCCCCAACCGCCGCTGGCCTTCAAACCGTTATCAATATAGGAACTGGGGGGCGACAAGAGTCTATTGTCTATATGCCGGAAGGCGTAGCAACGGATGCGAAAGGACAGAAGCCCAAAGAAGGTGAGGTGGAGGATTCGAAGACGGTAGTGTTTGAGAGGAAGAGGCGTCCAAGCAACATGACGAAAGCCCAAAGAGATATAATTGATAAGGCGAGGAAGTCTTTCAAGAGTTCTTCCAAACCGAAGGAGATACAAGGGCGCACTGTAAAATCTTCTTACGACATCAAGACAGACGAGAGGATAGAGGATGAGGAGAAGGAGTGGCTTTTAAACCAAGAAGAAGAGGTTATCTTCACTAATGAGCGTGGTGAAGAGTTTATTAGGATAAAGGACACGATTCACAGGCTTAAATAATTATGGCTGACAAAAATTCAGTACTGTCATTCAAGAACCTTCGGCCCCAAGAAGAAGAGGAAGAAGAGGAGAAAGAGAAGCTGTCCTTCAAAAACCTTCGACCAAAAGAGGAGCCAAAGCCAAAGCCGGATACAGACTCAGAGGGATACCGCCATCGAGTTGACATACGAAGAAGGGGTGCAGGGGCTGGGAGAAGAAAGGACACCCCGCGACAGTTGGGGCGTGATCTTTACCCCGAAGTTTTCCCCGAAAGAGAAGCTCCTTCACCTGTCCAATCAGCCATTGACACCCTAAGAGGAGGAACCCCAAAGGAGGTTGTTAAAGCCTATGAGGAGGGTAAGGGCGGCAGGGATAGTTGGCTAGGCAAGCTTGCTGGTTCTATGAATGTTTTGTTTGGTGAAGATGTTGGTCAGGTAGAGGCTTTTAAGGGCGGATTTGATTGGGCAAGAACCGCAATCGACGATAATCAGAAAGAGTTTAATAAGCAGTTTCCGGCAGGGTCAAAGTCTCGCAAGGTAGGCGACACTGTCACGGGTATAGCAAAAGAATCTGTCAACCTGCTCCAGACAATCGGAGGAACAAGGGGAGGCATTGCTACTATTGGTTTTGGTGGAATTTTGGGGCACTTAGCGAAAACTGGAAGCAAGTTGGCATCGGGTGCTCAAGCGACATCTCAAGCCACATTCGCAACGACAATCTTAGATGGGGTTAACGAGAGCAAAGATCATATAGCTGACGTATTTCACGGCGTTAACGAGGATGGGACTCCAAAGTATTCTGATACAGAGAAGGCAGAGACTGCATTTGGCCTATCTGCTTCTGCTGCCTTCACAGCCGCCCTCGTCCACGGAGCAGCCAGAGATGTTGCCGCCTTAAAGAAGCATGGCATTCGCAAGAATATGCCTCCCCAAGAGGCCGCAAAAGCCTTGAGAGAACTTCCGTCATGGCTGGTTCCAAAGGGCAAAGGGCGAGAAGCCAAGCTGAAAAAGATGATGGAGAAGGCTAAAGCTGAAGAGGTTAAGCCTTCCATTGAGCCGAAGCGGATACCGCTGCTGAAAGATGAGCCTATATCGGAGCTTACGCCAAAGGTTGCTGAAGCACAGCAGCTTGAGCGGATGAAGGGTGATAAGCCTATTGGGGAGGAGGGGAAGGAAGCTGTTCCTCTCCCCGATATTCCTATAAAGGAGGTTGAGGCGTCTCCGGAGGTTCCGTTAAGGGACGTAGAAGCCGCTCCGGAACCTAAGCCTATGGTAGACCCCGTCATGAGGAAAGACCTTGAGATGGGGAGAGACCCCGAGCCTATGGTAGACCCTGTCATTAGGAAAGACCTTGAGATGGGGAGAGACCCTGAGATTAGGAAAGACCTTGAGATTAGGAAAGACCTTGAGATGAGGAGAGACCCTGAGATTAGGAAAGACCCTGAGATTAGGAAAGATCAACCTGCAGCAGAGGCTGGAAGTGAGGCTGCATATTACGAGAAGCTACCTCCCCCTGTTGAGGTGGAGCTGCCTCCTGCTGAGGCGAAGCTACCCCCCGATGTTCTTGCTGATCTAAAAAAGAATGCGGAAAGGGATTTGGCTTACGATCCTGCGTTAAAGGTTTCTGTCGCTGACGGGTGGAGGGTAGAGTCTACGCCGGACAAAGTTAATCTCCCCGAATTAGGCAGGTTCAAGAAGTCGGACAACTTTACGAAAGACTTGAGTAGATACGCCAGCAGGGTGTGGCATGAAACTTCGCTTGATAACACTGTAGACTTCTTCTTAGGGCAGTCTCGGCAACCATCTTTAGAGATTCATACGTCTAGAACTCCAGCACTAGCTTTAGGGCAGACCGGAAAGGGAGTTCTTATTGAGCTTTCTACCGATGGGCTTAAAGGGAAGGTCAATAAAGGCAAGCCTGCTTGGGATTTTGGCTGGAAGGATGGTGACGTAGAGTTTATCTCCCCCGCATCACCGCGAATGGAGCAGGTTGATTGGGTTAAAAGTGTGAGAAGCATAACCGTGGCGAAGGGAGCAAAAGCAAGCCAAAGGCAATCGAAGCTTTTTAATCGTGTTGCTAAGAGCTGGAATGAGAAGCTTAATAACGATGGGAGCATCACTTACACGCCATCAGATGTTAAACCTGCATCAGCTTTAAGGTGGGAAACTTACACAAAACCGGAAGGGTTTGAGGGGAGGGCTTATTTAAGGAGAAAACTCAAAGAGCCTAAAGCTGAAGTTGTCGAACCTCCCAAGCCAACCGACCCTGTTGTTGAGTCTTTAAGGGAGGCGAAGGTAGTTCCTGCGGTGGATGTCTTGCCGCGAGCCAAGCCGGATGTAATCTCGTCCTTAAAGCAGCAGAAGATTGAGGATGCCGCTCTTGAAGGGCCACCGGAAGTCCCGCCCAAGCCACCGGAAGTAGCTGAAGCTATGGGTGAGCCTAACTTGGGCGTAAAGACTATCGTCGAGAGGTCTATTGATAGACTGAGAGCGGAGGGTACAAAGGAAGCCTCTGAGCTTGCTGACTTGGTTGAGGCAGACCCTCGATCTTATTACGAAGTTTTACCAAGCAGAGAAATATCAAAGTCCGTTGGGGAGATAACTGACATAAATCAGATTAACGATCTGATTGCAGGGGAAAATGCCAAAAGCATAGAGACTATGCTTATGACTCAGAAAGAGAATATACTCTATGATAAGTGGAAGAAGGGTGAGGTTCCGGAGTCTGAGTACAGGGATGCGTTGCAAGCCACTGCTGAGAAGGGCAAACATCACGGACAGCAAATAGAGATGATGAAGCACTTGAGGGAGGGTCGCACTGATGTGATCCTTGACCGCATAGATGCCATAAGAAAGAAGGAAGGTCTTCCAGTTCTTGAGGGGAGCGTAAGGAAGGACTTAACCAAGCTCATTGATGCGTCGAGGGAAGCTAATAAAAGAAAGAATGACGCTGAAGAGGTGTGGATTAAGGATAAGAGCGACAAGAATTTTTACAAGGCTTACGATGCTTTCGTTGAGGCTGAGAATGCCGTGGCAAAGCAATACAGATTCTTGGCTGACTATAACCCGAAGCTATGGACTGATATTTATGTCTCCCACCTACAAGGGAACTTCCTAACCCCAGCAACTCTCGCTGTTAACGTGGTTGGAAACATTGTTCCTGTCCCTCTAAGGGCTATGAGCAGGGCAATGACAAAAGGGATCGATCTCTTTGATAACCTGCTCTTATCTAAGGGAAGGAAAAGTGAGCTGAACGCATTGAAGGAAGAGTTCTCTGCAATGGAAAAGACTGACCCTGCAAGGAAGAAGGTCGCCCAAGAGATAGCAAGACTACAAACCCTACTGGAGCGTAGGGACGGAGGGGAATGGAAGCATAAATCTCAGATAGGACTCTCGCCAGTAAAGGGAACTTTTGATAAGTGGGCTAAGGGATTCGCTTGGGAAGGGTGGGGCTTGAAGAGATTGAAGAAGACTCTTGGGGCTGTCATCGAGGGAGATACGGTTAAGGCGAAAAGGGAGCTGAACAATGCAGCCTATGATGATGCGTTATCCTCACTCGTCTTCGGGCAGAGGGTTAATCAATACGAGGTTGGGTCTACTTCACCAAATCCGATACCCACAAGCCCTATGAACCATCATCGCGCTTGGTACAGGATGTACAAGAAGCAGACTCCACGATCATTGCGGGATATTGGTGATTTTGCGAAGGATTTTGTGGAGGGGACAACTGGGGCCGCTCCCGACATGATTTTTAGGTTCTTGGCTATGGGAGACTTGCCGTTCAGAAGAGGGGAAACGCATAGGCTTATCAGAGAGTACGGAGAGAGCAAAGGATGGAGCGATGGAGACATATCCAAGGCTCAGTTACATCCGGAGCTTCTTATAAACAAGAAAGACCTTGCGCGGATAAGGAACGAAGGTCTTAAAGCAACCTTTCAGAATGAAAACGCAGTAACTGAATTTCTTGCAGGCATTAACCAATGGCTCAAGAAGCCGACACGCAAGGGCAAGTCAAGCAAGGTGACGGATGCCTTGGGCAGAACGGTTTACGCTGGGTACAGAACAATAACTCCGTACCAAAAGACGCTTGTTAATATACTCGGGGAACACGCTGGATACACTCCTCTCGGATTCATGGAGTTTGCGATTAGAGGGTCTATGGCGAAGGATAAGGGTGGATTTGCTTCAAGGGATGCCAAGATGGCTTTGGGTAGGGCGATGACCGGAACGACTCTGTACTTCGCCACAAAGCTTATGATGGAGAAGGGGATAATTGAGGTTCAACCGGAGATGACGGGATCAGATGAGACGGGCGAGCGTTACTTGGCTGACTCGATATTCCCTCACGGCTCCATAAACCTAACCAAGCTAGAGGAATGGGCGGGTGGCTATGACCGAAAGGGAGATGAAGAGCATATTAGGAAAGGGGATAAAATCATAGGGCTAGAGAGAGGGGGTGGCCCGTTAGGCTATATGCTTCTTGCCAATGCCGCCTTAGCAAAGCAGATGGAGGATATGCCGGAGGAGCAAAGGAAGAAGATAGAGGATTCTTGGATTAAGACGATGTGGCAAAATGAAAAAGGAAGATCGGAGTCCGTAGGGGAATACATACTTCACAAGAGCTTTGCCACAAACCTCCGAAGGCTGGTAAGCAACATGGCGCACAATGATGTTAATGAGTGGTGGGATAAAGCCCTCAGACCGATAGCCGAAGCGATGCCAACCGCAGTTGTTCCAAATACGGCTGACTGGTTCTACGATAAAAACTCTAAATACAAGAGGAGATACAAGGCAGACAGTTTTGATGAAGCCTTAATAACCGCCTACAGAAAAAAGATGGGAGCACTTGGCTTGCTTGAGCTTGACGACCCGTTTCATGTGGATATGTGGGGCCGCAGACTAAGGTCGCTCCCGCACGGGGCAAAGGAGGAGGACAGACTCACACATCATGTGTTCGGAACGATGGCTGCGAGAGAAATGTTCCCCGACCCCGAATCAAACGAGGTTTACAGACTTTGGAGGGACAGCAATGACTCGCTACTCGCTCCAGCACCCTTGAGCAAGCATCTTGAGCATAAAGGGGAGACATATGATTTGAACAAGGATCAGTACGCAATGTTTCAAGAGCTTGTGGGTAGGGCGCGACTGAATGGAGTGCCGAGGATTCAGTTCAGCCCAGCAAAAGGCGGAGCAACAAAGATGGAAATTCACCACAGCTTGGGAGGAGTTAAGGATTGGGTGAACGACTTTGGCGGTAAAAGAGTTGCCAACACGCCGAACGGAATGCCGGACGGTCTAAAGTGGGTGGACAGACCGGACTTCACAAAGAGGGTGGACGGGAAGATTGTGGGAGTACAGGGTAAGGATGACATAATAAAGGACATCTTTAAGAAGGCTCGCGCATACGGAAAGAATGAGCTTTTTAAAATTGCAACCGACGAGAGCTACAAGCAGAGGTTCGGTGACAGGGCAAAGCAATACTCATGGAACCTTGATAAGATTCAAGACCTCAAGCCAGTACCGAAAAGGTCGGGCAGGATTTACGACTAAGTGTTCGCGAGCACTTAACAGGGAAATGCAAAGGATGGATGGATGGATATTAACAGAAGAACAGGGGGCGTTGCGGAGCTTGCTGTATCTGCAAAGCTGGTGTCCTTGGGCTACAACGTAAGCATACCCTTCGGGGAAACGTCTTATGATTTGATTGCCGAGAAGGGTGGGAGGCTTATCAGAATACAAGTCAAGACTGCAACCCTATCAAGCCACGGCAGTTATCGCTGTTCGCTTACGCATGGTAAGAGCAACAAGTCTAAGTACACACAAGCAGATTGTGACTTGATAATCCTGTACGCTCCTTACTCTAATGACTTTAAGGATATTCATGATGACGGATTCTACATCATCCCTATAAAGGAGATGGTTAAGAAGAACGCCTACCACGCAATAATATATCCGTCCGGAAGAGGTAAGGGGAATAGTAGAATATGTAAATGGGAGGAGTTTAGAGATGGCTGGGAAAGTATTTAAGAAGAAGTTCCCCAAGTGCTGGGTCGGAACAAGGGTTGAAGTCCAATGGCTTGACCCTGCTGGGTTCGTTCAGTCAGAGCTTTCAAAGGTGAAGCCTTTCATATGTATAACCAATGGAATTCTACTATCCATTAAGGATGATTATATAATCATGTGTTCGGGACATTATCCCGAGGACGAGAAAGACCCCATCGTTGACGCTACTGCGATAACGAAGGGGTGTGTTACTAGGATCAGCCGTGTCTAGATGGATGCGGTAATGAGACAGAGAACCTTCCCTCTCTGCTTGCCGAGCTGGTAGTATTCCTTCTTAGCCTCATCGTTGTTCCAGTGATACTCTCCTCCAGCCACTTCGCTCCTGTGCCAGATGAGCTTCTTCCTTCTCTCATCAATACTGTCCAGTACCTGCCGAAGCTCCCATATAGTGTAGGGCTTCTTTACTGGGCGGGTTTCATCGAAGAGCATTTTCAAGCTCCTTAATCTTACGTTCTGTTCTAGCCTTATTGAATTTCTTAAGGAAGCCTGTGTAATGCTTTGAAGCTTCACGAACAAGGGGAGCGTAGCCTCTCTCTGCGTTGAGGCTTAACATATCCTCCACAGCCTTGTAGCCGTTCATACTGGAACCGTGACAGTTCCTTTTAAGAGCTTTCGCTATACGAGGGAAAGACATCCCAGTATTTCTTAGCAGCCAATATGCCGTGTGCCTAGCACAGGAAATCCTCTCAGCTCTGCATAAACCCAGCACATCTTTGTCGCTTACCCCAAAAGCAAGACTGACCGCAGTGACCACCATCTTGGTGTAGTCCAATTCTTCTTTTGATAATCTTATATTGTTTTTCATAATTCCTTTCAATTAATCCCAGCCCCTCCCCGCCGAACTGCAAGCAACGGAGAGAAGCCGAGAGGTTAGCATTGTTAGTGCTAGAATGGTGACGCTGCTGGTGCTTCTGCTGACGCATCGGCTTCAACTGGGATACCTTTCTGAACAGCCAAGCTGACTCGCGGGGTTCCTTCTTGATCTTCTTCAACCCATCCGGAGATGAACAGGTTCACCTTGTTCTCTTCGTTGGCGATGTCCTTGAGCAAGTTAAGGTCTAGCTCAACGATCTTACCCTTATGATCGGGGCCGCTGCTTCCTTCTGTCTTGCGGTCATTCTTATACAGGTAACCCTTCTTAGCTACCTTAACGTATCCGCTGTACTTCTTTCTTGTTTCTTCTGGCATAATACTATCTCTCTTTTACCTTCTCCTTGATCCAGTCCCCCCATTTATCCATCGCACTCACGATAGATAG
>Ga0208299_1003080_pt1 | contig 10717 bp, 6 predicted proteins | sample 15_taG_FD_184089 | JGI IMG/M metagenome (GOLD analysis project Ga0208299, IMG submission 184089) | Marine viral communities from the Subarctic Pacific Ocean - 15_ETSP_OMZ_AT15312 metaG (SPAdes) (version 2) | ecosystem: Environmental > Aquatic > Marine > Oceanic | place: Pacific Ocean | collected...
CCGTAATCCCCCTGATTGCGAGGTACCGTAATACGGCCTTCACGTCGGGATCCCGGGAACCCAGATGTTGCGCCAACAACAAAAACCCGCGAGGTAACTCGATATTCTCCTCATGTACCTCCAATGGTTTATTTCGTCTTCCTTCCCCTGAAAACAACTCCTGCGCAGAATCGACGTACGTCGGTGCGTACCTCCTAAAGAGGGGTAAGATCTTTTTGCCTTTTAAGTCGCAAACCCAACAGTGATATAGCTCTTCGTCAAGTTTTACCGCTAACTTTAGCTTCGATCGATCCGACCGCGAATCGCATTTTGGATTCACACATCTCATTGCTACGTTTACGCCATCGTTGGCCAAAACGCACTTACCAAACGCCTTCTGCAGCAAAGACAATCGTTCACGCAAACTAATCATGCATTATTATACAAAACTAAACGCTGGTTTTCAAATACGCGAGTCCCACCACAATTGCATCGACCTCGTCGTAGACACCGTCCCCAATCACTTCTTGGCCCTTTCTAGGACCTGACTTTAAAACCTTTGTTCCCCACCGGATTTCTTGTTTGGATTCAGCCAGCAGCTTATCTAGGCTTCTTTTGACCTGCTCCTTGGTCGATATCCCACAGACCTTCTCCCTTACGATCTTAAACCCCAGCGTTCTCCTAACCTCGTTGACGTCGAGATTAACGAGCTGAATATCGAAATGCGAAGCAATCGCAAAAGAAAGCGCGCCGTTAAATCTTGCAAGCGCGTTAAGAGTCGCGGCGGACGAAAACCCCCGTCGAAAACCCTGTAGGTTTTTTTCCACAACCACCGTGGAGATCTGTCGCGATACGTCTTGAAGCGAGACCCTTACGATTTCATTACGAGCCAATGACACCTTTTCCACGAACGATTTCTCTTTTCGCAAATCGATAGACCGATGTTCAATAATCGTACCATCGTCATCGATTAGCGCAAACCCGGTCATCGACGTTGAAATATCCAACGACAATATCATTTCACTAAAAATCCTTCTTTAATCTAAACGTAATCCCGTCCGTAACTCTTTTCACGACCGGTTGAGACAATGTAGCGCGTCCTATCACGTTGAGATCTTCGTCATGTAAAAGAACGGCTGTGATATACACAAACTCGTCGGCTGTTTCGTTGGCATCGTCCGTGGGTGCTAGCTTTTGGAAAGTAGGGTTCGAAGACGTATTCAATAGGTTTTTGGGAGCCTCGATGAGCATCTCCCTATTGAATACGTCTTGCGTGCCTCTAAAGTCTAAGCTATAACTTCCGCTTCCAAACTGGAACAAATGGGGCGATTTCACGACCACGACGCCATCATTGTAGAAGACGTTACCAACAGAATGAAGCTTGTTTGGGTCGGGCGAATTCGCTCGATACAAACTTCCAAACCCGTCGTCCTTTAAGATGATAGAAACCTTACTATCGCTTCCGGTCAAGTTAGTATCCCTAATCGTCAGTGTACCAGGTTTAATCGCCTGACCGTAAAAAACATTGGGTATACTAAAAAATGCAACCTGATTCGAAGATTCATCCCCTGTAGCTTCGAACACGTAAAATCTTCTCTTTGTTTCGCCAGGCGTAGTAGGCGATATTGTACGGTCTGCTCCATCGAACAGAATCCTGCTATTAAACACTGGGCCGATTAATACGGCGCTATCTAATACAGTAGACCAGTCGGACGCCCCTTGGGACACGGGTGATGTTTCAAAATGTCGATCATTCCAGAACGCTTGCACCAATTCGGCAGCCCCATCCGAATTAACCCCGGGATATGTCGATTCGTACAAAGAACCACTAGCGGCTATAGCGCCTTGCTTTTTCGTTTCTCTACCGTCCAACATTCTGTTAAGCGAGATAATTGATAAATCGGTGATCGATCGATCGTTCGTAAATCGTCGCAACAAACTAGACGTGGTGGGCTGTAGCGTAAACGTGCCTGTCTTTAGTAACGTATAGTCGGGCGAAAAACTACCGTTGTCGTTGGGTAAAATCAAAAAGTTTCTTGCGTTCATCGCCGCGTCGGACCGCAACTGGTCGTTAGCATGACTGGTGTTAACGGGCGTCGTCGAAGTAGAGCCAGTAAGATTGAAAAAACGTGGGTAACGCTTCGTAACGAAGTCTCTAAAAAAGTTCGAGTGATTTAACACGAACCCCTCGTTGTTAAACGACATGGTTACGTTAAATGGCGTGTATGCCGGATTAGGGTTGGACGATAGGTTGAACAGTCGTAAGAATCTACGCGCCGATGGAGACTCAACGACGAAAAACGGAGGAACATACAACTTAAGCGAACCGGATTTTTCGATTGCGAACTGCGTTTCCCCGAAGCCAACGCCCTTGTAAGCGTTGATCTGATCGATGTCCCTAAACTCCTTGAATATCCTGATTTCATGAAGCTCGGCGTTTAGCTTGTTCGTAAAACCGAATGATGTCGGATCGACAGTCAAAGATCCCGCCGCACCCTCGATCTTTGTAATTCCCTCACGAGTCGAAGCGTTCGAGTTAAAAAAACCAGCGATTGCGTTTGACCCGGCGTTCGTGCCATCAAAGTAATTTCCGACGAATAGGGCGTTTGCGTCCTCTCGATCATCAAGTCCCACGAACGCGGCCTCGCCTGGCGGGGCGGTGATGGATGCACTAGGAATAACGAACTTTGTGTCAACCACTCCGTCGATCACAAAGCTACCAGTACCGTCCTGAGTTGAATTAATCCCTAGCCCGCCCCACCTTACGGCGACGTGGTGCCACTTACCATGCGTCAACGAATTATCACTGCTGGAATATACCATCTCCCTACCAGCGGACGGGGCGGCATCGATTGCCAACGAATTCGGTAGGACATCCGCGCTCGAGCTCAGCTGCAGTAGTAATCTAAACCCGTCGGGTCTTCCATCGATCGCAGTCGAAGACCCGGTAACGAGGCTTAGCGCGTACGCACTCGAATAGTGTAAGATCGTTCCGGCATTGAAGGCGCTGGTGTCCTCGTCGGTCGTATATCGCGGGTTGATACAAAATTCGAATGTGAATCCGGAATCAGGCCTATAGTTTGCGGATCCATCGGATCCAGTCGGATCGGGATAGATAACCGAACAATTTGCATTAACACTTGACGCCGTGAAGAAGTTTATCGTATGGGCGTTTGAATAAGCCCAATCGCACTTGCGAAATGTACCAACGTTATCGACGAATAGGCGCTTACGAATGGAATTCTTATAGAAAGACCCGGTGCTAGAAATAGAAAGTTCTGTTGTAGAACCGCCAAAAGTCGTGGGAAGTGAAACGGTTTCGAGATATGGCGTATAGCGAGTTATGTTAAGATGCTTCGTGTCCGGACCATAATTGCTTACGTTTCTCACCGCCGAGATCACGTTGGAAGCCACTGAAGGATCTTCGGCGCTGCCCGTTCCCGTCGCCAAATGTTCAAAGTATGTATTAGTCCCATCGGTGGCGTCAAAGGCGGTGGCGTTGATACCTGCCGCGAGCGCGTCGGTTCGCAAGCTTTTTCGAACGCCCTGCTCGAACGTCGATGCGTCGTCGAGATCGACACGAGTCCTAATCGGAAATTGCGTCAACTTGATAGAACCTGTCACGGTTCCGTTGCTGGCACTTGTAAACGATCTACTGGGGTGTACCGTAAATCGATTTACGAAGTCTTTCTTTTTATCGAATTTTAGAATTGCCACGCGGCCTCCGTCCTAGAAGTCGAGGCGAATCCTAAAGACAAGATCTCGCTCTCCATTCTTCTCAACGGGTCTCGAAAGTTTTGCAACGGCGAGTAATCTATCGCCAGCATCGTATAACCCGATCGTCGTAATGAACGAAAACGTTCTTTCCGAGGTGTTTGGAGTAAGAACGACGATTTGACCGTCGGCGTCCGTAAAAGTCGGATTCGACGAATAATTAAAGTCGTTTATTCCGGCGCGACAGAAAATCAACGTCGAATTAATTTCGGTCTGGTTTTGAAATGTCTGCGCGGTGATCGATCCACTAGAGAATCGCGTTGATGCGATGTGGTCGATGATCCCGTCGATCGACGCAGACACAAGCAGGTCGGGCTTAAACTTAGCCGCAGAATTTCCGGTGGCGCTTCCAAGAATCATTTTTCCCGCGCCCGAAGACGTATCGTTCGCATCGCCTACGGCGTCGATGACCCCCGACATGTGCTGGTCTGTCATACAAATTCGCGAAAGATCGAACACGCCGATACCCATATCATAAAACATCAAGCCGACTTTCCTGGTCGTATCCGAAGAATCGACAATATTTCCAACCTCTCCGGCGAAACTTTGAAGCTGATTCGCGGCGGAACCCACGTCTGTAAAGACGACAGATCCGGATGTTGTAGTCCTATTGAGATTTGAGGAGGTTAACCCATTTGCTATCGCAACATTCACAGCCGCATCATTTGCACTGCCGTCTAGAACGCCTGTTTGATAAAACCGCATTGCAAAGGTTTCTCGTTTAATCTTATCACGGGCAAACAATCGACGAAAATTGACGAATAACGCCTCGTCGATCTTCTCCGTCGACGTAGTGCTACCAAACGGCGTGTAAAATGTCTCCGTCGCTGTTCCCATAAGAAGTTGCGCGTATTGGGAATAGTTAGCGACCTTCTCTCGCATCATCAGACTTTGCGATGCAAACAACAACTTACCGGCAGAATCCTCTCCTGTCGACGCGGTCGCAACGAGATCCGAACCTGAACGTAGACCTATTGTCATGTCGAAGATAGCGTTCGCGGTCTGAAGCGAATAACTCTGGTCGAAAACCGTTTGAAACAACGATGACGTCACGCCCGGACCAGCGGTCGTCCCCGTGATGAAGTTCGAGTACTTCTTTCTGGTGGCCGAACCGGAAACATCTTCCTGGATGACGTCTACAAGCTGGTTCAAAAACGATTGTTTGCTAGTTATATCGGACGGCGATAACGTTTTCTTTGTGGGCATTCTTTATCCTATCCTAGGTCTGTGAAATCTGTACTTCGATGTAAGTTAACGCGCCGCTGGAGGCACCGAATACCTTACAAAACGTAGTGATAACCGTTTTATCCGATACGTTTCCAAACGTCGTAAAAAGCGAATCGGCAATGGCTTTCCCGCGAATGTTTAGATCGTAAACGGCGCCGCCTTTCGTCGACGTTCTCGTCGCCTTGCCTCGAACGATGTTGTAGGTCGCGACGTTGTTCGTGTCAACGAATGAGGGTTTGGCGTTGTTAATCGTTAAAAATCGATTATCGCACTGCACAACGATGTTACTGTCGACGAGTTGCGTCGGCACGGTATTTTCGTTAACAATAGTTTGTGTTAAAGTCAGGCGCGACGACTTGTTTTTCGTAACGGAAAAAACCGTGGTCGGGTTCGTCGTCGTCGCAGCGGTTACATCGCTTCCTTCCAATTGAATAATAGGAACGCGCGATAGAGTAGGGATTCGCAGGGTGACAAGCTTGTGTTGAAGACCTTGGCTGGAATTTGTGTTAGCCTCGAGCACAGGAGTGTTCTTAATAATCTTTTCCTTTCCAACGGTCCGGCCGAACCTCGTAATGATTCCGTAATCGACCTCGTCATCGGCAAAAGCATATCTCGTTATCGCAAAAGACCCATCGTTTCTAGCTAGGCTTTTTCTTCCTAGATCGGTTAAAACCGCGTCAACGATGATATTATTGGTAGCATTATCTAAATTTCCCATGTAAACCTCGATTCATAAATATATCTAAACGCGAATACAATTAAATAGAACTCGGATCTAAAATTAACCCGGGATCGCCAGTGATGGGATCATCATCGGAAACCAAGGTTATTTTTGTGCTAGCTTGTTGAAATGTACCAAGCTCGGTAAGCTCCAGCAAATATTGTCCTGTATTGGTTAAGGGTCCGTTCTCTTTAAGAAACTCCAAATATAGAGTGTCTATCACTACATCCGTCTCTATTTCATCATAAGTGTTTCTCGTCACGTTATAAACTTCGGGCGTGAAATAAAAATCCAACGACGACACATTACTAACCTGACCGGTTGATTTCGTTAAGTCCATATCTAAGTACATATTTGGATAAGGTTTAGGCGCCCATGCAACGGAAATTTGCCTTACCACAAGATTGCCAAGCGTGCTATCGTACCTTACCGAGTATTGCTCGGAATAGGGAGAACTACCTCCATCCGACCCAATCGAACACAAAGCGTAAATATATTCCTTGTTTTCCGCAAACTCTTCATCGACGTAATATTGCAGTGCTTCGTTCAAAACCACGTTCAAACCGAAATCCACATCCTCAAGCTCCGGGAATTCATCCTCCCCCTCGACCATGACCGAATTATCGAAACTATACTGTCGAATTAGGGAAAAGGGTTGTTTTATCGTGTCCCTTCTAAGGATCTGAAACCGTACCGTGCTAACATCGTTCTCACCAAACTCCCACTGCATAAGTAACTTCTTCGACGATGAATCGTAAACGAACGATATGTCGGACGGCGGTGGTGGAAAACCCACACCAGTTGTAATAACCGCGGTTTTAAGTCGCGACTTTAACACGACATCCACGTCGGCGAGATCTTCGTCGTATACGACGCTCGGAATTCTAGCGACTGCAATCGTCGATGTGGAATAAGAATATGACGTCGCAACCTTGACATCTTCGTCGGTGTAATACACCGTTTCGCCAGGAAGCAAATCCTCGCCTTGAGGAATAAAAAACGAGGACACTTCTCCAGCTTCTCCTTCGTCGGTTATTTCCGTTTTTTCGATTAGATAGCCCACAACAATAGCGGTACCAAGCTTGAAAGGATTCGGCTCGCCGGGGAGGCTGGTTTTGATTGCCGTCACGCCATAATCGTAATACGCCGTCGAAATGACGCCGTCCTCCTCATTCGCGATCGCGGTGCGCTGTATTTCTGTAAGATCTGGGACCATGTATGATACGTTTCCTGCGAATGCACCGAAAGGATTTTTTGCAGTCGTCCGGGCAACATCCTTCGCCACTCGCGAATCGATCACATTCATGTGTTGCATACCTGCGATCGAACCAAGTATGCTCGCTCCGATCTCTGTTTCTCCGGCCAGATCCAGCGAGTTGTTCAAGATTTCTTGTTGTAAAATCGCCGTCAAGATTTCGTCGGAAATGGTCTGGTCGACGGTGCTCGAGCTTATCTCGCCATTTTCCACGAACGCCGCCACGATCGCGGTGGCGCCATCTATAGGCGATAATGTCTCAAGATCAACGTTTGTCCCGGCGAGGGCGGCATTCAGTAATTCTACCGCTTTCTCGGCGATGAAGTAATCTTGGAGTACTACGCTCGTAAAGTTTGCGATCGCAACGGATTCATCGAGTACGGTGCCCGCCATTAACGCGTTGACCACCGTCGTCTCATCGCTGACAGATAGCGTAGCTACAACGGCGTCAAACTCCGAAGTATCCGTCACACTAGTGAAACCGACAACCACCCGTAATCCGTCGCCCTTTTTCGCGATCGCTTCCTCAAGTTCGTAACCGAAATATTGAAATGTTACGTTATAGTTCTCGGGTTCGGGCACATCTATCAGCTCGAAAGTCTTAGATGGTATGCTCGTCAAACTCATAGCACGTCCTCCTGTGGCGCTCTAGTGGCAAACGCAAACGGATTATTCGATAATTCCTCCGACTCCGTGACATCAACAGGGGTAACCGTAGCGTTTAGTTCGATTATTCCCGCGGCGTCCTCGTTACCACCAGTTTTTAACAAGTAAACGTCACCATCGTCGCCATCGGGATATCGTTGCGCAATATTCGCGTCAAATAGTGTTTGCTCGATCAGAGAAGCGTTGGCGGGATCGGGAGCGAACTCGAGTACTTTAAACATATCAGGATCTATCAAGCAGAAAACGACGCCGTCGAAACGACGCGGGAATATGAGCTCTGTTCTGGTGGCGTGGGGACTAAATAGCAATGAACTAAGTATTTGTTGCATTTGAACCACACCTCCCCCGGACGCATCGGTTTCCGACAATAACGTCGATAGCGCCTTTAGTTTTTGAATCTCAAAATCTCCAAACGCAACAGAATCCGTAAACATAGCGTCAATAACGTCTCCAGAAACTGGTAGCGTCGTTGCCGCGCTATCGATCATACCAACGGCCCGTAGTACGTCTATGACGCCGACGCTCCCGGCAGTAAGAGACATGTTTGTATCGACGCGTTGGTCGAGGAGATCCTCCTCAATCTGAAGATCGCCCTCGTCGAGTTCCATCCCGCAAACTATCGATAGATAAAAATTGAGCAGATCGCTCTGCACCGCTGTCATCGCAACCTGCTTGGCAACGTCCACGGAGAGGCTGTTTAGTTTACCTGCGTTGGTCCACCCGTCTTCGTAGTCAAAATCCGCGTCCTTCACCGAAACCTCCCCAGTGGCGGCCTCTACAACCACGCGTTTGAAGTTCACGTTGTTGAGTTGTTCCATCACATCCATGGTAGTGTTCACCGAGTCGAATCCGCCCGCGGCGACAAACAACCGCGGATCGTAATAAAATTGCATGTCCTCGAAGACGACATCAGGTAGGAGAGCGTCCTTTTTAGTTATGCTAACCTTAAACAAGCTCTTACCACGAGAGTAATGACCATCGCCCGATCCAACCGTGACGTTTTCTCCGGTCCTGATCGTATCGTTGCTCAACGGTGTCGAAGGCTTGTGCATCGCCCGGGTGGCACCGGCGGGCATACCAATACATAGTATTTTCGCGTTCGACGGATCGAATATGTTCTCCTCAGACGAAGCGTAGTGAAACGTCTTACTCAACAACGTCAAAAGCGCAGGCAACCTTCCGAGGGCAGACTGCTTCATGACGCACGTCTGATGGTAGGGCAAAAACGAAGTCGTGTCCGCCTTATTTGGTAACTGTCTTTCCATGTTCTTGTACACATTTGCGATGTGCCCCTCGCCAAAGCGCGAAAATAGCGTCTTTCCCTTTTCTTGATCACCGGCTTCACCAGCCACGGTTCCTTTGGGGAAAAACTCAACCAGCAAATCAGGGGCCGTGGTTCCAACGGTCACGCTACCAGCCTTGATTCTCGCGCCATGAACGGCGCGGCGTATCATACCTAGGTGACTCAAGCCGGTGACTAACTTACGTAATTGTACATCGGTATCTTCCCTCGCATCCGAGAAGGCGTGAAACGCTAAACCATCTGGGTCCGTCGCTTCGCACGCGTTATAGGCGTTGTCGGTTCTTTGGCTAAAGGTGTTGGGAATAAAAAACACATACCGGTCGGCTCCCTCGGCGGTGTCAATGTTCTGGCCACCGTCGGCGAGCCCGCAGGCTTCCGGAAGGGTACCGCCCCAACCGGCACCTGGACCAGAGCCATTTAGTATTATTGGCGCGCTGGTGTCCGTATCGCCACCAGCGCCATCGGAATGAGCGATAAAAGCGTTCTTAAATATTCGGTAACACATGAACACAAACGCACGGGAGTCGAGACCTCCGTTGCGGGTCACCCGATGACCGTCGGTCGTCGTGTAGAAAAACTTTAGATCGGCGCCCAAGGTCGATGTTCGATGGACGGCGTCATCTAGGACCGAAATGACGAACTCGCAAAAAACGTCGAACGCGGACACGTAACCTGCGGCTGAGATATCGGCCTGACTGCCATATTTTAACATGTCATAAATGTGGGGACTAGATACTTCTATTTTAGACGTCATCTTGGAGCGCTCGCCTAGGCGGTAGGTGTCAGATAAGTCCGGTTCCGCATTCGTCTCATACGTAAGCGCTAGGGCCCACGTCACAAGACCGGCGAGGTTCTCACCATCGATAGGATATTTGATCTTGGCCGCAACGAGCTCCTCGGCGACGTCGATGGCACCCGGACCGATACCCATGGGTCCGTCGTTGACGAAGAAGTTGTACCACGCCCTAGACGTGTAAGAAGTACCTCCTCCGGGAGAGCCACCCAAAACGTGATACACGAAATAGGCATAACAGTAGTTCGACAAGGCATAGGAAAGCTTAGGCTTATCTTGTGCGAAGAGCGCCGCGGTCACCATCGACTGTAGACTGTGGAATTGAATAAAGTCGTGGTCGGTATAGGACTTCAGATCAACGCTCCCGAGATCAAAGAATTGTTCTTCAGGCATTTTTGTCTCCTATCATGGTATTATGACCCCGTCGGGAGGTGTCGCTTCGTCGAAGCTGGGGGCGGCCTGGGTCTCGAAAGTGTTCATCAGGTCGACCAACTCGACGTCGTCTAGACGGTCTTTTTCTTCTTCCATCGTCTTATTGTGAACGAGCACGCCGTCGGCAAAGTAGTTTTCGTTACCCTCGACGTTGAAGTTGTAAGTCTGCGTGGGCTCAGACGCCTGTTCGTTGATCTCGATTAACCGCGCAGTTCCTCCGTCGACCGTCATGCACTCGTCACCGACGAGCATGGCCCGGGTATTTCGCAGGTCTTCGTGCTTGTATCGCGCGTTCGTCAAGTTAGGAGCGTACGACGACCAGCCCTCACCCACGACGTAATATGGGTGATCAAACGTGTGCTTGGTGAAAGTTCCGTCGCTAAACACAAACTCGACGATGCCCGAATGGGTCGACGAGGAAGTCCGGGTGACCTTACGCGGTTCCACCTTGCCTTCCGAGAAGTTGTAACTCAAGACCTCGGCGCCGACAACGACGTCTTCGATGAACACGTGATCCAAAGCGCCGTCGACTAGGACCGCGATGCGCGTGCCGGCGACGAAGCATTC
>Ga0208299_1003081_pt1 | contig 10714 bp, 14 predicted proteins | sample 15_taG_FD_184089 | JGI IMG/M metagenome (GOLD analysis project Ga0208299, IMG submission 184089) | Marine viral communities from the Subarctic Pacific Ocean - 15_ETSP_OMZ_AT15312 metaG (SPAdes) (version 2) | ecosystem: Environmental > Aquatic > Marine > Oceanic | place: Pacific Ocean | collected...
AGAGATAAGTACTAATGCAGAAACGTGGTTTGGTACAAGAGGTATATCTAAACAAACCTTACGTGATTTACAAGTAACAGAAGGTCAAGAGTGGATGCCTCAAACGAGTAAGATGGAGAATACCATCCAGTTTAATTATTTCATGGGTGATCAGTTGATCAACATTAAATATAGAGATGGTAGAAAGAATTTCAAGCTATACAAAGGTGCTGAAAAAGTATTCTATAATATTAATAGTATTGTAGGTTATGATTGGTGTGTTATTGTAGAGGGTGAAATGGACGCGCTAGCTTTACATGAAGCTGGTGTAAAGAATGTAATATCGGTTCCTAATGGAGCCACATTAAATTCAAACAACTTAGATTATCTAGACAATTGTATTGATTACTTTGAAGATAAAACTAAGATAGTATTAGCTGTCGATGCTGATGAACCTGGGCAAGCCTTAAAACAAGAGTTTGTAAGAAGACTTGGCGCTGAGGTTTGTTATTTAGTAGATTTCAACGGGCAAAAAGACGCTAACGAATATTTATTAGAAAATGGTATTGATAAGCTTAGAGGTATTATAAATAAAGCTACACAAGTACCGTTAGAAGGAGTAACAACATTATACGATATACAAGATGAACTTAAAGACTTTGTTAAAAATGGATTCAAACCAGGATTCCAAGTCGGTCTGCAAAACTTCGATAAAATCTTTTCTACATACACTGGGCAGTTTATTACTGTTACTGGTATCCCTAGTTCTGGTAAGTCTGACTTTGTTGATCAAATGGTTGTTGGTTATAATAATTTATACGGTTGGAAAACTGCGTACGCGAGTCCAGAAAATCAGCCAACATATCTCCACGCTCATAAACTGATGCGTAAGACTTGGCAAGACATGCCAGGTGTGGGGGACATAGGAAGTGATAAATGGAAACGAGTATCAGATAAAGTTAACGACAACTATTTCTTTATAGACATGGATCGTTATACTTTAGAATCCGTATTAAGGAAAGGAGCTGAGCTTGTTAAAAGAAAAGGAATTAAATGTTTAGTAATAGATCCGTTTAATAAAATTAGAGATGTAGATTGTAAAACAGAAGACGTAAATCGTTATACAATGGAGTATCTAACTAAAATTGAAATGTTTGCTAAGAAATATGATGTGCTAGTATTTATAGTGGCCCATCCAACTAAAATGTATAAAGGAAATGATGGAAAAATTGAAGAACCTACTATGTATAATATCAAAGGTGGAGGGGAATGGTATGACGCAAGTTACCATGGACTTCTCGTTCATAGAGATTATGACGCTGGGACTACTAAAGTTAAAGTTCTCAAAGTCAAATTTCAAAACCTTGGTGAAAATGGAGCTGAGAGTCACTTTACTTGGGAACCTAAGTCTGGCTCTTTTATACCGAACGAATCAGTAGTAGCTGAGAACGAAGCAATGCCCTGGGAATAATGGCTTTTAAACGTTGGAAAAAATCTCCAAGTAAAAGACCTCCTAAAAAAATGTGGAATAAAGAAGAGATGAAGTTAATTGGGTGGTGTTTAAGTAAAAATATAGGCGTAGGCATAAGCCCAGATTGGAAACATGAGTTTATATATTGGCAAATAGATATATCTATAAACGATAAGATACACACAGACCCAAAGAGATACAGTGACGATGATGTTTTAGATAAAACGTATGAATACTATAAATACTATTATGATAAATACAATAAACAATAAAGTCTTTAGAAATGCAAATGAAGCTTACGAGTATATACACAACCGTATATTATTAGATGGCGTAGAGTTTGGAGATACTAAAGCTCTTTTTAACGTTGGGTTTTACATAACAGACCCTAAAGATAGAAAGATCGTAAATAAAGAGCGTGAGTGGAAAAAAGATTATGCTGAGGCCGAATGGCAATGGTATTTAACTGGAGATCCAAAGGTTAGTACTCTTGGTGAAATATACGGGAAAGTTCCTGAGATATGGAAACGTATGGCTGATGTAAACGGTAAAGTAAACTCTAACTATGGTTATCAATGGGAGCGTAATCAACAGCTTGACCATGTTCTTGGTTTACTTAGAACACAGCCTGACACTAGACAAGCCTGCGTATCTATATACGACGCCAAAGAATGGGAATGCTATACACACGACACCCCATGTACTTATGCGATACAGTTTACAATTGTAAATAATAGACTTGACATGTGTGTTACAATGCGGTCTAATGATCTCTGGTATGGTTTCTGTAATGATCAGTATCAGTTTTCAAAACTACAAGAGCTAGTGGCTTTTAGATTAGAGATTGAAACTGGTGTTTACTATCACTTTGCACATAACATGCACTTATACAACGATAAAATATGACATATTACTTATATCACATACCAGGAAAGAAAATCGGTGTAACTCGCGATTTAAAAGAAAGAGTTGAGCGTCAACAAGGTTATAGCGAGGACGAGTATACTGTATTGATGGAAACAGATGATATATTACAAATATCAAACGCTGAAATATCAATGCAAAAAGCGTTCGGTTATAAAGTTGATATGATACCTTATAATAAACTTAAATTTAATAAAATGGAAATGAAAATAAATGTAACAGAACAAACCACTACATTCCCTTGTCCAGTTAACAAGCTAAAAGGACGGCTTATGGAACATTTAGGAATGAAATGGGAAACTATAGATGGTGAAGTACAGTTAACAAAAGAGTCTATACGATGGATAGAGAAAAATGCAAAAACATCTATGTACAATGACGAAAGATCTTATATATACAATAAGGCTTTTGCTAGATGGTTTGACAACAACGATGCTTATCCTAGAACTGGAGCGCTAGCACCAACAGGTGTTAGACAAAACACTATACAAGAAGCAATAGATGGTAGATCGGAAGAATGTTGTGATTATTTAGGCGTGTGTGAATGCGCGGTGTTTGATGATATTAGAATATGGGCTGAAGAAAGAGGTTTGTATGATAAAGGTGATCCTAAAACACAAGCTTTAAAACTTGTTGAAGAGGTTGGTGAAACTTGTAGAGCTATACTTAAACAAGATGAACCAGAAATTATAGATGGTATTGGCGATTGTGTAGTTGTACTTACAAATTTAGCACATCTTTGCGATACATCAATTGAGGAATGCACGAGGAATGCTTATAACGAGATTAAGAATCGTAAAGGTAGAATGGATAACGGAACATTTAAAAAAGATTAATATGAGTGACAGAGAAATTATGGATGCCAAGAATGGTATAGAAAGAAAATCATATGGGTTTAGAGATCCAGTGGTTAAACACGTCGTAAATAAGTTTGTGGCAAGATCAGACGTTGGTTATGAAAAATATGGGTCAACATTAGATGATGAGCGTAGGTTTAAAATGAAAGACCTATATGGCTACTTAACAGACATACAAGAGGAGCTTATGGACGCTATACTGTACATACAAACAGCTAGAGAAGAAATTGAAGATCTTAAAAAAGGTCAACCATTTGGTGAGTGTACAGCTTCAGACTATGACGATGAAGAAGAAGATTAGAAGAAAAAAAGGTCCCGTTAGATCTAAAAAAGTTAAATTTGACGGGATCCAATTTGCCTCTGGTTTAGAGAAGTATATGTATCAAGCTTTAAAGAAAGCAAAGATATATTCTGTGTATGAAGGTGCAACATTTGTTTTACAAGAAGACTTTAAATTTGAAATTGATTCTTATGAACGACAAGCTAACGGAAAAGGTGAAATGACTAATAGAGGTCAAAAAAAGATTCAAAGTATTAAATATACACCTGATTTCGTAAGTAGTTCATTTATAATAGAATGCAAAGGTCGAGCAAATGAAAGTTTTCCAATGCGATGGAAAATGTTCAAAAAATATGTAAATCATAAAATGAAACATGTAACCTTATATAAGCCCCAAAACCAGAAAGAGTGCGATAAAGTAATAGAATTAATATTAACAAAAACAAATAAAATTAAATGAAAAATTGGGAAATAAGTTTTGGGTTTTACCCAGGGATATTGTTAGGGTTTAGAACATATAAAGGGGTTGAAAAAAACAACCATGTGCTATACATACCTTTTACTGATGTTTGTTTTACTACTTATAATGACTAGTAGTTTAAATAAAAAAATACTTTCGGATCTTACTGTCCACATGAAGTATGCTAAGTATCTTCCTGAACACAATAGAAGAGAAACATGGGAAGAACTAGTTACAAGAAACAAAGAGATGCACCAAAAAAGGTATCCTGAATTAACAGATCAAATACAACTAAATTATAAATACGTATATGAGAAAAAAGTTTTACCGTCTATGCGAAGTCTTCAGTTCAGTGGTAAACCGATTGAGATCTCGCCCAACAGACTCTACAATTGCTCGTATTTACCTGTTGATCACACTGATAGTTTTAGCGAAACTATGTTTCTCTTATTATCAGGCTGTGGCGTAGGTTATTCAGTACAAAAACACCACGTAAATAAACTTCCTTGTATAACAAAACCTTTCGAAGGAAGAACTAGAAGATTTGTTATTGGAGATTCAATTGAGGGTTGGTCAGATTCCATTAAGGTTTTAATTAAGTCTTATTTGGGCTCTAAGAGATCATCTAAGATCAAATTTGATTATTCTGATATTAGGCCAAAGGGCGCACGTCTTGTAACCTCAGGAGGAAAAGCTCCAGGACCACAACCTTTAAAAGAGTGTATTGTAAAAATAAAAGGAATACTAGATGCTAAAGAAGATGGCGTACAACTTTCAACGCTCGAAGTCCATGATATTATATGTCATATTGCCGACGCAGTATTGGCCGGCGGTATTAGGCGCGCAGCACTTATATCGTTGTTTTCAGCATACGATGAAGAAATGATTTCCTGTAAATCAGGAAGTTGGTGGGAAACAAACCCACAAAGAGGTAGAGCTAATAACTCTGCTGTATTAATGAGACACAAAATTACTAAAGAATTTTTCTTAGATTTGTGGAAACGTATTGAATTATCCGGGGCTGGTGAACCAGGAATATATTTCAACCACGATAAAGATTGGGGAACTAATCCTTGTTGCGAAATAGCTTTGAGACCTTACCAGTTCTGTAACTTGTGTGAAGTTAATGTAAGTGACGTCACAAACCAAGAAGACCTAAACGCACGTGTTAAAGCGGCGGCGTTCATTGGTACGCTTCAGGCAGGTTATACGGAATTCCACTATCTAAGAGAAATATGGCAAGAGACCACTGAGAAAGATGCTTTAATAGGAGTGTCAATGACAGGTATTGCCTCGAAGAAAGTGTTAAAGATGGATATGGTTAAAGCAACAGACATTGTTAAACGTGAAAACAAAAGAATTGCAAAGCTTATTGGTATCAATAAAGCCGCAAGAACCACTTGTGTTAAACCAGCTGGAACAACATCATTAGTATTAGGTACATCTTCAGGTATACACGCTTGGCATAATGATTATTATATTAGAAGATTACGTGTAGGTAAAAACGAACCTATATATAACTATCTAAAAACACATAATCCCGATTTAATCGAGGATGAATACTTTAGACCACATGACACCGCTGTTATAGAAATACCACAATCAGCCCCAAAAGGTTCAATATTAAGAACTGAGTCTGCGTTCGACTTACTCAAGAGAGTTAAGAAGGTTGCAAACGAATGGGTTAAACCAGGCCATAGGGCTGGATCTAATACCCACAACGTATCCGCAACAATAAGTTTGAAAGCAGATGAATGGGATAAAGCTGGAAAATGGATGTGGGATAACAGAGACTGTTACAACGGTCTATCTGTACTACCTTATGATGGTGGTACTTATACTCAAGCTCCTTTTGAGGATATAACTGAGAGGGAGTTTAATAGAAGGGTCAAGTCCTTGAACGATGTAGATTTATCTAATATTGTAGAAGCGACTGACGAAACAGATCTATCTGGCGAATTAGCCTGTGCCGGTGGATCTTGTGAAATAACAGGCTTATAACTAAAACAAGTAATAATGAAAAATGTTTTAATGAGTTTTGCTTTAGCAGTACTGTGTGCTGTAAGCGTTAACGCTCAAGAAAAAGGTAACTGGTACGTAGGAACTGGTGACATTGCAAACGTGTCTTGGACTGAATGGTCTATAGCACCAACAGTTGGTTATGGATTAACTGACAATTTAATGGTTGGTTTAAACGTGTCACAAGCAGATTCTACTGCTGATATGGTTATTGATTTAGATGCTAGATATTTCTGGAAAGGATATTTTGTATATGGATCGGTGCCTAACCTAGAAACTGATAACTTAAAATTAGGATTTGGTAAAATGTTTACATTTCACCGAGGAGTTTTTGTTGATCCAAAAATCGTTCACGATATGAAAGAGGGTACAACAAACCTAATGTTAGGTGTAGGTCTTAAATTTTAGTATTAACCAAAAAAGTAAATAAAAATGGAAACAGTATTTAATTATTTAAACGGATTTTTTAGTGGAATAGCAGGAGTGTTAATGACTTTACTACCACTGACAATTTTATGGGAAATCTTATCTGGAGGCACATTATTTGGAATGGATGTTATTGCAAATTTAACTGCTTTAGTTAATGATTTCGGAACAGGAGGATTCACTGGATTAGTTGTTCTAATTCTAATTGCATCTTTCTTTGTTAAGAAGTAAATAAAATATAATAACTAAATTAAATTAAATTATGTCTTTTAACAAATTAAATTCGTTATTTGATTCATTACAGAATGAAATTAACGATTGTCAATCAGATGTTACGAAATTTATTGAGGGAAATAACTCTGCAGGAACGAGAGTTAGGAAAGCAATGCAAGGTATAAAAGCATTGGCTCAAGAAGTTAGGATTGAAGTTCAAGATCAAAAGAACTCAGAATTCTAGTAATGTCTAAACTACAAAAGGGGGTAACGAAAGTTACTCCCTTTTTTTATAGTAATGCTATACACTACGCGTCTGTTAGATCGTCGTAATCAGCTAGTGTTTTTAAATGAACATAAGTTTGCTTAACAATATTTAAGTTTGCACCATTTGCTACTGATGGCGTGAATGTTCCGTCGATAGTATATACCGCTGAATCTGGATTTGCAGCGTAAGCAGCTGCGTCTTTATAAACTCTAGCTGAATAATCAGCATGGTTTGCTTTACTCCAAGTTACTGTACCGTCTTCAGCCGTTGTAGAAGTATCTACAGCTCTATGATGTACCCGCATCACTTTTAAGTGTGCGTTTGATATTGTTAATCCTTTATATGTTAGTTCTCCTGTTAATGCCATTTTTATATAATTTTATATTTAGTTTTACCACTTTCTCTATAGGCTTGTAAACACCTATTTCTATTTTCCCCTTTAGATACATAACTAACATGTATCCAATCAGGATTATCTTCATCTCCAAATTCCCAAATCAATTGATCAAAGTCTAACGCCTCTTTAATATAATTATACATTTCAGCATTTGTTAAATGTCCAAATGTATCATCAAGATCTATCGCTTGACCCTTACAATGTTGTGATTTGGTACTTCCACCTATAGCTTTATTTAGAGCAGGTGATCTAAAAAAACTATTTATTTTTATAGGACCATTAGTATATATACGTAATGGCTCAAATACTTCTTTAGCAAGTATTTTCATGTTAGCAAGTTGCTCTTCGTTTGGTTTATTACTAATACCAAGGCGTGTCGCGGTGATGCTATACACTCCCTCTCTATCTGATATATGTTTACTTATCATAATGTTTATGTTAATAGTTCGTCTACTTCTAAATATCCTCCTTTTTCAATATCCCACTCTTCTACACCTGACCCATCACCAACCCAATCAGAGTGATTTGTAAAAGTATAACTTGAACAAGCTGTTATACTTTCAAATTCCTCTACTTTATTAGAAACCGTTTCTGTTGTAGCAACTAGTCTTGTTGCTCTATCTTGACTTTTATGCATATATGATATTTGATCCTTATCTATTGTATCATATACTTCTTTTGTTAATATATAATAGTTCATAATTATACTGATTCAAAGTTAGAGCTACCAGATATAGTAAGATCATAATTACTACCACTTAGATCAGCGCTAGTATTAGCTGTACCGTTATTTTCAAACTCGTGATAAAGCTGTAAATCTCCACTATTGTCATAATTACCAGAATTTGCTGTTAAGTCTATAGGTGTTCCGCCGTTGTATACCGCTGTTATTGCATCTGCATCTAAAGCTACATCCCAAATCGCAAAATTATTATACTGTGTTTCAGTACCATCACCACATCTTATATAACTATTATTCACAAGAGTACTTCCTATACATAGTTCTCTAGTCGTATTTGTTGCCATGTTCATAGTAGATGCGTTAGTATCTTGGTTAACATCAACAGCGCCACAATCATTAGCATTCCAATACATCTTAAGATTAGTAGAAGCGGTGGATGTAGTTTTTACAATTGTTATCATAGTAAAATCATCGTCACCTACGTAACCTCTATTGGCAGCAGACCAATAGGTTGCTCCTAAACCAGCAGCAGCATAACTATCTGCATATATCCCATAATTAGCGTGGAATAACCAAGCAGCATCTATATCTCTATTAGATCCACTGTTGTTACTCCTCATAAAAAATGCAAGTCTATTTTGAGCTTCTTTGTAATAAAGAGCCATTGTGTTGTCCCACCAAGATGATCCACTAGGATCACCCATTGCCCAGAAAAATACATTTGTGTTTAAATCAACGGTCCAACCAGCTTTAACCCATATTGAAATGGTAAACGCACTATCTTGATCAAAGTGAATAGCACTACCAGCGGGCATAGCCGCTGCTCTTATAGTTTGACCAACACCAGTTGATATAGATTTCGCAACAGAATAACTATCAGACCAAGACGCCGCTGCATCATGATCATAACTAGCCCATTCAGATATAGCGTGAGGTGTTGATGCATTTGGATATGAACTACTACTAGTATTAAATGTAGTTGTAGTGGCTATTTTTTGAAGAGCAGCTAAAGATGTATCCGCATCATCATAGTTGTTACTATCGACCTCTGCTTTTATACCGGCTAAACTTATATTACCATCGTCTATGCTTGGAATTACCATCTATTCTTTCTTTTAATTCGTCAATTTGTTTTTGTTGATCTTTTACAGCTTCAATTAAATATCCTACTAAGTTACCATAAGACACTCCTAATGTACCATTTGTTTCGTTAACAAGTTCAGGGGCTACTTCTTGTATTTCTTGAGCTATAACTCCAGAGCTAGGTAAACCAGTATCTTTTCTAGTAAAACCAACTCCTCTCATATCTAAAACTTTTTTACCATCTAAAGTTTCTATGTTTTCTTTTAATCTTCTATCAGAATAAGCAACAACATCATTATTAAATGTAGCTTTACCAGCTTCAGACATATCAAAAGTACAAGCGGTAATAACTGAGCCACCGTCATTACCTTTAATAATAATATCTTTATCACTTACAGAGCTTTCCATAGTAAGATTCTGACTTGACATATTAATAGTACCAATATGTGTTCCAGCGTCTTTAAATAACACATCGTTATCAGCGGCGTCTAAAACTATATCACCAGTTGCGTCAACAATAAAATCATCTGCAGTTGCTATAGTCATAGTTCCAGAACCACTTTCTGTAAATGTAGTAGCATTGCTACCATCACCAGATATAGATAAAGCGCCTTGAAGAGTTGCACTTCCCGATCCTGGTTCAAGCACAATCGAACCAGCAGCATCTAACGTTATATTACCATCAGCTGCTATTTCAAAATGAGCAGTCGCTCCAGTGTCATCATGTGTTGTAAGAGTAGTTGCCCCAGCAGTCCCAACATTTATTCTGAAATAATCATCGTTACTTTCTCCACCTTTTTCGTATATATCAAGAATAGTATTTGCACCATCTTCAGCAAAAAAATGAGCATAAGTATTACTGCCATTTTTAAAGCTAGTGTAATCACCATCGTTCATTTCAAAACTTATAGAGCCATTAGCATCTAATGTGATATTACCATCTGCAGCTACTTCAAAGTGACCAGCGGCACCACCACCATCAGTTGTGGTAAGAGTTGTTGCTCCAGCCGCACCAGCAACTATAGTAAACGTATCACTAGTATCACCTGTTATTGTTAGTGTTTTAGCGTTAAGATTAATATCATCAACATCTAAAGCTGTTAAAGTACCTAACGATGTTATATTTGTTTGAGCAGCTGTTGATATTGTAGCGGCTAAATTACCACCAGCAACTGTTAATAAATTACTACTATGTGTTAGTGTTACATCTCCATTGTTAAAGTTAACAACGCCTCCTGATGCTAAAAAAAGATCAGACCACATTTTAGTTGCAGAACCAAGAGCAACGCCATCAGAAGTTGCGGGTATTGCTGGAATTGAAAACTCGCACTTAGCATTATCCATAACTATTACTGAACTACCACCTATTCTTAAAAGAATATCAGTTTGTCCATATAGCCCTAACTTACTACCACTGGTCATACCTTCTATAAATGTAGATGAGTGGCCAAACCTAAAAGCTGTATCTGTTGGGATGTTTGTTATTTGTGCTAGTTCTATAATTTTAGTACTACCATCTAGAGTCATATAAGTTGCCGTGCCTCCACTTCCGTCATCACACCTAAATACTATATCTTCATCATCAGCATTATTATCTATATACAAACTACCAACAGCGTTAACAATAGCTGAATCTGATCCATCGTGGTAAACCA